>JAABUK010012108.1_pt1 | contig 11057 bp, 14 predicted proteins | sample 5559141 | NCBI WGS metagenome assembly JAABUK01 (sample SAMN10711869, study PRJNA513367) | rock metagenome | isolation source: Antarctica rocks | place: Antarctica: Victoria Land, Pudding Butte nord | collected 2016-01-03
AGCTGCGCAGTCGGCAAAGCTGCAAGAACTGATACGAAGGGGCGGACCAGAAGATTTACAAGAAGCGAACCGGTTGATGAAGGTCATGGCCGGATACGATACCAGGCACAAGACTGACTATAGAGCGAAAGCTGCTGAAGAAGTTTCGAAAATCCAGCAGAAGGCCAAGATACTGGAGGAGATGCTCCAGAGTCACCAGCCAGGTGACAAGGTTGGTGAAGGCGATGTTTTCGAAGTAAGGCAGAAATCGTATCCTGTTTCATTCTGGGACTGACACGTTAAGGAACTTGCCAGTGCACTACAGAGTGCTCATCCCAAAATCCAAAGGATGTGCGAAGAAGAGTCGGACGATTCGGAAGCAGTTGCCAAGCTCTTGGAGATAAACGACAGCATACACCGGACCGTGGAGCGATACAAATTGATCAAGAAAGGGGATGTTGAAGCAGCATCGAAGATACCCAAAGGAACCCTTGGCACGAGCACAGGAGTCGGCAAGAATGCAGCCAACGAGTTGTCATTGATCGACTTTGATCCCGAGCCCAATCCGGAGAATGGAACGACACAAGCGGCGAGCGGTGCGAAAGCCACCAGTGTGGAAGACGATCTTCTTGGTCTGTCCATCGACGACAAGCCCGCTGGCCAGGGAGGGTTCATCTCACTTGGCTTTGGAGCCAATTCAGGCGTACCCGGACCTCCGCTGTTGTCATCCACGATGCAGCAGAATTCAGCCTCGACCGCTCCACCGCCAGCAAGCTCATCTCCTCCGCAACCTGCACGACCAAACTACGACGCTTTCTCCTCGCTTAGCAGCTCACAGCCTCCTTCAAAACCAGCGTCTCCGTCACCTATGCAGCAGCAGCAGCAGCAGCAACAACAAGGACGAGAAGAGCGACAGAAATCTCATCCTGCACCTCGGGTTCCGGCGGACCCATTTGCGGCACTCGTTGCCCCGAGCTCGAGATCCTCATCACCCTTCAATCGGCCACATGGCGCCAAGCCAAACCCTACCTCGTCGTCTTTGCTCGATCTTGCAGACTCGTCATCGCCAGCAAGAGCTCCGTCTCAGAATGGGGTCGCGACAGAGGATGAATGGAGCTTTGCGTCGTCCCTTCCGGAGAGTGCATTGCCAGCCTCACATCGGCTAGAGGTACACTCGTCGTCGATCAAGATCGAGTTTTTGGCCACCAGAGCGACGGGCCAGCAGTCCATCGGTATCATGGCTCAATTCTCCAACAACACCGCACGAGCTATCCATGGCTTACACTTCCAAGTGGCTGTTGAGAAGGTATGGCATGTGCCCGTCCGTTTCTTGCTGCATTGCTCATTGACAGCGAATAGGCTTATACTCTGCAACTGAAACCGCAGTCCGGCCGGGCCTTGGCACCCCACGAGGCATATGGGATTCAGCAGGAAGTGGTGTTGAGTGGCATACCGCATGGACAAGGCAACTCGGCGAAGATGCGATTCAAGGTCTCCTACCAGGTCGATCACACACCGACCGAGGAACAAGGGCCGGTTCCGCCTTTGGGCATAGCGTAGCCGCGGGGACGGGCAAGGCCGGCAGGTGGCGATGCCAAGGCCGATGCCAAGGCCGATGCAGGTGGCGATGCCAAGGCCACAATGCAAATGCAAATACTGAACCGTGAGTCTGCGCATCGAGACACTAGCCGACGCCAGCCCCGATCGGGCCGGCCGGAGGTGGCGTGTCCGTCGTCGTCCGATGTGCACCGCTCCTCCTGTGCGCCCCGCTGCTTCCAGAGCGACGCCTCCGACCCTGTGACGCCAGCGCCTGCTCCTCTTTTCCCACGGCGGGCTCTTGTCAGTGGTGCAGGCCGTTCGCTCCAGCAAAGGCACGACGCGCTGTTGAGCACAGCACAGTGAAAAGCGCATCTGCCGTCACTGCCGCTGGACGCCAAAGTCCGAAGCGGCTTGTGGAAGGGTGAACGTAAGCGGCACAGGGTTCAATGCAGACCTCCTCTTCGTCTCGGGAACACCCTGTCTACGTCTTACGTCCTACGTCCTACGTCAATGTCAATCGTCAATCGTCAATCGGTTTGCATGTGGAGGGCAGCTAAGAAATCACATCTCACGGTAGAAAGCAGCATGCTTCATCAGCCTTCGTTGCTGGAGCACCTGCTCGTACAAGACAAGACGTGCACGGGGCTGACCCGTTGCGCACCTCGCTGAGCTCTCTTTGACCGCGTAGTGGTACAGCTGGGATAACAAGCAATAATGCGGGCTCCCGTCAGCCACTTCGGAAGGTCCGTGAGGTCAAGATCGGCTGGGAAGTGGAAGCCGATCGGATGCTCGATGGCCGAGTATCGCAACTAGGCCCACCACGCCCACCCAGAACACATCTCAGATCGGAGGATCCACCACGCCATCAGATCTTGGTCCCTGGTAGACTAGCGAGAGAGGAAACCAGGATTAGAGATCGCCCATACTTGTGCGGTCGAGAAAGGGCAGGGAGGAAGAATGCGATGTCGAACGCGGTGCGCACGCCGACCGTTGGCGACCAGTGAAGGGGCCAAGCTCTTCGCTGCTGGCGCTGCTGGTTGGTCGGGCGCCAGCTAGCTCCCCACTGCCCGTGCGCTGGGTACGGTCGATGGACGGTCGATGGACGGTCGATGGACGGTCGATGGACGGTCGATGGACGGTCGATGGACGGTCGATGTCCACGCCCATGTCCACGCCCATGTCCACGCCCATGTCCACGCCCATGTCCACGCCCATGTCCATGCCGCGCGCAAGATGCACAGCCCACTGCTGCCAAATCAGCACGGACAAGACCTTACTTAGTGACTTAAGCTCGCCCCCCGCTTCATCTGCCGCTCCCTGAATCCAGGCTCCTGACTCGCTGCCCGATCCCTCCCTCTACTATCAGTATCCCCCTCCATCCGGCGCCATATCTTTGCCCGGTACCTCTGCCTCAACCTTCATATCTGCAGACAACTTGCATTCCTCTGTGCCTGTTCTCTCGCGCCACGAGTATCATCTGTCCTTCGACAAGTGCAATCGTCGCTGCCAGTCACCCTCTCCACTCCATACTGCTGTGCATCGGAACTTGCACCGATTCCAAAATCCCCATCCTTGGTGACCGCCTGCTATTCATCTGATCGCCTTCTGGAAACAGGACGATTGGTGCTTGATCACCGATATCTCCGTCAAGAAAAATGCCCCCAACTAGAACAATCCCTCCTGCCAAGGCAGTCAAGACTGAACGCACGCACGAGGAGAATCAAGAGCGGTATTCTTATCTACATACCCGTTGCTTTCCCCACGCTAAGTCTCGTGCACAGTGCATACATCGCCGCATCTCGGAGAAGTGATCGCAGTCTTGAGGCTCGAGTCGAGTCCGCTCGACGGGCCTCCGAGATCCACAAGCGAAGAACGGGACGCTCGCTACGTGTCACAGAGCAAGATGTCATCAACGAACAGATGTACGAGGAGGAGGACGATGACCTGCCCGTGCAGTACCAGCGACTGACTGCCCATTTGCAGACCGGCTCAGTGGACTTCAACCGGCGTTTAGCAGCCTATTTGACCAACCAGGTGGCAATGCGAAATGCCATGGATCAGATGATCAACAATTCCTACGCCCAACAGTACCCTAATGCCCCTCGATTCGCTCACAACGGCAATCAGTCAACCCTTTCGCCGCCTCTATCCGGCGGCGACATCACCCAATCTCCTTCAACCGTGCAAAGGCTGGGCCCCTACCCAAGCCCACACCAGCCTGGGTTCAAGCATCCCCACAATCGGCCATATTCCACAGCAACACCCAATGAAATGCCACAACCTGGTGCACCACATAGCAGCAGCCCCCCGTTTGCAGGTCCTCAAGAGCGCGGGATATCAACGCCAGGAGGCCTTGCATCACCCCCCGCCCTCTTCCGACCCCTGAAGCCGGATGCCGTCAAGCCGGATCCTGATCGTCAGCGTCAGACTCAGTCTGCCACGACAGGCATGTCCGACACCTATCCTCCCCTCTGGCAGGACATGGGACTCTTTACCACTTCGCTGCCGCCTGAGTCGCAGCAGATGCTCGGTCCAGCTTTGGACCCTAGAGACCCAACGACATCGATGTTGATGGCAGGTTCTGAGCCATTCACTTCCAGTCCTTACTATCCATGGGGCAACAGTACAAGTGCTGGCAAGCTCGAAGCGACTCGACCAACATTTGGTAGCATGTTTAGCACCCTCGCACCAATTGATTTGGTTAAGCCGGAGGATTTCTCTGCTACAGCAGCAAAGCCTGGAAGAGACTTGAGCAACATTTCCAGCGCGCCATCTGCCGGTCTTGATTTCAATTCTAGTCAGGACGGCACGGATTTCAAGGGCACACCCGGCTTTGGCACGGTCCTCACGCGTGAGAGTAGTGCTGCCGGGCTCGACTCTGGCCAGATCACACCTGGCGAAGGTTTCTGGGACTCATTCGTGCAGGATGGCGGGTGGGCTGAGGAGACACCAGCCAATTAGTTGCCTCGGCTAAGGTGCAAATTTTGCCGAGACAGGGCAATGAAAGCTTGTGGCTTCTCCTTCCACAGCTCTCACGGCTCGTTATTCTGCGGCCGGCTACTATTTTTTTCTTTCCTGTTTTGATCATTCAGCAGCAAGCAGCATCTGTCATGGAGTTCAAGGGACAAAGGGAGTTCATCTTGAATTGCTCGATACCCACTCTGATGATGCTCTGAGGTGGCTGGCGGCCAGTCTGGTTTCTTTTCAATGTTCATAGTTATTGTTCCAAAATACCATCTCCTCTCCTGTCCACATCCAGCTGTGGCTTATGACTTGACGGCGTTACGATGAAGCTAGGCGAAGAAGATATCGCAGGAAGTAGGAAAGAGCGCAATGGCAAATTTTGTCGCTCGTTGGAGCAATGGCATGGTATCTGCTCCGTAGTACCGTGAAAGTTGCCTTGTACTCACTGGGCACCGGCGGTCTTTGAGATTCCTGCACCTTGGATCTCCTGTGGACGTTGAAACCATCTTAGATGTACCAATAGATAATTCGGATGACGAAATGAGGAGGTTGCGATCGAAAGACCATCGCTAATCAGCGTCTGACCTTTAAGCACAGTCATCCTGACAAGTACATGCTGTGGGATTTGCCCGCCGCCACCAGGCTCAAGAAGTGGTTGGTGATATTCTGCCACTTCTCACAGTCGGCAACATCTTGTCTTTTGAATACCTCATCTCGAACCAACTTGGTTTATCCGCTGCGAGGCCACTTTGGCTTCTCTCAAACGAGTTGAGCCGTCGCGGCTTCCCAATGGAGGAAGGGTCACTGCTTGCGATGACTAAACTGTTGAAGGCATCCCGACCTTGAGATACGTCTTGGGCCAGCAGTTCTCGAGGGTATTCAATCTGCTCTTCGCCCTCAAGCTGGTCATCATCGCTTTCTCGGACCATACTCGGCGCCATAGTAAAAAGCTGCGGGGGGGCAAATCCGTCCAAAATGTTTTCCGCTAAGCCCCGTGCGATGGATCATGGTCCATGGCTAGAGCCTCAAGAACGTGGTGGAGGTAGTTGCTCTGCTCCATCACGGTATCAAGCTCGTGGTACTACTTACGATATCGAGTCTGGTCAGGTCTACATTGAGAAAACGGTTCGCGCCTCTAAGAAGCAAAAGGTCAACTGGATCCACCAATACAAGACCCCATCTCTGGTCAGAGGACGACATGCCAATAAAGCAGGAGCGGCGTCACTGTTCGACATGGCCAAGGCAAAGGTTGCGAGAGAAACGCCGAACCTGACAGCAAGCCACCTCGAGGTGCTACCGTCATCTGTTGGTAGAAAGCTTTGGGACGAGGTGGAGGATAGGTATGCATCTCATCCAGTCAGGGGGGAATGCGGAAGCTGATGAGCCGTTAGTCGGCTGGAGACTTTCCACACATGGCGTATTTTTGTGTCTGCTTACTCCGAGAGCTTTAAATCTCCATACCGACGTTACTTCTTGGACATCAAGGAGCCGGCGCTCCCGCTCGCCGATTACTTGACTTCCCTCGATTCCACATCGATGAAATGGCTAACTTGCCTACGAATTGCTCCACAAAGCATTGACAGATCGGATTTGGTGCGGATAGCCCAGCTTCAGAACATTGCAGTGCTTGATTTGTCAGACGATATATCCCTTCACAATTTGGGAATGCAGATCGATGAAAGAATCTTCAAGACGTGGGCTGAAATGGCCGGAGAAGGAAAAGCATTCAAGCATGTTCGTGTCATCTTGATGCGTGGACAGGCAGACGTTTCCGCTTGGATTTTCAAGTACCTTGACAACTTTCCCTCACTTTGCTTCCTCGTCCTCAGTGATTGTCGACTGATACACCAGAAGAATCGTGCGGAATGGACCGACCAGGCTGCTTCATCCGGCTGGGAAGCACGTCATGCTAAGAAAAGCGCCAGAAGCTTGAAGACCTTGATCGACGACAAGAACTTCTACCTCGGATCTGTCTCTGGATGCTACTATCATAGTAAGGAAACATCTGATCAGCTTGCAACGAGGAAGAAATCAAAGATTGCAGATTCACTGCCCGTGGTCGAAGTCTGGATTGGCAGGCCAAAGCCGTGGATCCACCTAATTGAAGAGTTCCCGGGGACACGTACTGTCTGGTTCGACAATTCAAAGACCAAGGACGCTGCTAGAAATGCCAAAGCAGGAAGGAAGACTGAAGCGCCGGCGATCGCGAGAGTGCCTACGGTTGCTCTTCCAGAAAGAATCAAGACTCCACAACCTGAAGAATGTACCAAGCGGACGAGAGATATGCTGTCAAGCCCAGGTAGTGATACCATGTCGCCGCCGCATAAGAGAACCACTACGATGCTTAGGTCAAGGATGAAGAATATCGATCAGATCATGGCTGAAGTTGGATGAGGAAGTCAAGCCCATTGAAAATACATCGATCCTATCTCCGTGCTGCTCGACTGCACTGTCTCTCCACAGATGGAACCCAACATTGGGTACGTCAGCCAATTGGGCACAGCAAAAGAGTTGACATTAACGACAGACTGCTCTAATTCAACAAATGAAATCCAGACCTCCTGTCTCCCAACGCTCTCAACCGTTCACAACGACAACTGCCATCTGCTCTTCTTCATCGACGGTCCATCCGAATCAACGTCCGATCTGCTTCCCACCGGTCTGACTTTCCCCACCCGAAGTGTTTTCCGTGTTGGCAGAGCCCGCCGAGTCACTGCTCTTGCCGGCGTCATTGTTCTTGTCCGCAGCAGACTGAGCATGGGCTGCGAAACCGGATGAAGACATGTCTTTGTCGCCTTTGGCCTGCAAATTCAATCGCAATTAGCGCTCCCGTCAGGGAAGAAGATGAAGCTCAGGGCTACTGGTACGACAAGCATACCTGTGTGGATTGAATGCGAGCGGCATCAGATTTGTCCATCATTTGCTTTTTTGAGTCGGACATCTTGATCAAGGTTGGAAAGTTGGTTTGGAAAGGTTGTTTTGGGTACTGAGATAGATTGTGGGGAATCTCGAGGAAGGTGGAGATGTGTGTTGTGCTGAGACTGTGGTGGGCAGCTCTCTGCCCTTTATATCCAGTCGACCCCATCATCAAGATTGTTTCCGTCCGCACGGATGCATACGCAAACCTGTTGTTTCTTTGCCATTGCTGCTTGCTTTGTCCGCTTGCTCTTCTCCCCTTCCTGATTGCTGCATCTTTCGTGACCTTCACTGGAGGATAGCTCACGAGGCAAGCAGACTTTCCTGCACAAGGGCGCTGAGATCCTTGGTTCTGCATATTCGCATGTACACTGTTTGGCCGTTTCCCTTTCTCTTTCCCTTGCCTTCCCCTGTTTTCACCTGCAACGAGCAATCTCTTGTCATGTCATGGAGACATCGTGCCCGCTGGAAACGCTCAGCTGATGACAAAGGATGCCCTTCACTACCTTGTGCCGCGGCAGGTCGGCAAGATATGTTACTCAAGGGCAAACCAGCAGCCAGACCTTCAATGGTCTTTTCATGAGGCTCCCAGTCTAGGAACCGACCAAGACGAATGAGAGCGTTGATCTTGTTATACCCACCGAACGTCCCGTCGAAGCCAGCTTGTCCAGGCTGCAACCCTCTCAGCCTTCCAAGTCTACTCGCTCGCTCCTAATCTGCTACTAGGGATTGGCTACCATGCTCTAGGAAACCAAATGGGTCCATACCAGTCAGAACTCCAGATATGCATCAGCTCCGGCAGGTGGCACATGTCGATGGCCATTATTTCGGCGAGTGAAGTCAAGCACCGCAATATCGTCGGCTTCGCCTTTGATGCATTGTTCATGATCCACCACGAATATGATGCGCGTGCCCAGCACTAAGAACAGGCTTCGTTCCGTTCTTGTTCTTCTCTTGGACCCGTCCTGCCAGAAGTGCTCCTGCAGAACTATGATCCGACCCGAAGAGGTGGAGACAGAGCCTGATGAGACTGGGCTTCGGACTTCGCCTTCTTTTTCCCCCCTCACGCGTTCGTCAAGACTTTGCCGCCTGTATGTTTTTGGGAGTCATGCAGTAGGTGCTTCTCGACTTTCGATCAAAGCTGCCGCCATTGGCAGCGTGGCCTGCTCTCTTCGGCTCCCTCCTACCCGGCGACGGCAGCCGTGATGTCCATGACGCTGGATTTCTCGCTGATCTGACGTTTCTTCTCTAGTCGGTTAATCGATTCAAGCCAACAGAGCAGGCCGAGCGGTTTCATCACGACTCAAACAGAATATCCCGGGCGTCTGTGAGGCATCACGCGCGTCCAGAGGTCCATCTTCGTTGAGTCTCCCTTCCATATCTCTCCATGTCTCTGTTTCCCTCATCTTCCCGACGTTGAACGACCTGGCCGACATCCTCATCGAAATTTCCCGATGCGATTCTTTCCGCTTTCCGCTCTCCGCTCTCCGCTTTCCGCTTTCCGGCTTCCAGGGCTTTCTCTTCGTCTCCTTCTCATCACTGAGACGAGGGGGCCAAGGCAACCTACGAACCTCCTCTAAGTCTCTTCCGATCGATTCGAGTCCTCCCTAAGCATATCTCCACGTGTTCCGCGACAAACAACGACTACCGTTGACGACAGACCCCATATGCTTCTCCGATGCAGAACAAAGGCAGTATTGCTGCATTAACTCTTCATCGTCCAGCTCGCTCTTGCGGGACTTCAAGTCGACTGGATCCGTGCCCCATGCGATGCCCGTCCTTCCCAATTCCTATCTGATAGCTGCACCCGACCATTCCATACCATCACATTTCCCCAGGCTGTTGCGCAGTTCCAGTCCCCATCCCTACTTCATCCCAGCTGAGTTCAACAGTTCGACAGTCCCTTCTAGCACCCCATGGCGAGGCTCGTGCAGGCCAACCAACGAACATCAAAGTTCAAGCTGGCCCTTCAAACCTCGACCGGCCCGGCCTGTGACAGCGTCCGATTCAACTTCCAAATCTCGACGTCTCCGCGGTAGTAGTGCTACTCGATAGGGAAGATCATGGTCAGGCGATCCGCACGTTCTCAACCTGGTCACATAATAGAGCACCTGGCCGCTACTCGGCAACGTCCCAAACCCTTTTGCAACAGTATGGGTCTTCACAGCGCAGGGTCTGAGCTCCGTGCTCTGCCCAGCTCTGCCCTTACACTGGCTCTTCCTGAGAGATTCTCTTCCCTCCTGACGTCTAGTCCTCGTATAACATGTTGAAAATCTGGCAATACACGTTTTCACAATTACACTACTCCACGGCTTCACCCCATACTCTGGCCTTGATTTTGGACTTGACATGTTCTATAAGCGAGGGTCACGACTGTCGACTCGCCGATCCAATAACGTGCCGGGTGGCTCGGTCGATGCATCTGCGTTCAGCCCTCTAGATTGCAATCCCGACCGGCTGATTCTGATCTGACTGCCTCTACGAATCCACACCTGCTTACAGTACCGAGAATGGCTTTTCAGATATAATCCAGCTGTTTGAGAACGTTGTCCATAAATCTCCTTTCCCAAAAGAAAAACGCGACAATTTCAAATTTACAGTCAAGTCTGGAGTAACTAGTAGCCTCAGTGCCAGATCCAACAAGATGGTATCATATCAGAACTATTCCACTGTATCTTCTTTTTCTTCTTCCCCTTCTTCTCCTTCTTCTCATCCCCTATCTCCGGCGCCCTCGCCTCCCCCTTGCCCCGGAGTCCGCCCCTTTTGGTCCACATCTCTCCCTTTTTTCCGCTCTTCCCCACCACAAAGTCCCTTTCTCCCTCCCCTTCCCCCACTTCCCCTCGTAACAGTCAGTATCCATTCTCCCCATCCACCCCCCCCTTCTCCTCTTTTCAACACACACACACACACACACCTACCTTATTATATCTCACATTTCTCATCTTTCTCCACATAAAATCGTTTTCCTTCTCCCATCAAAAAACATCTCTATAATTACCAAAAATCCAATGTTATCAAAATCAAAATCAATCTTTCAGGAATTATTTCAAACCCCTTTTATTACGGAAACCCCCCAGAAAACGGCCCTTGCAATACTAATACTAATACTACTACTACTACTACCACCACCACCCAAGGACCCCGCGCCGCCGCGCCCAAGGACAAAGAAGAAGAAAACGTCCCCATCCAGATCCCAGACTCAGGGAGAAGGGGAAAAATCCAGCCCAAAGCCATCGGATGCGCAGTCGCCTTCCCCCCCCAAGAGATGAGAAAGGTTATTTTTTAGATTGGTGATCATGAATATATGAATGTAGATATAAATCAAAGTACAAAGTACTTGCAAGCATGCGTAACAATGAACGCGGCTTCTACAAGTCTGTACAAGCACACAGTATAGAAACCCCCTCCTTCCCACCAGACTGGCAGAGTGGAAAGAGAGACCCGAAGCGTAGCTAAGTACCATAACTTCCGTAAGCCAAGACGCGAGGTAGTAAAAGCAAGAGAAGAAGAAGAAAGAAAGAAAGAAAGAAAGAAAAGTCTGTTCTACCTATCTATGGATCCATCTATCAATCATAACCCGTAAGTCTCATGGGTCTCATACCCCTGACCACCTGTAAAACGAATAACGCGCTAGAACCGGGACGCAGAAGCAGACACAG
>JAABUK010012109.1_pt1 | contig 11057 bp, 8 predicted proteins | sample 5559141 | NCBI WGS metagenome assembly JAABUK01 (sample SAMN10711869, study PRJNA513367) | rock metagenome | isolation source: Antarctica rocks | place: Antarctica: Victoria Land, Pudding Butte nord | collected 2016-01-03
TTCATCGGCGGTGCCGGGGCGTCGCCGGTCGCCTCCGGGGGGAGCAGCAAGACTGCCGACTCCGCCTGCATGAGGTCCTTGGCTTCCTGCAGCAGCGCGCCGAGCATGTCGTCGCTGCTCTCGGCAGCGCCGACGGACTGGGTGAAGGCGAACAACCGGCCCAGGTCGGCGTGCTGGCGGCGCAGCCGCTGGTAACCGCGGTATCCCCAGGCGACCATCGCGACGATCGCGGCAAGCAGCAGCAGTGCGGCGTCGGTGACGTGCACGACCAGCAGGGCGAACAGCGCCAGAGTGGTGTTGAGCACCCCGGCAAGTGCAATCGGGGGCAGGGACCGCCAGAAGACGTCCCAGGCCAGGCGGTGCTGCAGCAGCCCCGTGGCACATGCCACTGCCAGCGTGCTGAGCAGGTCGACGGTGAGCATGGTCAGGCCGGCGACCGCCCAGTCCCGCGGGGACAACCCGACGCCCGGAGAGAACGAGTGGAACAGCAGCTCGGCGGCGCCCACCTCTGCCGCGAACAGGCCCAGGTTGAACATCGCCTTGGCCGGCGAGGTCCGACGTATGGCAAAGACGACGGTGACGGCCAGCAGGCGCGCGCACAGCAACCACAGCGGAGGCAGCAGGAACAGGCCCAGCACGAAGGGCAGCTCGGACAGCGAGATGGACACCGTCTCCTGGCGCACCTCGAGGTGGATCTGGCTGCTCTCGGCGGCGGCGAAGAGGACGGCGATCACCGCGACCGTCAGCACCACGCGGGTGTCGGTCTCGCGCGAGGGGGCGTTGGTGAACGACAGGCTCGCCGCACCGATCGCTGCCAGCCCCAGCCCGAAGACGGCGACGAGTGTGGGAGCCGCGGTGCGGAGCACCGGTACGGGAGCAGGGCGTGACACGTGCGCCCTCCTGCGATTTGCTGACGGGAGCGCGTCCGCTAGTTCAGGGACACGCCGTTGAGCGAGACGCCGTTGAGCGAGACGCCGTTGAGCGAGACGCCGTTGAGCGAGACGCCGTTGAGCGAAACGCCGTTGAGCGACACCCCGTTCAGCGACACCCCGTTGAGGGAGACGCCGGCGTTGACGGTGCTCGATGAGGCCGGCAGCGCGACGTTCCACAGCGTGACCGCTACGCCCGCTGATGCCACAACTCGTGCGATCTTCTTGGTTGACATGGGGTCGCTCCTCACTCTAGGTCATCTGTCGACTACAGCCCTTACTTCGACCTCGCCCCACGCAGTCTTGAGCACCTGGACGCACCAATTTCCGGCCGCGCAGCTGCCCCGCCCACCGTCGGGGTACCGTCCGCGACGTCTGAGCAATTGTGCGATCAGTCGGGAGCAGCGGACATGGCCCACGACGAAGTCCTCCGGGCTGCCGCCGCCGCCGCGTTCGAGCGGCGGGATCAGCCCTGCCGGCACCTGGCGAGTGCCGCGGACGCCGTTGCCCGGGCCTGCTATGACATGGCCGGTCGGTTCCACGCCGGCGGCAAGCTGCTGGTGTTCGGCAATGGGGCCGGCGCCACCGATGCCCAGCACATCGCGGTGGAGTTCGTCCACCCGGTGATTGTCGGCAAGCGTGCGCTGCCCGCGCTGTCTCTGGTCGGCGACGTAGCCACCGTCATGGGGGTAGCCGCCAAGCACGGGCTTGACGACGTCTTCGCCCATCAGGTCCGGGTGCTGGGAGACGCCACGGACATCGCCCTGGGTGTGTCCGACGACGGGGAGTGCCCCAACGTCCTGCGGGGGCTGGAGGCGGCGCACGAGGCCGGGATGCTGACGGTGGGCCTCGTCGGCGGCGGCAGTGACGGGCGCGGCGGGGCCATCGGGGCGAGCGCCGCTGTCGACCACTGCTTTCCGGTGGCCTCGGCCGACCCGCACATCGTCAAGGAGATGCACGTCACCACCTACCACATGCTGTGGGAGCTGGTGCACGTGTTCTTCGACCAGCCGCGCCTGTTGACCGGCGACGCGGAGCCGGCGCCGGCCGGGGACGGCCTGGAGTCCCTGTACCCCTTCTTGTACGACGGCTCGCACTCGCTGGCCGACGCGCTGGCCAGCGTGGCCGAGTCGTCGGCGCAGAAGGTCGCCGAGATCGTCGGCCTCCGCCGGTCGGTCGGCCTTGCGGTGGCACCGGCGCTGGCGCGGTGCGCGGCGGAGCTAGCGGCCTGCTTCTCCGCCGGCGGGAAGCTGATGGCCTTCGGCAACGGCGGCAGCAGCACCGACGCCCAGGACGCCGTCCATACGTTCTTCGACCCGCCGCCGGGCAGCCCTGCCCTGCCGGCGCTGTGCCTGACCAACGATGCGGCCGTGGTGACCGCACTGTCGAACGACATCGGCTTCGAGGTGGTCTTCGCGCGGCAGGTCGCCGCCTTCGGCCGGCCAGGCGACGTGGCGCTCGGGATATCCACGAGCGGGGGATCGGCCAATGTCCTACAGGCCTTCGCCCGCGCCAAGGCCCTCGGCCTGTGCACCGTCGGCCTGTCCGGCTACGGCGGCGGCAAGATGGCCGAGCTCGACTGCCTCGACTACCTCTTCGCGGTCCCGTCGTCATCGGTGCACCGGGTGCAGGAGGTCCAGACGACCCTCTACCACGTGCTGTGGGAGGTCACCCAGGCGGCGCTGGTCGCGGCTCAGCCGGCCCGGGCGGCGGCCACGACCGCCTGACCGAGGCTGATCCCGCCGTCGTTGGGTGGCACCGTCCGGTGGGTCAGCACCTCGAAGCCGGCCGCGGTCAGGCCGGTGACGCACCGGTCGAGCAACACCATGTTCTGGAACACCCCGCCGGACAGGGCCACCACGTTGAGCTGACGCTCGCGCCGCGTGCGTCCGCACACGTCGACCACCAGGTCGGCCACCGCCTGGTGAAAGCGGGCGGCAACGACCGGTGCCGCCACCCCGCGACCCACGTCCGCAACGACGGCGCGGATCAAGTCGGCCCCGCAGACCTGCCGCGGCGCTCCGTCGACAACCCCGACCGGGTACGAACCTTTCTCTGCCGGGTCGACCAGGTGCTCCAGCTCCACCGCCGCCTGGCCCTCGTAGCTGACGGAGTCGCGCACGCCCACCAACGATGCGACCGCGTCGAAGAGCCGTCCCATGCTCGAGGTCCGCGGCGAGCTGACCCCAGCGTTCGCCATGGCCAGCACGTCAGTCCAGCGCCGACCGTGCCGGCCGGCAAGACCGACGTCGGGCAGGTCGCTGCCGTACGCCGCCTGCAGGTGGGCTGCGGCCATCCGCCACGGCTGGCGTACGGCTTGGGCGCCCCCCGGCATGGGCACCGCACTGAGGTGCGCGACCCGCTGGTAGCCGGCGCGGGTCGCAACCAGGAACTCCCCGCCCCACAGCGTGCCGTCCTCTCCCCACCCGAGGCCGTCGAAGGCGACGCCGATCACCGGACCGTCGACGCCGTTGTCGGCCAGGCACGACACAATGTGGGCGTGGTGGTGCTGCACGCCGACCAGCTCGCCGGTGCACTCCAGCGCGTGCTTGGTGGAGAGGTACTCCGGGTGCAGGTCATAGGCGATGACCTCTGGCACGATGTCGAACAGCTCGGCCAGCAGCGTGATGCCGTGGAGATAGGACTGCAGCGTCTCGTAGTTCTCTAGGTCGCCGATGTGGTGGGAGACAAAGGCGTTGTATCCGGTAGCGAGGCAGAACGTGTTCTTCAGCTCCGGCCCGCAGGCCAGCACCGGCCGGGGAAACGCCCAGGGCACGGTCACCGGCCGGGGAACATGGCCTCGGGAGCGGCGAAGCATCAGCGGACGGCCGCGGGCGACCCGGGCCACCGAGTCGTCGACCCGGGTGCGGATCGGCCGGTCGGAGGTGAGAAAGGCGTCGGCCAGACCGGCGAGCCGGCGCAGCGCGTCGTCGTCGCTGTAGGCGATCGGCTCGTCGGAGATGTTGCCACTGGTCATCACCAGCGGCACCCCGGCCGCCGCACACAGCAGCACGTGCAGCGGGGTGTACGCCAGCATGACGCCTAGATCGGGCGAGCCCGGCGCAACGGACTGGGCCACTCGGGCGCCGGGTCGCCGGCGCAGCAGCACGATGGGCGCCGCGACATCGGTGAGCAGCGTCGCCTCCGCATCACTCACCTCGCCTAGGGCGCCGGCCGCCGCGAGGTCGGACACCATGAGGGCGAACGGCCGCTCCTCCCGGTGCTTGCGCGCGCGCAGCCTGGCCACCGCCGCCTCGTCGGTGGCATCGGCGGCGAGATGGAATCCGCCGAGCCCCTTCACCGCCACGATCTCGCCCCGGCGGAGCCGGTCGACGGCGCCGGCCACCGGCTCGCCCTGCAACGCAAGGCCGGTGCCGTCGAGCAGGGTGAGCCGAGGCCCGCATTGCGGGCAGCAGACGGGCTGGGCGTGGAAGCGTCGGTCGGCCGGATCGGCATAGTCGCCGGCGCACTCGGCGCAGAGCAGGAAGCCGGCCATTGTCGTCCGCGCCCGGTCATAGGGCGTCGACCGCACGATGCTGAATCGCGGGCCGCAGTTGGTGCAGTTGATGAACGGGTAGCGGTGTCGCCGATCCGCCGGGTCGGCCATCTCCCGCCGGCAGTCGACGCAGATGCCGGCGTCCGGGGCGACCAATACCGCGCGCTCGCCGGGGGACCGGCTCGCGACGATGGTGAAGGACTGCCCGCCGGCGGGCGGCTGCGACGTGGTGGAGACCCGGTCGACACGGGCCAGCGGCGGGGCCGCGGCGGTGAGGCCGGCGACAAGCGTGTCCAGCGCCCGGGGCGGGCCTTCGGCTTCGATGAACACCCCGCGTGTGTCGTTGCCGACATGCCCGACCAGCCCCAGCCGGGTGGCCAGCGCGTAAACGAAGGGTCGATAGCCGACGCCCTGGACCACACCCTCCACGCGGATGCACAGCCGGCGCGGGGCGACCTCCATCCGGCAACCATAGGGTGCCAAAACCCCGCAGTCTTTCCCCGCGTTGCCATTGACAGGGCGGGCCGCCGGGTGTGAAGTGGACCAACTGTCGCCGGCGGGCTCACCGTCCGATCGGCGACACTTCCTGTGGAGGTGCGTATGATGTCCGCTGCCGCTGAGATCTCCCCGCCCGCCGAAGAAGAGGCGCCGCTCATCCACGTGCTGTGGATCAACGCCGGCTTGTCTTGCGACGGCGACTCGGTCGCGCTGACCGCGGCCACCCAGCCCAGCATCGAAGAGATCGCCCTCGGCGCGCTTCCCGGGCTGCCCAACATCGCGGTTCACTGGCCGCTTATCGACTTCGAGTGCGGCCCGAACGGCGGGGCCGACGACTTCCTTGAGTGGTTCTGGAAGGCCGACCGCGGGGAGCTCGAGCCATTCGTCCTGGTGGTCGAGGGCTCGATCCCCAACGAGGCCATCAAGGACGAGGGCTACTGGTGCGGTTTCGGCAACAACCCCCTGACCGGCCAGCCAGTGACGACCAGCGAGTGGCTGGACCGCTTGGCTCCCAAGGCATTGGCGATCCTGGCGGTGGGCACCTGCGCGACCTACGGCGGCATCCACGCGATGGCCGGCAACCCGACCGGGGCGATGGGCGTGCCGGACTACCTCGGCTGGGACTGGAAGTCCAAGGCCGGCATCCCGATCGTCTGCGTGCCCGGCTGCCCGATCCAGCCAGACAACCTGGCCGAGACCATCACCTACTTGCTGTACCAGGCCACCGGCCAGGCACCCATGATCCCTCTGGACGACGCGCTCCGGCCCACCTGGCTGTTCGGCCAGACGGTCCACGAGGGCTGCGACCGCGCCGGTTACTACGAGCAGGGCGACTTCGCCACGGAGTACGGCTCTCCGAAGTGCATCGTCAAGCTCGGCTGCTGGGGGCCGGTCGTGAAGTGCAACGTCCCCAAGCGCGGCTGGATGAATGGCATCGGCGGCTGCCCCAACGTCGGCGGCATCTGCATCGGCTGCACCATGCCCGGATTCCCGGACAAGTTCATGCCGTTCATGGACGAGCCGCCGGGGGGCAAGTTGTCGACCACCGCGGTGGGTCTCTACGGCAACGTCATCCGCAACCTGCGGCAGGTGACGAGCAAGACCGTCGACAAGGAGCCCAAGTGGCGCAAGCCCGGAAAAGAGCTGATCAGCGGCGCCAGGCGCAGCTGGTGACCCCTGACCCCACGCGAGAAGAGGCCCGCGCATGACTACGACGTTGCCAAAGCGCAGCAAGACCGATACGGGCGACAAGGGCCTGGTCGAGATGGCGTGGGACCCGATCACCCGCATCGTGGGCAGTCTCGGGATCTACACAAAGATCGACTTTGCCAACATGCGGGTCGCCGAGTGCCACAGCACGTCATCGATCTTCCGCGGTTACTCCATCTTCATGAAGGGAAAGGATCCGCGCGACGCGCACTTCATCACCAGCCGGATCTGCGGCATCTGCGGGGACAACCACGCCACCTGCTCGTGTTATGCGCAGAACATGGCCTACGGCGTCAAGCCTCCGGCTCTGGGGGAGTGGATCGTCAACCTCGGTGAGGCCGCCGAGTACATGTTCGACCACAACATCTTCCAGGAGAACCTGGTCGGCGTCGACTACTGCGAGCGGATGGTCAAGGAGACCAACCCCGGCGTCTTGGCGCGGGCCGAGACCACCCTGGCTCCGCAGTCGGCTGCCCACGGCTACCGCACGATCGCCGACATCATGCGCTCGCTCAACCCTTTTACTGGCGAGTTCTATCGTGAGGCGCTGCAGATCAGCCGGCTGACCCGGGAGATGTTCTGCCTGATGGAGGGGCGCCACGTACACCCTTCAACGCTCTACCCGGGCGGCGTCGGCACCGTGGCGACCATTCAGCTGATGACCGACTACATCACCCGTCTCATGCGCTACGTCGAGTTCATGAAGAAGGTCGTGCCCATGCACGACGACCTCTTCGACTTCTTCTACGAGGCGCTGCCCGGCTATGAGAAGGTCGGCCTGCGCCGTACCCTGCTCGGCTGCTGGGGATCGTTCCAGGACCCCGAGTACTGCAACTTCGAGTACAAGGACATGACCGACTGGGGTCGCAAGATGTTCGTGACCCCCGGCGTGGTCGTGGACGGCAAACTCGTCACGACCGACCTGGTCGAGATCAACCTGGGAATTCGCATCCTGCTCGGCAGCTCCTTCTACGAGGACTGGGTCGACCAGGAGACGTTCGTCAAGACCGACCCGCTGGGCAACCCCGTCGACCGGCGCCACCCCTGGAACCAGCACACCAACCCCCGACCGCAGAAGCGCGACTTCGAGGACAAGTACAGCTGGGTCATGTCCCCGCGCTGGTACGACGGCAAGGACTACCTCGCGCTGGACACCGGCGGCGGTCCGCTGGCCCGGCTGTGGTCCACCGCCCTGGCCGGTCTGGTCGACATCGGTTACATCAAGTCGACCGGCACCAGTGTGCAGATCAACCTGCCGAAGACGATCCTCAAGCCCGCGGTCAGCTTCGAGTGGAAGATCCCGGAGCACGGCAGCAACACGATCGAGCGCAACCGGGCTCGGACCTACTTCCAGGCCTACGCGGCCGCGGCCGCCCTGCACTTCGCCGAAAAGGCGCTGGCCGAGATCCGCGCCGGGCACACCAAGACCTGGGAGAAGTTCGAGGTGCCCGAGGAGGGTATCGGCTGCGGCTTCACCGAGGCGGTCCGCGGTGTGCTGTCCCACCATATGGTCATCCGCGACGGCAAGATCGCCAACTACCACCCGTATCCGCCGACCCCGTGGAACGGCAGCCCGCGCGACAGTTATGGCACTCCGGGGCCATACGAGGACGCGGTGCAGGAGTGCCCGATCTTCGAGGAGAACGACCGAGAGCACTTCAAGGGCATCGACATCATGCGCACGGTCCGCAGCTTCGACCCATGCCTGCCGTGCGGCGTCCACATGTATCTCGGCGACGGCAAGACAGTCGACAAGATGCATACGCCGACGAGCGCCGCTCAGGCCGAATAGGCACCACGTGGCGGCACCCGAGGACCTCCGTGCATGCGGCGAGCGTATTGAGGCGTTACTCGAGGCCAGTGCCGGCGGCGGCCCGGTCGCTCGCGACCGGGCCGAGGAGCTGGTGCGTCTGGTGGTCGAGCTCTACGGCGCTGGGCTGCAGCGGGTGCTCGAGGTGGCGCACGACGCCGGCGCGTTGACCGACCCGGTGCTCGAGGCGCTCGCCGCCGACGAGCTCGTTTCCAGCCTTCTGCTGGTACACGGCTTGCATCCGTACGGCGTCGCCGAACGAGTGGAGCGGGCGCTAGCGGGCGTACGTCCTTATCTGGCCTCGCACGGCGGCGATGTGGAACTGCTCGACGTCGGCGAGGACGGGGTGGTGCGCCTGCGGCTGAAAGGCAGCTGCAACGGCTGCGCGTCGTCGTCGGTGACGCTGAAGCTCGCGGTCGAGACGGCAATCGAGGCTGCCGCGCCGGAGATCATCCGGATTGAGGTGGACGACCCGGTTCCGGACGCCGCTGTCGGCCTCATCCCGGTCAGCGCGCTCACCGCCCACCTGCATCCGACCGAAGCCGGCACCGGATCGGTCTGGGAACCGGTCGGGAGCTTCGACGAGCTGGCGAGCGGCGGCCTGCGCGCGGTGGTGGTCGGCGGCCTCAAGGTGATCGTCTGCCGCGCTGGAAGCGAGTTGTACGCCTACCGCGATACCTGTCCGGCCTGCTCGGCAAGCGTGGCCACCGCTGTCCTCCAGCGTGGCCTCGACGGCTCGGCGGTGCTGACCTGCCCCCAGTGCCGCACCCACTACGACGTCCGCCAGGCCGGTCGCGGCATCGACGAGAACCAGCACCACCTCGACCCCCTGCCGCTGCTTGAGCGCGCCGACGGGGTAGCCATTGCCGTGCCCGTAGCGGTCCCGGCGTGACGGGTCGGCCATGACGTCGTTGGCCCAGGCGGCTTCCGATGGCAGCTGACTCGGCCGGCACAGGCCCGCTCGAGGTCCTGTCGAGGATTCGCACGCGTCGGCTGCCGCCGCCCGGCGAGCGCTGCGAAATGTGCGGGGAGCCGGTGCAGGATGAGCACTCGCATGTGGTGAACACGCGCACCAGATCGCTGATGTGCAGCTGCCGGGCCTGTTACCTGCTCTTTACCGCCGAGGGTGCGGCGCTTGCCTACCGAGCCGTCCCCGAGCGCTACTGCTCGTTTCCGGACTTCACGCTGACCGCGCTGCAGTGGGAGGACCTGCAGATTCCGGTTGGTGTCGCCTTTTTCTTCCACCACTCCGAGCTGGGCCGCACCGTGGCCTTCTACCCCGGCCCGGCCGGAGCCACCGAGTCGGAGCTTCCCTTAGGGGCATGGGAGGAGATCGTCGGCGTCAACCCGGCGCTGGCGACGCTGGTGCCCGACGTCGAAGCCATCCTCGTCCGGCGCGCCGAGGCCGGCTATTCCTGCTACCTCGTGCCCATCGACGCCTGCTACGAGCTGGTGGGGCACCTGCGCAAGTTGTGGCGAGGGTTCGACGGCGGCCAGGAGGCTCACCGGCAGCTGGAAGAGTTCTTCGCCATCGTGGCTGGTCGCAGTCGTCCGGCGCCGGCCGGGGTGTCGGCGTGACGGACCTGTCGTTCAGCGTGGCCGAGGTCTCCCCAGAGCGCTTCGCAGCGAGCCCTTCGCTGCTGTTCAAGCTGCAAATCACCGAGTCCACCGGCGCGACCGTGCACGCGATGGCGCTGCGCTGCCAGCTCATGATTGAGCCTCAGCGGCGGCCGTACACCGGCGGCGAAAAGGCCGGCTTGGCTGATCTCTTCGGCACTCCAGATCGCTGGGCCGACACCGCCAAGCCGTTTCTGTGGACGCACGCGACGGCCATGGTGCAGGGATTCACCGCAGTGACCGAGGTCGACCTGCCGGTCCTGTGCACCTACGACTTCGACGTCGTAGCCGCGAAATACCTCCACGCGCTGCGCGACGGGGAGATCCCGTTGCTTCTCCTGTTCAGCGGCACCGTATTCACCCGAGGGGTCAACGGGTTCGGAGTGGAGCAGGTGCCGTGGCATCACGAGGCGCGCTTCCGGCTGCCGGTCACTGCCTGGCGCAGTCTCATGGACGCCTATTTTCCCGGCGGCGGTTGGATCCGGGTCGACCGCGACACGCTGGACGCCCTGGTGCGCTACAAGTCCGAACGCGCGCTGACTTCGTGGGAGGCGGCATTCGCCGAGCTGCTCCCGCCGCCGGCGGCGGTGGCGTAGTGAGCGACCTGCTCGAGACCGCCCGCAGCATCGCCGACACGGTTCTCTACGAGGGCTACCTGCTCTATCCGTATCGGTCCTCGTCGGGCAAGAACCAGGTCCGCTGGCAGTACGGCATCGTCGGGCCGACCGGGGCGGCGGCGGCCGGCGCCGGCGAGGAGTCCAGCCTGCAGACCGAGTGCCTGCTCGACGCCGGCGCCGGCACCCGGGTCGACGTCTACCTGCGGTTCCTCCAGGTGCAGGCCCGCACCGTGGAAGCTGCGGCCGCTGACGGTGGCTATAACCGGGTCGAGCAGCTGCCGGCCGGGGCGACGACGTGCGTGCCGTGGGAAGAGGCGGTCGAGCAGGAGATCGCCGTGCTGGACGTGTCCGTTTCCGACCTTGCCGACGGTCGCACCGTCGACGTCGACGTTGCTGCCGGGGAGGAGGTCGAGCCGGTTTCCGACGCCGGCCGGCTCGTCGGGCGGGTCGTCCGGCGCCGGCTACCGCTGAGGGGGCGCCTTCAGCTGTCGGCCACGGCTGCGCCCGGTGATCGGCCGCTGTGGATCCTGTGCGCCCGCCTGGACAACACCGGCGAGACATTCGGGCGCGCCGAGATCGACGCCCGCGCCGGCTCCTCCGACGGCTACGTGCACCGAGCGGCTCGCGCTCGCGACGCGGCGACAAGGCAGTCATTCGTCGGGACGCATTTCCTCATGACCGTCCGGGATGGTGCGTTCGTATCCTTGATCGACCCGCCGGCGCCGGCCGCAGCCGCCGCGGCCGCGTGCACCAACCGGCGGGCTTGGCCGGTCCTCGTCGGGCAGTCAGGTCAGACCGACGTTGTCCTGGCCTCGCCGATCATCCTGTACGACTACCCGGAGCTGGCGCCGGAGAGTCCCGGCGCACTGTACGACTCCACC
>JAABUK010012110.1_pt1 | contig 11056 bp, 10 predicted proteins | sample 5559141 | NCBI WGS metagenome assembly JAABUK01 (sample SAMN10711869, study PRJNA513367) | rock metagenome | isolation source: Antarctica rocks | place: Antarctica: Victoria Land, Pudding Butte nord | collected 2016-01-03
CGAGCAACACAACGTCGGGCGGCTCCCACTCAATCCTAATTAAAGCCTGTTCCATCGAATTGAAGCTACCGACAGCTCGGTAACCTGGTGTGCCGCTAATCAGCGTCGCCAAACCTTCGCGGATTTGCTTCTGATCTTCGACAATCGCAACTTTAATCTCTTTTGACATATATTCTTGAGACGATAAAGAAACGACTGTAGTCAATTCAACGATTGATGACAACTACACGAATATGCAGGGGTGCGCTGCCTGGGCGCATCAATAAAGGGTCGGAAGAACGCGCTTGAAGGATGGCTGAGATGCTTTCACCATACGATCAAAATCATTACGAGAACGCTCAATCTTTTATTTGTTTCGCGCTCTCTGGCGTTCACTGAGGAAAGTCGCGGCGCTTGAGCGGCAGCGCCACTCGAACGAGCGTGCCGCCTGCCGGAGTGGACTCGATTTGCAAACGCGCGTGAAGCTCTGCCGCGCGCTGTTTGAGACCATCAAGGCCGTGTCCGTTCGTCTGCGCCTGCGGACTGAAGCCGCAGCCGTCATCTCTCAAGGTGAATTTCAATTCGCCCGCTTCGATTTTTACTTCTATGCGAACATGACTGGCCTGAGCGTGCCGGGCGACGTTCGTCAGCGTTTCTTTGAAGATGAACAAGAGATGGCGACGGCGATCCGATTCGAGATTTACGCGCTCTAACTCACGCTCTCCCGCGACGCTGAACTCGACGTGAATGCCGTCGGCTTCAAACAAGTTGTAAGCGGCCTGCCGCACTCGTTGCACAAGATCAAAGAGACTATCCTTGCGCGGGTCAACCGCCCACACGATATCGCTCATAGACTCGCGCATCGAACGCGCCAATCCCGCCACTTCGTTCAACAACTCGGCGCTCGCGGGCGAGGCTTCGCGCTTCACGACTTCGCTCAAGATTGCGACCTGCGACAATCCCGAACCGACGTCATCATGCAAGTCCGTCGCAATCTGTCGCCGTATCCGCTCCATCGCAATCACCTGGCGCAAGCGAAAGCGGTGCAAAGCAAGCAGCATAATTGAGAGCGCAATCATGACTAATGATATGAACCACCACCGCTCCCAGACGGGCGGCAGAATGCGGAAGGGCAGCACTGCTGCTTCCTGACTCATCATGCCTTCCCGATTGATCGCCCGCACGAGAAAGCGATAAGAGCCCGGCGTGAGGCTCGCGTAATTCACGGCGCGTTGCTCAGTGGGTGCGCTCCAGTCTTTATCCACGCCTTCGAGTTTGTATTGATACTTTAATGACCGCTCGTCCTGAAAACTTAATCCGACATACTCGATCTGCAAATTGTTGCGCGCGGCTTCGAGTGACATCAACGCCGCCGCCCGCGTGCCTCTTTCCGGTAGCGATAGATCGCGGCCTGCCGCACGGGCATGGATCAGGTAAACGATTGGCGGCTGGCGCGCGCGTGGCGCGACGCGCGGGTTGAACTTCGAGACGCCGCCGTTGGTCGCAAACCAGATGTCGCCGTGACGGTCTTTGAAGCAATGATGAACTATCTCGCCCGCCAAGCCGTCCGTCACATCGAAATGGCTGATATGATTCGTCGCCGGATCAAGTTGGTTGAAGCCCCGCGTCGTGCCGATGTACATGCGCCCGGCATCGTCCTCTGTGATCGCCCGCACGGTATCGCCCGCCAGTCCGTTCGCCATCGTATAATTGACGAATGCCGGATGCTCTGCCGATGGGTTTTTCGTCATTGAGAGCCCTTTGTAGCGCAACCCCATCCAGAGCCAGCCGCGACTATCCACAAAGAAGGCGGTCACATGCGTCTCGGGTAAGCCTTCGGTCGGCTGCAAGAAGATCGTTTTATCGTTGACGAATTTTCCAAGCCTGTCCTGATACGCCATCCAAATCCCCCCCGAAGAATCGCTGATGATCTCGTCCACAGTTCTCAGCGGAACAATTTCAGGAGGGACAAGCTGCAAAGCGTCCTGCCTTCTGCGCGACGGATCGAGCCAGTAAAGATTAGGCGTATGTCCATTGTAAACGCTAATCCACATTCTCCCCGTCAGGTCTTCATAGATACCACCTCTTCTATGGTAGATACCAAAATAATCAATTTTGTCTGCCGCGAACTCTGTGTTGACAACCCTAAACTTCTCGCCGCGACGAAGATCGAGTTGCCCTTTCGCAAAACGATATAAGTAAGCGCCCGCGCCGATCCACAAATTGCCACGGCGATCCACTCGCATCCGACCATTTATATTATTGAATGGTGGTGCAAGCGATCCCGGAACGGGCATTGCGCGTTCACCGGTGATCTCCGCAATTCCCTGATTCCCGGTGGAGGCATAGATATGACCCGCGCCATCTTCGACTACCATCACAGCCGCTTGTCCGGGCAGCCCCTCAGCAGGAGTGAAGCTGATGATTGGGTTAGCTGAGAGTTTGTAAACACCACTTGTCCCGGAGCCGATCCATAAGTTGCCTTCGCGGTCTTCGCAGAATGATAAAATGACGCTATCGTTCAACCCCTGTGCGGCGGCATACACTACCCGCTCATTCTCTTTATACTTAGTTAACCCATTCGCAGGAATCCAGCGTGCTCCTGACGAATCAACCAATAGCGCGCCGATGGTCGCGCCTGCCGACAAAGTCACTGGGAGGCGCTGCCACTGAGATTCCCTTCCGTCGTCAGGCGCGCTGAACTTGAAGACGGAACGCTCCGTTGCTACGAATAATCCTCCATCGCGATCCTCGACAATGCTTGTGATCTTGTGCGGCTCAGGCTCATCCGGCAACTTATATTTGACCATCCGGTCTCCTTCGATCTGCACAAGTTCATACGGGTTTCCGAACCACACGCGGCCATGATGGTCTTCGCGTAGCGGCTGGCCCCAGTTAATCCCCGTGCCTTGCACCGCCAGCTCGAACCTAAGTGACTTCGCCCGGCTGACGTTCGTTGCGCGATACAGCCCGGCATCCGTCGCGCACCAGAGATTATCGCGCGCATCAAAGAGCAGCGCGTTAACATTGGAAGAGTTCGGCGAATCGCCCACCGCATAGCTCACGAACTTCTTTTTTGGTGCTTCCGATTTTTCATCCTTTTGTAAGGAATTGTCTTCCTGCGGATCATCAATGAGACGCGCCACTCCGCCCCCGTTCGTGCCCATCCACAAACGCCCCTCCCGATCCTCTGTGATGGAATCAATTACTTGATGCGGTAGCCCGTCACGCACGCTGTAATTTGTGAAACGATAGCCATCAAAGCGGCTCAATCCTTCGCCGGTACCAAACCACAGATAGCCCTTCGAATCTTGATAAATACACCGGCCATCGCTGCCCGCCAGCCCGTCCGCCACATCATAGCGATGAAACGGAAGATGCTGCGCGTAGGCTGCCGGAGCCAACCACAAAAGCGCGCCGGCCAGACATCTCACGATGATAATAATAATGGCGCGCCTCTTCGCACGTCGTGAACATGCGAAAACACGCGCCATGAAAGGCTGAAGGCGAGGAGCCACCATCTGGACTATGTCCTACTTGAAAAGCTAATAGATTGAATGAATACTATAACATCATCCTTAAGCACCCATGCAAAATTACGGTAGTTGGTCAGTTTCAACTTCGAGCGTCGATAAATATTGCCTTAGAATTTCAAACTGACCCGTTATCACATTCCCGAAAAGCTGGAAACTTGGTGTGTTAGGGTTTTAGCTTTCTGGAGTGAACCCCAGCGATTGGACAGATAAGTTCTGTCGTTAGTACATTCCTGCCGGGCCTTTCATTGGAGGACCGGCAATGCCACGATGCAAACGTTATTTCAACCTTTCTTTCAAGCGCCAAGTGGTGCTTGAGCTGCTTACTGGTGAAACGACCCTAGCGGCTCTCGCGCGCCGCTACGAAGTCTCTTCACACTTGCTCATTCAATGGCGGCAAGCTTATCAAACAGGTCGTCTAGACGATCAGCCACCGCCTCGCCACTTACACGCGCTCGCACGCGAAGCAACCGCGAACTCGAACGACTGAGGTAGGCTAGAAAAAGTGGACGCCATCACAGAAAAGATTTTAATCTTTTCACTAACCAAGAGATGGAGGTTCACACGATGAAAGAGCAGTTACCCAAACAGGTTTACACTGATGAGTATCGTGCGCAAGCGGTATTGCTGGTGACACGCGACGGTCTCAGCATCGCTCTCTGCGGCGCGCCGCTTGGCAATGTCTTTGAAGACCTTGGCAAATTGGGTCAAGCGCGCCCGTGACGGCAGTTTGCCAGCAACCGACATCCGTGCGGCGGCGGGGCGGCATGTCGTTACGGACACGGAAGCTGAGAACTCGCGTTTACGGCGCGAGAATGCCGAGTTACGAATGGAGCGCGACATCTTGAAAAAAGCCACCGCGTACTTTGCCACCGAGTCGCTGCGAGGTACGCGGTGATTCGGGAGTTGCGACTCGACTATCCGCTCGCCATGTTGTGCCGCGTGCTCTCGGTCTCCCGAAGCGGCTATCATGCGTGGCTTGTGCTGCCACCGAACACGCCAGACCTATGGCGCACAGCGCTTGCAGAAGGAACTTGCGAGCGCGGGCTTCGTGGCGAGTCTCGGCACCGTCAAGAGAGTGCGCCGCGAACTCGGACTGCGATGCGTCCAACAGAAGCGGCGTTTTCGAGTTACAACCACCGACTCGCGCCATAGCTTACCAGTCGCCGCGAACCTGTTGGAGCAACGCTTCACGGTGACACGCCCCAACGAAGTCTGGACTTCAGACATTACCTACGTTGCAACTGACGAAGGTTGGTTGTACGTCGCGGCAATCAAAGATTTGTTTGCTGGCGAAATCGTCGGTCGCGCCTTCGGCAGCCGCATGACAACTGATCTCGTTGTGCGTGCGCTGGAACAAGCAGTGGCCGTGCGCCGCCCAACTGCTGGTCTCCTTCATCATTCGGATCGCGGGTCGCAGTATTGCAGCCATGAGTATCAAGCGTTGCTCGGAAGCTACAAGATGCGCGTGTCGATGATGTTAAAGATGGTGGCGATGCCGACTTGCAGCATCGCGGCAATATCAGTCGGCGTATGTTGTCGATGCAGCAGATCGAGAACACGGGCGCGTGTCTGGACTCTTGCTGGCGTCGCGCCTTAGCGTAACGAAGTTTTCAAAGAGCGAAGTTCGTCAGAAGAGAGATTGATGAGTTGTGGTTTTCTTGCCATGCTTGAAGAGTACAAGAGGCAAGAGCGTTTCTACAACATCTAATCTTACAAAGCACTAGCAACTTGGGTTATTTACTTGTTTGAGAATCATTCAGCTGAAATCCTATGAAACATTTATGACGTTTGTTGGGAAATATCCACCTCTGGAACATTAAGAAATCTTCAGCCAAACTTCATCAGTATTTCATCACCATCCGAGTATCTTTATCAGGAACTTACGTGCGGCGCGCTCTTAGTCAATTTGTAAAGCGGTTTCGAGCAAGAGGAAGACGACTAAAGACGTTGCCGCGCAAAAGAATTATTTCGCATAAGGAGACACAGTATCATGGCGGCACATAAAGGCGCAGAGCATCACCACCAAGCAGCAGAGCATCACGAACACTCGGCGAAGCATCACCGTGAAGCGGCGAAGCATCATGAATCGGGTGACCACGAAAAGGGCGGTCATCACGCGCACATCGCGCACGGACACCATCTTCACGCGACGCATCATGCTGAAGAAGCGGGCAAGCATCATTCCGCTCAACACGGCGGCGGTAAAAAGTAAACGAACAATTATTTTTTCCGGGGCGCGTTAGAGCACACAGCGTTTTGTGTTGCTCTAACGCGCCCTCTTTATTTGCGCCGAACCGCTCGCCTCAAATCCTGATTAGCTTTGCATTGTGATGTACAATCATAATCAATACAACGCTTGGCGCTATAATCCTATTGTCATGGGGAAACGCAGTTGCCGCAAGAAACAACGCGCGCGACGCACAAGCAGCGAAGCATTATGCGTATTCTTTTGGTAGAGGATGAAACAAAGGTCGCCAGCTTCATCAGACGTGGGTTGGAGCAGGCGCAGCACGTCGTTGATGTCACGGCGACAATTAAGGATGGCGATTACCTTTCGTCAGTGCATGACTACGATTTGCTGATTCTTGATTGCATGTTGCCGGACGGCGACGGGCGCAAGCTGTGTCGTGATTTGCGCGCGCGTGGAACGGGCACGCCCATTTTATTGTTGACTGCGAAGGGCGCGACCACCGATAAAGTGCTCGGTCTTGATAGCGGCGCGGACGATTATTTGACCAAGCCTTTCGATTTTAACGAACTACTCGCCCGCGTGCGCTCGCTCGGCAGACGGCGCGCCGTGCCGCTGTTGCAATCCGTGACAATCGCTGATCTCTCAGTTGATCCGGCGACGCGGCGCGTCACACGCGCCGGGCGAATCATCGCACTCACGCCGAAAGAGTATTTATTGCTGGAACTCTTGTTGCGTCGCGCCGGGCAGGTCGTGACGCGCACGGAGATTATCGAGCAAGTGTGGGACATGCACTTTGATTCGAGCAGCAACATCGTGGAGGTTTTCATCAAAGTGCTACGGGATAAAATTGATCGCAACTTTGAGCCGAAGCTGATTCAAACCGTGCGCGGCGTCGGATATATGATTGAAGCAGGCGCTAATAATTAAAGCCATAGTTTCCGCCGCTTGGAACGCGATAGTTTTCGCACAGCGCCTCAAGTGTTACTTCATGCCGATCTCATTCCGCACTCGTCTTACACTCTGGTATGTGCTTGCGCTCGCGGTGCTGCTGGCTATCGCAGCAGCGGTTCTTATCTTTACCCTACAACGAGTGGCTGAAAGAAAGCTGGATGCGGCACTGTGGGTCTTGGGTGCAACCGAGGGTGAAGGTATCGCAGCACGCTTGCGTGACCGCAATCTGAAAAGCCCGGACGATCTGACAATTCAAGATGTGGATTACCGCGACTTGCCCGGCTACAATCAATTTCGCTTGCAGAAGTACGTCACGGTCATTAACTCAGCGCACAATGTCGCAGATGTTTCCGTCAATATACCGAACAACAAACCTTTGCCTATCAGCGATGCTCTCATTACCCGCTCTCTCACGGGAGAAATTCAGTATGACACTGTGACCGTCGTCGGCGTCGGACAACTACGGCTCGTTTATATGCCTGTCTTGCAGCACCAGACTGAACCGTTTGTTGTGATTGTTGGAGTGCCGACGGAATTTGTCATCGCAGAAGTCGGCTCGCTCGCTAAACGAGTCGCCGCATTTATTCTGATGTTGCTTCTTCTCGCCGGAGTTGGTGGGGCTGTTTTGGCGCGGCGCGCAATGCGTCCCGTTGTACAAACAGCCGACGCCGTCGAACGCATTACGGATCAAAACTTACATGAAAGGCTGCCGGAGCCACGCACACACGACGAACTCGGACGCTTGATTACTGTCTTCAATCAATTGCTCGCGCGGCTTGATCACGCTTTCGATGTGCAACGCCGCTTCACCGCCGACGCTTCGCACGAAATCTGCACGCCGCTTACGGTATTACAAGGTGACACGCAGGTCGCATTGCTCGAACAACGCACACTGTCGGAATACGAAAATATTCTTCGCAGCAATCTCGAAGAGATTGAGCGTTTGTCAAAGCTCACCACAAATTTACTGACACTGGCGCGCGCCGACGCAGGCGAACAACAAATCGCGAAAGACTCTTTGATTTTCAACGAACTTGTCGAGGAAGTGTGCTTGCGCCTGTGCCCTGTGGCGGATGCGTGCAGTATCAAACTGAATTTCAGTTCGCCGGAATTGGTGCTCATCGAAGGCGACCGTTCGGCTCTCACGCAAGTAGTCTTCAATCTACTTAACAACGCGCTGCGCTATACGCCGCGTGGCGGGTGCGTGGGACTTACTCTCAAGCGCGCGCCGGAAAATTTTGTCCGGCTTGATATAACCGACACAGGCATAGGAATTTCCGCCGAAGCCTTGCCGCACATCTTTGATCGTTTTTTCCGCGCAGACAATGCGCGCGCACGCGAAGCCGCAGGCTCCGGTCTTGGTCTCGCCATCTGTCAAACAATTGTCGCTTCTCACGACGGCCACCTCACGGTCGAAAGCACACCAGGTATAGGCTCGCGTTTCAGCCTTATCCTACCCGCCATGTAATTTCTTCAATAGCAGTTAAAGACAGATCAAAAGAGGTGCGTAACTTTTCACTTTCCGCGACCGCGTTTCGCGCGCGAAAGCCACACGTTTGCGCGCCGGTAAGATAAAGGAATCTTAATTCGATCTTCATCTTCTCCTTATCACCTCATTGTTACAGTCATAGTGTGCAGCGAGCGAACAGCGCACGGCACCAATTGAGCCGAAGTGCTTAGCGAGGATGAATTAAGTTATTAACGGCAAGTCGCCGAGAGTAATCGCAAATGTTTAGAGTGTGCGCTGTGCCGCGTTTATTCATCGCTGCCACTATCGTCTTAAAACTCGCGGTGGTAGCCAACTCGCAAACCACCACGCCTGCACTCAACGCAAAGCCTGACCTCGCTACAACTGAAATGACGGCGACCGTTGCTCCGTCTCCCGCTGCTAGTTCATCTGCACCGCCGCAGCGTCTCTCGCTCAATACAGCGATGAACTCGCTTATCGAAAACAATCTTGTGGTCGTCGCCGCGCGTTACGGCATTGACATTCAACGCGCGCAACGCATCGCCGCCGGTCTCAGACCGACTCCAAGCATCACTTTTAGCGCAACGCAGTTTGCGATTCCAAGCGTGCTTCGTCACCCTGCTTCACTCGTCAAAACGAATACGGTGAACGGAGCGGCGAACACGACTTACACAATCGAAGTGGATCAATTGATAGAGCGCGGCGGCAAACGCGCTTTACGCGCGTCGCAGGCGGACTTCAGCACGCAGGCTGCCGAAGCGCAACTCCGCGACACGCTGCGCCAGCAAATTTTTCAACTCAAGCAAGCCTACTTCACCGCCGTGCTCTCGCGCGAAAATTTGCACGTTGCTGAAGAAAACCTTGAGCACTTCGATCATACCGAACGAATCCTCGCCGTGCAGGTGAAAGAAGGTTACTCCGCAGGAGTTGATTTGAAGCGGATGGAACTTCAGCAGTTGCAGTTCAAGCGCGATGTGGCATCAGCCGAGCAAAGCTATCAACAATCTTTGCGCGACATCTTCAATTTAACGGGCGCAGGAGATGCTCCTTCATCCGCCGAATCAACGCAGATTATCAAAGTCTCTTCAATGAGCAACACGCCGGACATTAACGCGGATTTAGAAGTTGTTGACGGCAAACTCGAAATCATCCCGACGCTGCTCTGGATAAATGATTTGCGGCGCATGGCGCTCGCCAATCGCCCCGACGTTAAAGCTGCCGAACTCGCGCTTGAAGCGGCGAAACAGGGACGCGCTCTGGCTTTTGCAGGGCGCACGCGCGATGTCACTGTCGGCGGGCAATTTTCGCGCAACGGCAGCGATAACACAGTGGGCGTGATTTTGAGCGTGCCGCTCGGCATCAATCGCCGCGCCGATGCAGCAATCGCGCAAGCCACCGCCGCTCAATTGCAAGCCGAAGCGCAACTGCGGCAAGTGAAAACGCAGGCCCTCACGGACATCGAAAAAGCTTTCACGACTTATCGCTTGAGCCGCGAGCGGTTGCGTCTCTTTACGGGAAGCGCGTTGCGCACCGCATCGGACGTGCGCCGCATAGAAGAGATCGCTTACCGCGACGGCGCGAAAGGCTTGCTCGATTATTTGGATGCGCAACGTACCTTCAATCAAACACAGTTAGATTACAACCAAGCGCGCTACGATTTTTTGATGAGTTTGTATCAACTCGAATACGCGACAGCCAGTGACATTGTGGAGAGAGCAAGCGAGACGAAGTAAAGCGAAGCAAAGCAAAATGTGCGGTATGTCGTAAACCGTTTCGCAGAGGAACTCAATTATGAACGCCACAGCGACGAAAGAAACACCCACACGCGAAGACACATTGAACAAAGATGACTCATCACCTAACGGCGAGCGCACTCTGTCGTCATACACGAAACTCAAAATCGCGCTTTTGTCCGCAAAGCAAAGACTCGCGTTGGCGAAAGCGCTCACACGGCAAGCCACTGCAAACACTGCGACGAACATCTCGCCCGAAGAAAAAGAGCGCGGGCGCAACATTGAATCGCCCATGACGAAGATTGGCGACGAACAATCGTTCAACTACGCCTTGCCTATCGAACAAATCACGACCACACACAGCGCAACCCTAGTGCAGAGCACGCGGCATCGCGGCAACGCTGCCGGTTGGATTGTCGGCATCTGCGCAATCGTCGCAACCATCATCATTGCGACTTTGATGCTGCGCCACAAAGCGCACGCTGCCGTTGATGCTGACGCCGCAAACGCGGATGCTTCGAGCCGTTCAACAACTGCGAACGTGCTTTCGGCGGAGCAGCGCGCGGCAATTGAAGTTGAAGTTGTACAAAAACGTTCCGTGCAGGAAGACGTGAGCGCGGCAGGCAAAGTAGCTTTCAACGGCAATCGCGTCTCGTCCGTCTTTTCGCAATTTAACGGGCGTCTAACGCAGCTCAATGCGGAAGTTGGAATGAACGTGCGCGCCGGTCAAGTGATCGGCATGATTGACACGCCGGACATTGTGGCTACGCAATCCGATTATCAACAATCACTCGCCGCAGAGCGTTCCGCGCGCACCACACTCGACCTTGCGACGCGTACGCACGAACGCGCCGCACGCCTCGCCGCCGCCGAAGCAATTCCTGCGCGCGAGTCCCAACAAGCGGAAGCAGACGAACTGCGAGCACGTGACGACCTGCAACGCGCGCAAACCGCCGCCGTCGCCGCGCGTGGAAGATTGCAGAGCGCGGGCGTCAGTGAAGCGGAAATCGCGCAACTTGCTTCAGGCGCGCGCGCCATCAATCGCCTTGTGCCACTCACCGCGCCGATTAGCGGCGTCGTCATCGAACGCAAAGCGGGCTTAGGTCAAGTCGTGCAGCCCGCCGCTGGTGACCCTTTGTTGATGATCGCAGATCTTTCAACCGTCTGGATCAATATGGACGTTTACGAAGATCAGCTT
>JAABUK010012111.1_pt1 | contig 11055 bp, 9 predicted proteins | sample 5559141 | NCBI WGS metagenome assembly JAABUK01 (sample SAMN10711869, study PRJNA513367) | rock metagenome | isolation source: Antarctica rocks | place: Antarctica: Victoria Land, Pudding Butte nord | collected 2016-01-03
CACCGTGCAGCGAGCGCAGCATGAAGTCTGACTCTCGGGGACGTGGCACCCAACCCGCCCAGTGGTTGGTACCCCCGCCCACCATCTGCGGCGTGGGCGAGAAGGGAAACCGCTCGGCCACCGACGTGTCGTCCGGACGGACCGTCCGCGGCGCCAGCAACGGGTCGGGCCAAAGGTAGTTACGGTTGACGAACTTCAATTCGTCGCCGGAGTAATGATCCTGCGCCCGGAGCCACGGACCGCGGTCGAAACCCACCACCTTCAGCCCCGCCTCGGTGAGCACCTTGGCCGCCGTACCGCCGGTGGCACCCATCCCGACGATGATCACGTCGACTGGTTCGGGCTTCACATTGCTAGTCATGTGCATTCCTCACGATCGTCTTTGCCGTTCACACCAAGCAAGCAGGGACGTTTGAATCAGTGCGGGGACGGGCCGTCCGGCGCTCGCTCGTCGCCCGGACGACCCTGCCCCGAGAGGTCATGCGGTCGCGGGGACGGCACCGCTCTCGTAACGGCTTCCGGCCTGATCGCTCGTCAGGTCGGTTGCCTTGGTGCCGGACCCGGCGGGGCTGCGACGCTGGAGATTTGCCCGCTCGAGGTAGCTGACCAAGGCCTCGCCGAATTCCGGTAGGTCGACCGGAGTGCGGGCGGTGATGAGGTTGCCGTCCTCGACGACCGCCTGGTCGACCCACTCGCCACCGGCGTTGACGACGTCATCTTTGATCGGTAGGTAGCCGGTAGCCTTGCGACCCTTAACGGCGCCGGCGGACACGAGCACCCATCCGCCGTGGCAGATGGCGGAGGTGAGCTTGCCGGCCTCATACACGTCGCGGACGAGGTTGATCATCTCCGGGTGCAGCCGCATGTTATCCGGAGCGAAGCCGCCAGGGACGACGATCGCGTCGAAGTCCTCGGCCTTGGCCTGCGATGCGTCAAGGTCGACGTCCATCGGGTAGTGCTCCTTGCTGCCGAACGACTGTTTGGTGCCGCTACCGATGACCTTGACCTCGGCTCCGGCCGCCTGCAGCCGAAGCAGCGGGTACCAGCCTTCGAGAACCTGATATTCGTCCTCGATGAGGAGCGCTACCCGAATCCCCTGTAAACTCATGGTGAATCCTTCCGATATGTCGTAATCCATGCTGCCCTGGCGGGCGTTCCCGCCGCGGCGTCCGCGATTCGAAAGGCCAGTCAGGCCCCGATTTTCTCCAAGAACTCGGTGCTCAGCAGAACGTCGCCGTGGTTGGCCTGAATGTTGCGCAGCGCCTCCCAATGCTGGCCATATCCCAGCGGTTGGTTCTCCAGGGTTGCCGGGATGGCTGCGCTGGAGTCGGCCAGCACGATGATCTTGTAGTCCTGATTGGCACCATCGATGGACGTGGTGAGCGTGCAATTGGCGGTTGACACGCCAGCGATCACAAGGGTGTCGGCGCCGCAGCGGCGCATGTACTCGTTCAGCGCGGTTCCGTAGAAGGAGCTGAAACGGTGCTTGCGCATCACCGGCTCATCGTCGAGCGGCTTCAGCGAGTCGTCCAGCTCGTCGCCGCCGTTGCCCCAGCTTCCCGGGAAACTCGCGAGCTGACCTTCCAGGCCCCACTTCTTGTCGGCGTAACCGGCGTCCTTGCCGTCCGGACGCAGTCCCCACATCGACCAGACCACCGGAATTGCCTTGTCGCGGCAGGCGTCGATCACCTTGTGGACGACGCCGACCACGTCCTTGCCTTCAGGCGCACCCCCGACCGATTCGATGTACATCGCGCCGCCAGGGGTCACGCAGGCCTTCTGCATATCGAGCACCAGGAGCATGGTCTTCTTCGGATCGATCGTTTCCGCAAGCATGTGGGTGCGGTCGATGACATCATCGATGTGTTCGTAGGTGTAGTCGAGCGAGGACATGTGTCTAACTCCTTCTGGTGTGTTGTCACGTCGCCGGTCTACGGCGTGACGATGCGGTGCAGCAGAAAATCAGTTGTGGTCGCTCAGTACCGCTTCGGCGCGGCAAGCGCCCATTTCATGTAAGCCTCGGCAGAATCGACGTTCGTCTTGTCCACTACGCGGGTCGGGATGTTGATCACCTTGCCGACTGATTCGCCCAGCACAGCGTTGTGGAAGACGGTGTCGATGAAAGTCATCCCCTGGTCGACGCTGCCGACATCGACGCTTGCCGTGAGCTTGCCGGCCCTGATGGATTCCATACCGGACACAAGGCCGTCCGCACCGACGACGACGATGCCCGACGTGCCATCCCATTGCTTGAGGCCGCGAGCGTCGACGGCCTGGGACGCGCCCAGTGCCATGTCCTCGTTCTCACCGTAGATCGCGTTGACGTCACGGTGGCTGGTGAGCAGATCCTGAGCGGCGTTGTATCCCTGGTCGCGCAGGTAACCGCCATTGGCCTTGGCGATCACCTGCAGACCGGGGTATTCCTTCAACGCCTTGTCCAGACCGATCTGGCGAGCCGTCGACCAGTCCGATCCGGGTGGCCCCCAGATCTGGATGATCTTTCCCTTTCCATGCAGCTTGTCCGCGATGTACTTCGCCGCGAGGTAGCCGGACTGCCAGCGGTTGTCATAGCCGATCGATGAGATCGCTTGCTGCTGGTCCTCGGAGTACAGTTCGACCGGCTGGTTGAACTGGTAGATCTTCATCCCGCTCTTGGCCGCGGTCTTGTAGACGTTCTGCATCGTCGCGAAGTTTGCGCCGGTGCAGACCAGCGCGGCGTCGAACTTGCGTGCCGCCCATGAGTTGACGATCTGCACCTGTTGCTCGACCGCATTGAAGTTGCCGGTCGGCGCTGCACGTTGCCATTTCCACCGCACGCCAAAGGCGGCTTCGTAGTCGGCCATCCGCCGGAATGCGGCCCGCTCCATCTGGTTGAAGAACTCCGACAGGATGGGCGGGGTCCACCCGACCTGAAGCGTCCGACCCTTGACCTGAGCCTTGATGGCGTTGAAGTAGGCATCACTGCCGGCCAGCGTTCCCCCTCCGCCGGCTGAGAGCGGGCTCGACGAGGAGGTGTCGTCGGCCGGTTTGCGGGAACAGGCGCTCAGCAGCGTGGTCGAGCCGAGTGCGCTGCCCCCGATCAGTGCCGCCCGGGTCAGGAAGGAACGACGCGAGGATCCGGCCAGTGGCGTTTCGAAATCTGATGATGGGTAGTTGTTCACGGTGTCACTCCCGGATGGTGAACGGCTTGGCCATCAGACCGACGCCGATACTCGGCCGACCCGACGATTGAGGTAGACGCTGGCCCGATCGAGGACCACGGCGAGCAGCAGAATCGCACCCACCACCACCTGCTGCCAGGTGGAGCTGATGTTGGCGAGGTTGATGACGTTGTTGGCTACCGTCAAGGTCAGAGCTCCCAGCACCGCCCCGAGTACCCGTCCCCGGCCACCTGACAATGCGGCTCCGCCGATAACCGCTGCGGCGATGGCTTCGATCTCGTAGCCGGCACCCATCGTCGGCGGGACGGTGGTCGTCTGGCCGGCCAGAAGAATTCCGGTACCCGCCGCCAGCGTTGCGCTGATGGCGTAGGCGCCGATCTTGATCCGGTCGACGTTGACGCCCGAAAGCCGGGCCGCTTCTCGGTTGCTTCCGACTCCGTAGAGGTGTCGTCCGAAGGCGGTGAAGCGCAGGGTGAAAGAGGCGATCAGAGCGACGACGATGGCGCTGACCACGGGGAAGGTGATCCAGCTGAACAGCTTGCTCACACCGCCCACGGTGTTGTACGTGCTGTACATATAACCGATAAAGGGCACCCCCGATGTCCACAGGAACAGCAGGCCGCTGCCGATTCCCAGGGTGGCCAGGGTGGCGACGAAGTCAGGAATGCCGAGCTTGGTAATGACCAGTCCGTTGAAGAGCCCGATCGCCGCACCGGCGGCAAGCGTGATGATCACAGCCTGGATGAAGATGACCCGGTCGTTGATGAGTGTCGCCATCAGGCCGGCGCACAGACCCAGCACCGATCCCACTGACAGATCGATACCGCCGACGATCAGCACGAAGGTCATACCGATGGCCAGCAACGTCACGTAGACCATCTGGTTCGTTATGTTCTCCCAATTGGAGACCGTCAGGAACGAGGACGAACGAACTGACATCACAGCGCAGATGATGATCAACAGACTGACGACACTGGCCCCGGGCCGGGCCAAGATACGCCCTACGATGTCGGCGCCGGAGTTCCGCCTCGGCGTCGACCGCGGAGTGGGACTGTTTGGTGTGGGCGATGTCCGAGTCTTTGTCGCAGTACTCACTGGGCTTTCACCTCGCTAGCAGTCATGGAGGACGCGGAAACTCTGACCGTGCTCTCCTCGCCGTCCGCGGTCGACGCTCTCAGCGCGCCCGATCCCTGGTCGTCGGAGCGTTGGTCGTCGGAGCGTTGGTCGTCGGAGCGTTGGTCATCGCCGAGCCCACGCACCAGGTCGGCCGGTCCGCCGAGCAGTCCCACGACTGCCAGCTTCTGCACGACCCGGTCGAGCGCAACGGCGGCGAGAATGCTGGCACCGGTGACGATCTGGAACCACAGTGGGTCTACCCCCAGTAGTTGCAGGCCGTTCGCCAGGATGCCCAGGAACAGGGCACCGAGCACCGCCCGCCAGACACTGCCGCGTCCGCCGGCCAGCGCGATGCCGCCGAGTACAGCCGCGGCGATGGCGTTCAGTTCGTACCCGCCGCCGAGACCGGGCTGGACTGAGTTCAGGTGCGCGGCCAACAGCACTCCACCGAGACCGGCGGCGGCTCCGGAGAGCACGTACACCTGCAACCGCACCCGACGAACCGGCACACCTGCCAGGGCCGCGGCGCGCGGGCCGACTCCGGAGGCGAATACCGAACGTCCGAAAGGCGTTTGTACCAGGACGAATTCCAGTACCGCCGCGACGACGGCAAGAATGACGACCGGAGTCGGAATGCCGAGCAGGTGGCCTGAGGACATCGAGAGGAAGGTCGAGTCCTTCACCCCGGTCAACTGCACCTTGGAGGTGAGGACCTGCAGCAGGCCCGCCCCGATGCTCAAACTTGCCAGAGTGACGATGAAGTCGTTGACACCGAGGAACGCGATGACAATGCCATTGATCAAGCCAGCCGCTATACCGGTGCCCACCCCGGCGAGAATGGCGAAGACAAGTGACCAGCCGCTCATCAAGGCCCACAGGGTGGTACCGGCGCTTAAGCCCAGCACCGATCCAACCGACAAGTCGATTCCGCCGACGATGAGGACGAACGTCATGCCAGCTGCCAGCAGGGCGATGAACACCGCTTCGATCAGCAGATTGTCGACGTTCTTCCTGGTCATGAAAACCGAACTGCTTGCCCAGAAGTAGATGACCATGCCGGCGAGTACGACGGTAATGATGGCGCCCTCGGCCGAGAACAGGCGCGATAGCCGCTGGGTGACCGTCATGTCGCACTCCGTGCTGCCAGGGCCATGACACTGGCAGAATCCGCGCCGTCGATGTCGGCTCCGTTGGCGCCAGGAATAACTTCCCCCGCGATGCGCCCCTCTCTCATGACCAGAATGCGGTCACTCACATGCAGCAGTTCCGAAATCTCGGAGGAGATGACGATCGCGGCACCCCCGGCCTCGACGAACTTGTGGATGAGCCGGTAGACCTCCACCTTGGCCGCGACGTCGATGCCCTGGGTCGGCTCGTCGAAGACAATCACCTTGGGCTGGGAGAACAGGCAACGGGCCAGGATGACCTTCTGCTGATTGCCGCCGCTGAGATTCTTGATCCGCTCGCGCGAGGTGCGGGTGCGAATCCCGAGATCCTTGATGTACTTGCCGGCGATCTTGGCCTCCCGCCGCTGATTCAAGACGAGCCGTGCGCTTGTCACGCCGTTCAGGTGGCTGACGGTGATGTTCTTGGCGATACTGAAATCAGGGAGAATCCCCAGCGTCTTACGCTCTTCGGGCACCATGGCGATACCGAGTCGATAGGCGTCCTGCGGGTGACGAACCTTCACCGCGTTACCGTCGATGCTGATCTGGCCGGTGTCCAGGCGATCGGCACCCAGAATGACGCGGGCCAGTTCGGTGCGACCGGCGCCGGCAACTCCACCGATGCCGAGCACTTCGCCGCGCCGCAACTCGAGGTTGACGTCGTGCAGCACCGGAGCCCGGCCGGCGCCCTGCAGTCTCAGCACGACTTCGCCCGCTCGGGCATCGTCAGAGCGGTCTTCGGAGCGCCGAGCGGCCAACTCCCCGAGTGAGGTAGTGCGGCGGCCAATCATCAGCCGGACCAGCTCGTCCGGAGTGGACTTCGTCGTGTCCGTCGTGGCGACGTTGCGGCCATCGCGCAGCACGGTGATCTCGTCGGCCAAGCCGTACAGCTCGTCCAGCCGGTGGGTCACCCACAGAATGGAGATATCCCTTTCGCGAAGAGCCCGCATGTGGTCGAACAGAATCTCGCGCTCTTCGTCGGCCAAACCGGAGGTCGGCTCGTCCAAGATAACCAGCCGGGCGTCGAAGGCCAGCGCCTTGACGATCTCGACAACGTGCTGCTTGAAGCCGCCGAGTTCGCGGACCGGGCGACGCAGATCCTGGTCGCTCAGGCCGAACTCCGCCGCCAACCGGCCGACCTTCGCCTTCATTGCTCGGTCATTCACGATCGGGTGACCGAGGGTGCCGCGGCGCACTTCCCGGCCCAGGAAAATGTTGTGCAACACGGTGAGATCCGGGGCTAGGCACAGCTCCTGGTGGATCGTGGTGATGCCGAGATCTTGCGCGTCGCGGGGACGCCTGAGCGTGACCGCCTCGCCATCGACGTAGATCTCGCCGCCATTCGGGGTGACAATGCCCGAGAGGATGCCAATCAGGGTCGACTTGCCTGCGCCGTTTTCACCGAGCAGGGCGTGGATCTGACCGCTCGCGATGGTGACCGAGACGCCTGCCAAGGCCGTGACGCCGGGGTATTTCTTGACGACGTTCTCAACCCGGAGGATTTCGTTGCCGTGCGGCGTCTGGTCGGTGTCGATGGTGGCCAGTTCCACGTCCATCGCGCGTCCTCTCGTCGGATCATAGGGTCTGGATCTCTGGTCATCAGGTGATCTGACCACAGCGACCATAGCTGCGGTTAAAGGCACACGTCAACACCTACGGTGCGTGAATTCGAAATATGCCGGCAACACGACAGGACTGAGCGTTCGCGGGAAGCACCACGGATTTGCGTAAGGGCCGCTTCCGGGCGAACCCGGCTCCGGCATAACCCGGCTTTCCGGCATAGCCGACAACGCGGCATAGCCGACATCGCGGCATAGCCGACATGGAGGCCCCACCGCAAGTTTGCGAATCGGTCCGGAACTCGGCTACAACTGCCCGTCGCGTTACCGGCGGCCGTTCCGCGGATGCAGGTGGGCCGCCAGGTCGGTCTCGACGGCACGGATGTGGCTGACAGCGGCCGATCGCGCATCTCGCACCCGCCGGTCACAGATCGCCTCGATGATCCTCACGTGACCGTTGTGGGCTGTCATCCGGCGGCCGGGCAACCCGATCACGTGATGGGAGTAGGTCAGGAAGAGCGGCTCGAGCCGTGTCATCACGTCCAGGAGCAGGCCGTTCTTGGTTGTCTGCACGATGGCCCGATGTAGTTGGGCATCGAGGTTGATGAACTCGTCGTCGCTGATGGACGCGTTCGAGGACAGGGTCAGGATCCGCGTCAGCTGTTTAGCATCCTCCGGCGATACCCTGCGAGCTGCGAGACCGGCCGCATCGCGCTCGAGGGGCACCCGCACCTCGAAGAACTCCGGGACGGTGTAATCGCCGGTCATGACCAGCCGCGATTCTTTCGCCTCCCGCGCGACCTTGTCGACGACGAATGCTCCGACGCCGTGCTCGATCCGCACCAGGCCTTCGGCTTCCACGCTACGCAACGCCTCACGCATGGAGCTGCGTCCGACCCCGAACTGGTCGGCCAGCACTCGCTCTGCCGGCAACCGACCGACGACGTCGTACTCGCCCTGGGTGATCAAACGGGCCAGTTGAGCCGCAACCGCATCAGCCAACTTCAGACGGTTGACCGGTTCGACGCCGGGCTTTTCCTCGGAAGCCACGTGGATCTCCTGCATGTTCGCCTGGGTGACACAGTACTGGTGGTCTGATGTGTAACCCAGCATAAGGCACATCGCACCACCGCGTGCGCAGGCACGCGACGGTGCGATGTGCCCATTTGCGATGTGGAGCACTTTCAATTCATAGCCGCGCTCAGATGGCCGGGGCGTCACCGTTCGTCGGCGTCGTGCGCTGCTCGAGAATGGTGCCGAAGTTTCTCTTGATGTATTCCGCGCACCGCACGGCGACGGCCTGCAAGGTGCTCGTCGGGTTCACGGCCGCGCCGGTAACCAGCGAACTGGCATCCGCTATGAACAGGTTGGGCACGTCCCAGGTTTGATTCCACTTGTTCGTCACCGAGTCTTCGGGGTTGTTCCCCATCCGGCAGGTGCCCATGATATGCCAGCCCGGAGGTGGCCCGTCCACCCCGCCGATGCCCGTGCTGGCGGTGTCGATCACGTCCCCGGCAGCGTCCGCGGCTTCCCGTGCCCTGGCCCGGCCCCATTCGATCAGTCGACGGTCGTTCTCGTGCAGGTCGTAGTGCACGTTCGGCAACGGCAGGCCGCTGGAATCCGTTCCGCCGTCCGGGTCGAGGGTGACCCTGTTAGTCCGGACCGGCAAGTCCTCGCCTTGAACGTAGACGAGCGCATGGTGGGCGAAATGGGAATTGAAAAAATCCCGGTGCTCGGAACCCCACGGAGCGATGTGCCCGGTGTTGGTACCCAGCGCGCTGTTGGCAGCGCCGAGCGCCGTGCCCACCTGAAGCGAGAAGCCGTTGACGAAGCCGCGGCTGGGATCGGAGTCATAGAATTGTTGGGAATATAGCACGGCCGGTTCCGGGCCCTTGAATCCTTCCAGTGGGTCTTCGAACCAGAAGTCCTCGAACGACCAGCTGTGAAACATCAAATGGGTGCCGACGAGACCGTTGCTGTTGGCCAATCCGTCCGGGTGCCCCGCTTGAGCTGACATCAGCAGTAGTCGCGGCGTTCCGATCGAGTTGGCGGCCATCACCACGATCTGCGCCTGAACCTCCCGGCGGTCACCGGTGAGGCGGTCGATATATGTCGCTCCGGTCGCGCGGCCGTTCTTGGTGTTTACCCGCTCGACCCGGGCATTGGTCCGGAGCTCCACCCCGTTGCGGATGGCCTTGGGCCAATACGTCGCGTCGGTGGAGGCGATCGAGTGCCGTGGGCACCCCGCCAGACAAGAGCCGCAGTTGTTGCACGGAAGCCGTCCGTCCTTCGGCGCCGTCAAGATCGCGTTGTCGGCAGGCCACCAGTGCCATCCCAGACGGTCGAAACCAGTCGCCATCTTGTGTCCGACCCGGCCGCCGGGGCTGGCTGGTCCCCAGCCATCGGGGCGAGGCGGGTTGCCGGGGTCACCGACACGACGCCCGACACCGATCTCGGCGTCGTTGATGGCATAGTACGGTTCCAGGTCCTCATAGCTGATCGGCCAGTCGATGGTGCCTTCGATTCCATGCTCGGTTCCCTTGCGGAAGTCGACCGGCTTGAACCGCGGCCAGGCGCCGGCATAGTGCAACGTCGATCCACCGACTCCGTTCATCATCTGGGGGGCGGCATTGCCAGTCGTCGTGTAGTCCTCGGGCAGTTGCCTTACATTCGGCAGCCAGGACCAGGCGCGCAACCTTTCCAGCTCCCAGCCCTCGTACATGTGCGGGTGGTCCATCGGGTGCAGCCAATCACCCTGCTCCAGGCAGAGGACCTTCATACCCGCATCACTCAGACGCTTGCTCACGGCCGCACCGCCGGCTCCGGCGCCGATTACCAGAACGTCTGTCTCGGTGAATGCGCTCATTAGTATCTCCTCGTCCAGATGGGGTATGGGCTGGCACTTATCGTCATGGGGTGCCGCCTTCGAGCGAACGCACCTCGTCGGCGCCCCGAGGTACAGCCGCCGCGTCGAACTCGGCAGCCCGAGCCTGCTTAGCCGACGTCCTGGCCAGCGTGTCGGGAAGTTCCAGCCGCACGACGTCCGCGGTGCGCTTGTAAGTTCCCCTGACACGGGCGAGCAGGTCGTCATCCCAGTCGAGGATGGTGTCGGAGTAGCCGTAAGGCTGTGCGGTTACGCGGTAGTCCCGCCCGGCAAGTAGCTGCTCGTTGATCGCCTGCACCACCGCGGGACGCGAGTAGTAGGCGTGATAAACCAGATCGCGCACTCGCGTGAAGAACTCCAGGTCGTCGCGCTCCATACCTTGCAGGGCCGCGATCTGCTGGTCAGGGCCGGCCGCCACGAACGCCTTTCCGAGCTTGTCCAACCTTGCGCGGACATCCTGCTCCTCGAGGAAGGGATACCAGGTGGCCGGCTGGCCGACCGGGGCGATGTACCGCGCCATGAAGGCGAGGGTTCCCGTTTTGCTCGGGGCGGGAAAACCGGCACCGCCGGGTATGAGCTGGTCGGCCAAGGCTTCGAGCACGGCCTGCTGGACATCGCTGAACACGATGCCTGGCCGCCATCCACCCAGCGGCGGCTTGCCGTCCAGAGGCGCCTTGGTAATGGTGATCATGGACGTCGTCCTTTCAACGGGATTGACGAGGGCGGAAAACGAACAGATTCGAACTGCGCTTCCGCTCCGCCGGATTGGCCGGTCAGTACCGAGCTGCTTGGCGTCGGCGTCGATGTCCCCGCCAGCATCGGGGGGCCTGCCGAGGGCCTGTGCAGCCAGAGTGCGGGCAGGCTCCGGCGCAGGTCCGCTCCGCCACCGGAGGTGAGGTAGACCGCCAGCAGAATCAACGACCCCTTGATGATGAGCTGCGGTTCGGCGGCCACGCTGCGCAGATCCATGATGTTGCTGATAGTTCCGATCAGCAGACCGCCGAGCACGGCGGCTGCCGGCGATCCTTGACCACCGAACAGTGACGCCCCGCCCACCACGGCCGCGGCGATGGCATCCAGCTCGAGACCGCCACCCAGCAGCGAGTTTCCCTCCGCCAGTTGGGCCGCCAACATCAGACCAGCGATGCCCGCGAGCAGTCCGGACAGCG
>JAABUK010012112.1_pt1 | contig 11054 bp, 10 predicted proteins | sample 5559141 | NCBI WGS metagenome assembly JAABUK01 (sample SAMN10711869, study PRJNA513367) | rock metagenome | isolation source: Antarctica rocks | place: Antarctica: Victoria Land, Pudding Butte nord | collected 2016-01-03
TCCACAAAGCAATTGCAGCTGTGCTTGAGCCTTTAGCTGTTTACGACTCAGGAGTTACTCGCCCCGCATGTTGCATCTGTCAGCGTGTGTGCACAACCGCTTCTGTCCCTTTTACAAAATCCATTACGCTGCCAGCTTGTCTTTGCTAACGTGCATCTTCTCTGGTTTGAGGATCCCCTTGGTGCTCTGCGGTTTGAGGATTGCCCTGGTGCAGATGTTCAACATGAGAGACCAGTAACAATACAGACCAGTGAAGTGTCACCTGCAGGTGTCATTGGGGTGCATGCCCACCCTGCAGCCAGTTCTGTGGCACCCCCCACCCATGTGGTCATGCCTGTGCCAGCCCCAGCTGCCATGACAGGCCCCCTCCTGCCATCCCCGCCTTTGCCCAGCCCTTGCCTCCTGCCTCTGCCACCTTCACAGCCACCAAGCCTGTGCAGCATGACAGTGGCGATGCTGACAGCTTGTCTCCTGCCTATCAGGTGAGCATGAGCGTGTGAGTACACAATTCTCAGCTGTGTACTGCACACTCTGCTCTGGGCACCGATGCTGCTTAGCTTGCATGAGTCAGGGATCCAAGCCCCAGTGCTCAATCAGCTGCTTTGTGTATTTGCTGGGGTGTGATTCTGTCACAGTAATGCAGGTGAAATGCAGAAGCTGCAACTCTGTAGCATGTGTGGGCTAGAGTAGCAAGACCATGTGCATGCAGGCTGTAGAGGCAATGAAGGAGAGCCAGGAGGGCTTCTTGACAGAGTGCCCTCCCTGTCAGGCCCCTGTGCCCACAGCATGTCTGGGGGGCCACACCAACCGGCCCCTTCCCTGCTGTACAGCAGCCCCTTTCTCATGTGGTGCCGCCTGTGGTCAACCCCTGACTTGTGGAAACCACACATGCAGCAAAGCTTGTCATGCGGTATTATCTGGCCCAGGCAGCCAGCAAGGTAATCAACTTCATGCCCTGAACCCATGACCTGGTATCCATCTGCAGACATGCCCCCTTGTCTTAGCATCTCCTTGTTTGCACATCAAAGCCTGTTCTGATCCATGTGTGGGTGCAAGATGCCCAGCTTACACTTTTTGGGTACAGATCATGGTACAATGCACTGACAGCTCAAAGTGTGGCACATTGTACTACTCCTCACTATGTTCCCTCCTATGATGCATGGTGCAGCAGTGTATAGTGGAATCGTATCAAGTTGCGCCAGGCAACCTTGTTTGCAGACACCCTATGTGTATCACATGGGTAAGTATCACCGCCAACATGAGCTGTTGCAGCAGGCTCTGATGCTGACGCATTGGCAGAGGCATGTGAGCAGTGCACAAGGGCTTGCCAAAGGGAGAGGTCTTGTGGGCACGCCTGCCCATTGCCCTGTCACCCAGACCCCTGCCTCCCATGCCAGCTGGAGCTGCAGCAGGCATGCCACTGTGGCAGATCTCTTGTGCCTGTCATCTGCCATCAGCTGCAAGAGGTGAGCCAATGAACAAGACCGTTTTAGTGTGGACGTGCAGACCTGAATATGTCATGCAGCCTTGACGCAAGGGCTGAGAGTTTTGCTGAAATTGACATATGCACCAATGCAAGATTAATTGAGGCAAGTTTGATTGGCATGAATGTGACTGGTGTTTTTCAAAATATGGTATCTGCATTTGTTTGGAAAGGCTGGCACATTGCAAGTAGCCTTTCAGCTTTGATGCACATGCTCAGTCTGCTGATGCATGCATGCATGTGAGAGAAAGCCAGTGACATGCATGCTTGGGTGCCGCTGACTGCATGCTGTCAGCTCGCAACAACCTGCATTCATGCACAGCCCATTTGGACAAGCAAGTTTGCTGATGTAGAAGTTCCCCCAAAAACTTTCCTTTTGTTTACTTCTCGCTCATGTTGCTCAGGCCAAAGTATGCTCGGAAGGTTGCTGTAAGCATGTCATTGGTGCAGGCATCTGAAGCAGACAAGGGCGAGCTGCTTTGCTGTGGCAAGCCCTGCCATAAGGCTTTGCCCAAGTGCCCTCATGTGTGTCAGGCGACTTGCCATCAAGGGCCCTGCCCTGCAGCTAGTGCAGAGGGCTGTCAGGAAGAAGTGACAGTACGCTGCTCTTGCCGGCGGCGCAAGGCCAAGATGTCTTGCCACCAGGTCAGTGCCGACTGTTGCCTGTCCCTTGTCTTCTGTTGCTGGTCCCTTGCCTTCTGTTGCTGGTCCCTTGCCTTCTGGTGCTGGTCCCTTGCCTTCAGTTGCCTGTCCCTTGCCGTCTGTTGCCTGTCTCCTGCCTTGCATTGCCTCTCTCACGTCCTGTAGTGCATCAACTTAAGTACTTGGTTGTGGTACCCAGTAAGAACAGGACCTGCAAAGCTGCTCACTAATACAGTACATGAAAACATCGGCTTCCTCAGTCCCAGTGTGTGAATGCCACGTACACTACGAGTCAGATTTCTGCAAATCTGCATTCTGGCTGCAGGTCCAGCACAAACTAAGGGCAATTGCAAGCTCTGAAGCATATACTGATGCCACTCCATTGCGTCTTCTGTCTTGTGACCAAGGTTGCAAGAGTGCCAAGGTAGTGTTTACCACCTTCTTTGGTTCTACCCTTTGTTGCTCTTGTCAGGCTGCCATTTGCGTCCTTCTTCATATGCAGTTGTTACTGCTTGCTTTAGTCAGTGTAGGGTGATTTTTCATGCTACCAAGATACCTGCCTGTGCCGGCTATCTTGTCCAGGTCTTACCCTGCTGTGCACTAAGTGAGTGTGGCTTGTGCAGAATGCAAAGTGCATGGCTTGTTACCTGTGCAGGCATGTCCAGTAGCTGCCATATATTGCCTGCTGATGGGTGGTTACTCAGATTTGCAGTCATTTTGACACATTCATTTGCTGTGCGCCAGTTGGGGCTTCAAGCAAAAAGTGCAAGAAGCAATGTATTTTGAGCTGGTGTCGTGCAGCTGCTACAGACTTGCATGCATCTCTTCTATTATGTGCAAACATTAGCAGTCACAGACTGCTGTGCAGATTAGCAAGCAGGAAGCCGAGCTTTCAGAGAGGGCTGAGTCTTCTGAAACCTCAGCAGCAGCGCATGCTGAGCAGAGAGAAAGCAGCTCAGCGTCTGCAGCCAGGGCAATTGCTGAGACTCAGAAAGGCCCCCGCAGGCGGAACCGAGCTGAGAGAGCTGCACTGCAAGAAGAGCAGGACCTGCTTGATCAGCAGCAAGCAAGGCGCAAACGTCGGTAAGCAGTCAGCATGCCGTGTGCAATACTCAATGCATGGATGCTGCACTGCGTCATTAGCATCATCATCATGACTTTGTGTTGATTGAGCATGCATTGGGTCAGTTGCAGCTGTGCAATGCTGGGCTGCCTTTTGCTATGATCTGCAAATTGCGAACTGTTTCAATCTCCAGCAATGTCTCCTGTTGCAGGTGGACTATTGTGTGGTGGACTGTTCAAGGTGTTTGTACGTTTGCAGCAGTTTGTGCAGCGTTTGTCTTCTTCTACAGCAGACTGTGAGGAGCTTGATGTGTCGTGCGGGCTTGAGTGATACTGTTTGCTGCCTTCAGTGGGTGCTGTCTCTGTCTCCAGATGTTTGTTGAGAAGCAACCTATAGTCTGTTGTTTGCTTCTCACAGCATTCACAGATACTTCTGCATCCCTTTCAATTTACCTTTTCTGTCTTTAGGACTCATCAAAGCGAAAATTCTGAGAATGCTGAGTTTGAACGAAACAATTCTTCCAGTGTTGTTCTGGGCCATTAAGTAATGGTGGTGGCAGTTATGGTCGTGTGGCATAAGATTTGATTGCTTTAACACTCGCAGGTTGATAGAACTTGCATTGCACACACCTAATGCTTGTTGGCTAAGAATTAGGTCGGTAGGCTATATCATTGGTTGCTTATTGGCTCATGAGTTGAACGTACGGTTTTAGCTATCAGTGCTTGCTGAGCAAGTATGACCCTCATGCATCAGGTCATGCTATAGTTCCGCACAGATCTTTACCCTGCTAAAGCAGTTGTCAGTGGGTATAAACGAGCTGTCACTATACCGTACGTCCTCGATATCATCGCGCAGGCCTCAAAAAACAATTATTAAACGCTATCACGCATGTACCGCGCACACCGCGTACATACGGTGTAACCACTACGTATCATTCTATGTATGTGCTTATTTACGGTGTATTACGGTCGTTTTTGAGGCGTCGGCAATTAAAATCGTGTCGCGCAGGGCCCTCAGCAATTAATTATTGCGCGATGATATCGAGGACGTACGGTATTAGTCAATGTTGCTGAATGTTTCCAGTGATGCATTGACTCTATTGTGGCCATATATGCAATGGTGGTGTTATGTGTGAAAGCAATGCATTATGTACCTGTCCCGAGTCCGGCTGCGTTACATGTTGTGTGACAGAAAGCAACTGATTCGCTGCGCATGACTTGTGAAGCTGCTGCTGTGTGCCCAATCTCCTGGCGTTTTCGATATCGCAGCCCATCAGATCAGACCTTGAACGTGATCTGCCATGGGCGCTGTGGCGGGAACACAGGCATCGTACTCGGCAATACTGTGAAGCGCAGGACTTGCATGTTCCTTCTCCGCAAGGTCATGGTTGCCCCGCGGCATTCCGGCATTACGGCGGCGTGATCTGTGGGATCTGATCAACAACTCTCGTATATATCTCCCAGGTCAGCTGCACTTGCATGTTACGCTGATACATCAGGCTTAGGTTTCGACTAGATGCGTTGACACAGCCTGCAGAAGTTGTCTCCTGCTCACAATCTGCAGGTCACATAGACCCTTCTAGCAAGCTCAGTATGCTTTGGTCTCTTCTGGCCGCAGCAGAGAAAGCCCAGGATTGTGAGGCTCGACAATCCTGTGCAGTATGTGGTGCTACAGGTCAGACATTGTGTAAAAATCTGAGAATTCTTCATGCAATTATTGGTCTGAGCTTCACATAGCACAAAGAGTTTGCTGCAGTCCTGAGCCAATGGGCAATCATCGTGGCCCATATGTACTTTCCACTGGCCTATATCAGATGCAGTGCCTGCCTTGCATTTACCCGCCTGCCGCAATTGCCTATGAGATTACATCATCATCAGTTCTGCCTGTTCACCTTCACAAGGACTGTATGACTGCAGAAATGGCAAGTCAGGTGCAGGGCTGGCTGCGCCACAACCATGGCAGACCCTACATGCGCAACTCCTGTAGCACCTTAGAGGTCATGGCTACAGGGCCCTGTGCAGCTTGTGGCATGACAGGTTAGAACCCCAGCCAACAAGGATGAAGGACTCATATTTAGGGTGTTCCACCCCAAGGACACATCTGCATATATACAAAGGGCTTAATTACAGACAGGGAGCCAGAATTGCATGAACCAAGTTTGCTTGCAGCAGCCATGATCCAAGCTGCAAACTGCAGAGCAATCCCTTTTTGGTTTCGATCAGGCGCAGCCATGAATTACTTATTCTGAGTGTAAGCAGCATGCCTAAATGCTATGGCACTTCAGGCCGCCCCTCAGCACCTGGGATGTTTGGGGGTCAGCAGCATGGGTCAAGTCTGTGCACGGGCTGCCGATACAAAAAGCGATATCAGGAATGGGCTTGCATAGCGTGTGGTGCAACAGGTATGCTGTGCTGTCATCAAACACAACAGGACACATCACATCTTAACTGTGCTCTGGCTGTGACCCCATAGCATGCTGTTGTTGGATGGTGCGGCATTCATCCTTTGCTACAGAGCTATGATGATAAGGTGTGTGCTTGTCCAGCATGACATAGCATGCTTTGTCAACCTGCTCCTGACAACTCAGACTCTGTATGTAGCAGCTGTGCACATTCTGCTGGATCATCTGAAGTCAGAGACCAGTGACGGAGACCAGTGAATGAATGAATGAATGAATGAATGGACGAATTCATGAATGCACGAATGCTTGCATGCATGAACGAATAAATGTCTGAGTCAACTGTGCAGGCTTGTTGGGCGGACTTACACGGGCCATCAAGACACTTCCACGGCTGTGTGGTGGAGTGCAGGTACTGGAGCACAATGTGGACGTGCTCCTGGCACCAACACAACCTCCAGCCAGATGCTTTGCAGAGCTTGCCATGATGTGCTTGAGCACCAGGTAAGAGGGCTTGGCAAAGAAGCAGATCTACCATCGCTCACCTTCATCATTGTGAGCACACGTCTGAGTCAGGGTGCGTTTGCAGCACAATGCATGCTCTTGGGGTCTTGCTGAGAGCACCATCATAGCCAACCCATGCGCCGTTGCAATGGTGGCTTTTCAAGATTACGGCAATGGCAATGACATGACTTCAAACAAAGCCTACTCTTGTTTTGGTGCGCATTTTGTAGGTCCAGTCTGCACTGCATTCTTTGAAGGCTGTGACACCTTGTGACTTGGTCTCTGCTTCTGCAGGATGATCCACAGGATCCACCACAGATCATGAGGTGGGGCAGGACGCAGACCAGGACATTTGGCAAATCAGTCATCAGACAGCAACAGAGAGCAAGCCTTGGTACAGCAGCCATAGACTTGCCCGGGCAGCAACAGACACGAGCTGAAGACACAGCTGTTACATGGCCAAGGTCTCAGCTAGCACAGCATAAAACCACTTCTCCTCAAAACCCTCTGCAGCCAACACAAGAGCAATGGCCCTTGCAGCCACACGGGCAGCTTCACTGCAAGGCGGCACACTATCAAGTTTCAACATCTGAGCATGACGACACCGACGATGGCATTTGTTCAGCTGCATTGCTTGGAAGGCAGAGATTGGCACAGACACAGCACAGACGCACTAGAAGAAGAAGCTTTCCCCGACAAGCTCAAGCTTCAGCCTTGGATGTAAACAAGGCATACCCACAGATGGATCAGTCCAATGGCAAGAGCATAAGCCACTCAGGAGGCTATCAGACACCTCAGAAGAGACACCGCACAGAGCGCAAAGACTGTCCTCTTGAAAGCAACAGGTGATGCTTCTGCTCCAGCGGTTATTGACTCACACACAGCTTGCCATGCTGTGTACTGAAATGGGCTCTTCCCAAAACTTGCAAAAAACACACTTCTGTCGGAGGACTCAGTGGCAAATGCCACAACAGCCCAGATACACTTTGCGGTCACCATGCACGAAAGGCTTTCAACAATCAAGGCCAGATTACACACATGTACGGCATCTTTTGACAGCCTTCCTGCCAGCTGGCAGGTCATTCCCTACTGTCTCTGAGGACTTTCAGTCATTGGTGCAGACGGCTGGGAGCTTTTGACACAGCAGAGGAGGTAGCAACAGCATGTAACTGTGCCGGCAGGGCAATGCATGGCTCTGCTTCAACAATGGAATCCCCCCTTGGTCAAGGCACCACACTCACAAACCCTGACAACATGGTGCAGTCTTTATGTCTTTTGCTGTAGGCTGCAGGTGTGATGACCAGTAACTGTATGTATTTGCAGCCAGCATGCATGGTGACGTCTGCATCTCCTGCTCTTAAGTCAGGCATAGGCATGCATGCATGTCGAACCCCTTCTTACTCCTACATCTGTGCTGCTGATTGCATGCAAACCTAAAGCAGGCTCCATGATAGTTGTCTATACATATCAGCTTGCACATGCAATCTGAAACAGGTCATCGACTCGAAACAACTGTAATTGTCCCCTTCCTGTGAGGCATGAGCGTCTCATTGAGTTGATGGTGGTTCAGGCGAATGATGTTGTGACTCAGCCAAGCAGAAGCGGACTTGTACATCGTGAGCCTCTGCCAGCTGTAAACACAGAAGGTCTGATGGGTGTGCCTGATGTTGCTGCAAACAGCAATGAAAAGCATTCCATGAGGCCATTCAGCATGTATGGAACCAAGGTAGGAGTAACCGCCTGCACAGCATCTGTACCTTGGGGAAGGCTTGTGCATTTCCACTTGTTAACACAGGGTGGGTGCAGTGTTGCATCGGAGTGTACATGACTGCAGCACCACTCAGACCTGTATAGTAGTATGTGCTGCATGCACTGTCTTCTAGCAGGGATGCATTTCTCTATACAGCTTTTGTCAAAAGGTCTGTCACACTGATCATTGGTCGCAGCGGCAACACCTGCAAGAGTTAGCAGCAGGAGCATGGTTTTTGCTTGCTGAACAAGCTGATGCTGCAGGGATCATCATCAGCTGCATTCCGAGAGGCCAAAGATTGGGCACTGCAGCTTATGGCCACGTCAGCGGCTTCTGATGATGCCGAAGTCGCCAGGGTCCAGAAGCTTCCTCAAGCTGCTTCAGGACTGTCTGTACCAGTCAAGGCAGCCAGTCACCCCGTGTCCCTGAACATCAAGCAGCATGCAGTTGGTCCAGATGCTTCAGGACCACTTGTGGCACAGATCAGCACCAGCCAGGCTGCAATTACCAACATGACAAAAGTGACCAGTATGTCAGCAATGCTTGGAGTGGCAGCCCAATCAGGGGCAGGCATGCGTTCTGCTGATGCTGCCACAGTCTTGGGCCCTACAACTCCATCTGGGCCAACTTTCAGAAGACCTCTGGACAAGTGCGCCACACAATGTGCCCACAACCCCGCTGATGCATCTGAGCTAGCCTCCAGCATGAATCCACCAGCTCCTGAGTGGCGACAGGACTGTCAGCAGACCACAGCCAGTGACTGTCACAATGCGGCACCCCAGCAAGCAAGTAGCATCAGTACAAGTGCCGCAGACAAGCCACAGAAGTCTGTGGGTTTTTTGCAACAGCTTGGGGCAGCTGCAATGCCAATTGACTCAAAGCCAGCCAGCGCCAGCAGTGGACTACACTCTCAAGCAAGAGACCCAACATCTGCATTGTTTGATGATGACTTGACAGCTCAAGAGCAGACCACTGAAGGTAAACAAAGCTGTGGGGTAGTCACAGCTGGGCCAATGCTGATTGATGACATGCCTGGGGAGCTGACACTCAGTTGCCATCAGTCACGGGCCATCAACCTGATTGATTATCTCCAGCCACAGTCAAGCTCAGCAGTGATGGTGACAGCTGATTCTTCAGGTGTAGCAGCCACTCGCATTCAGCCAGAACCAGGATCCCCACCACTGCAGCTGAGCTGCCCTGCACAAGCGCTAACAAGTAGCACACACCCATATTTGTCTAACGCCTTACCAGCAGCCTTGGACGCTTTCTTTGCCCAAAACATTACCCAAGTAGCCAAGCAAGCTGGTAAACCTGCCATGGCTGTTGGGCAAGCCAGCCCCTCAGAGACAGCTTTTCATGACTCTGTCAGATCTTCAGTTCCAGTCTTCAGTTCCAGTCAGAGGGCAGATGCACATACTCAGCCTAGTGAGATGCTTCCTCTTGGTGACTTGGTGTGTGCAAATACTTTTGGCCGAGCAGCAACCTGTATCCCTGCTCAAACACCCTCCCCTGCCCCTTCTACACAGCTGCCAGGTGGCCCTTGTCCTGGGCTGCTGAATGCCATCAAGGAAAAGCCCCAGAGCGCCTCTGATCAGGGTTTCTTGATGGCTCTGAAATCCTTTGCAGTCAACACAGTCACCAAGCAACCCAACAAGGGCCTTGCCTCATGCCCTGTTCCAATGATGGGGGCTTCAGGCAGTCCAGCCACACATGCTGCTGCCCTTCAGCCTGCTCCCTTTTGCCTGCCTTTGCCAAAGGCGTCAGGCTTTCTACAGGAGCCATGGGACAAGGCAGAGAGCTGCCTATCAGCATCCACTGTGCCATTTTGCCCTTCAAGAGTCTGTGAAGCGCCAACAGCTGCTGGTTTTGGTCACAATCCAACAGCTCCTGTGACCCCTCAGGTATACGACGCATGTAACGCCTACAACTTGGCATAGCATTGCAATTGCAGCATGTAGACTTGTGTGGGCTTCTTTGCTGACCTGCTACTCTACACACGTTGTATGTGCCCTCTTACAGCGTGGAACGTCATGTCTGTTGTATCACATCAGAAACTCGCCTTCACCATTCAGGCCAGAGCTGCTTTCCATGAGGGTCTCCTGGACATTATCTCAAAAGGCTTTGTTTGGTCTGCAGCAAAATTTTATAGGCTCCGGCTACACAGCACACGCCCCCAGGCCGCGATCAGCCTTTCTGCAGGGTCTGACAACTGTCTGCCAGCATATCAAGCAACAAAAAGCCTCTGTTTCTCTTGCCAGTAGTAACAAAAGACACAAGGTAATGTGTCCCTCATGCTTTGAGCACATGCATGGTGCTGCTTTTATTTAGAAGCATGTGCCTACTGCATGCTGAGCAAATTACAGATACTCGCAGCCAAGCATTATTGGAGGTCATCCGGGGACATGCACACCTCTTTACTGCTTCATTGCACAGCCTGTAGTCATTGTTTTGCTGCTTGCAGAGTCAGAAGCTGGTCAGGCTGGACAGCTCCAACTGTGGTTTGGCACTCCAAGAGGAGCCAGATCAGCATGCATCAAGTGATGCGAGCATTTCAGACATGTGACAGTGGAATACGTCAGGGGCAAGGCTTGCAGGCAAGTGCCTAATATACCTCAGGGTGTGCACACATTCATTTGGCCTATCGACACCAGTTTGAGTTGTACTAGGAGTTAGCAAGTCTGTGTTTCTGCACAGTATCTGTTGCCGGTGTAAATCTCCCACAGACTTCTGTGCACAAGTGACTGTTGGTATTTGCATGACACAGCCCCCTCAGAAAGGCCATCGCATAAATCTAGGCTGTAGTTTGATCATTGCGCATACGAGAACTAAGTGATACAAGTATAGCAGATTGGCTGATTTAAGTCAAGCGAGAATTTAAAGACCTGATGGGCTGTGAAGACCTGTGATGCTGCAAATGGTAAGAACAACACATAACAGCGCAAGCTGATAGGCACTCAGCCTGTGCGCAGTCTGACTGGCACGCAATGTGCAGGGTACCGAGGTCGTGGCAGCAAACTCGGAGTGCAATGCTCAGTCAGAATGCTGATACAACAGTCAAGCTAGCCAGCCCTTGCGTTCAATCATCCCTTTTGGTGACTTAGCATCACACATAAGCACTCTGCTTGCTTGATGTGCTGGTGTACATGGTTGAAGCCGAAGCATTGCAAAGCTTGTACTTCAAAACCTGGTAGGGGAGAATATTGTTGCCAAGGCT
>JAABUK010012113.1_pt1 | contig 11054 bp, 11 predicted proteins | sample 5559141 | NCBI WGS metagenome assembly JAABUK01 (sample SAMN10711869, study PRJNA513367) | rock metagenome | isolation source: Antarctica rocks | place: Antarctica: Victoria Land, Pudding Butte nord | collected 2016-01-03
GCGCGTTACTGCTCCAGATCGGCGGGGGCCGTGGCTGTGGGGGACTCGGCTTGATCCGACCTCCCCGCCCCTTCGACGCTGGCGAGCAGCGCCTCGACATCCGCGATCAGGCGATCTACCACCACGCGCTCGGTGCTCGCGCGTGCCTCACCGAGCGAGCGACGTACTCGTGCTATCGCAGCGGGGAGTTGCGCGGCGGTGCCACCCTCTAGCTCTTGGCGATCGTAGCTCTGGTTCGGCTCGTGTGTCGCGTCGGCCAGATCGCCCGGCGCGCCGTTCGTCCCCTCGTGGGTGCCCATCTGCCGACCCGACTCCCAGACAGTGCCGCTCATGTCCCCTCCTCATCGCGTTACGCGCGCGACGATGCGCCCGTTCTCGCTCCCCGAACGCAGCAATCATGCCAACTCACCGTGCCCGCGCCACGCCACAGGCCGGACAGACCGCGATTGACTGTCCCATCGGACGGTGCCGCCATGCCTGCACCATGCTATTTCTAGCATCAGACAACAGGAACGTCAGGTCCACAGCGGCGGAGGGAGAGGACGATGGGCGATGGTGACATGGTACGCGCCTACTACGAGGGCTACGCCGAGCGTGAGTGGGCGCGCCTCGAACGCGCGGACGATGGCGCGCTCGAATTCGCGATCAATAGCCGCACGATCGCGGCGCACCTGTCGCCCGGCGCGACGGTGCTGGACATCGGTGGCGGGCCGGGGCGCTACGCCCACTGGCTGGCCGCGCGCGGGCATCGCGTGACGCTGGCCGACCTCTCGCCGACGCTGCTGGCGATCGCGCGAGCGCGCACCCCGGCGGCGGGGCCGTCCCTCGCGGCGATCGTGGAGGCCGACGCGCGCGATCTCGGGCGTTGGGACGCGGGGAGCTTCGATGCCGCGCTCGCCCTCGGCCCCTTCTACCACCTCAGCGAAGCGGCGGAGCGAGAACGCGCGGCGGCGGAAGTGGCGCGCGTACTGCGACCGGGCGGACTTCTCTTCGCCGCGCTGATGCCGCGCCTCGCCTTCCTGCGCCGCACGATCGCCGACCGGACGGAGCGCCGCCACCTGGCAGCGCCGGAGTTCGTGGCGCGCGTGCTAGCTGACGGCGTTTTCATCAACGACGAGCCGGGGCGCTTCACCGGCGGCTACAGCTTTCGCCCGGAGGAGATCGCCCCCTTCTTCGCCGCGCACGGCTTCACGCAGCTGGCGCTGCTCGCCTCGGAGAGCGCCGCGCCCGATCTGCAACCGCATCTGGCCGAACTGGCGCGCGACGATCCGGCGACTTATGAGGCGACGCTCGGCGTGCTGCTCGACGTGGCAGCGGAGCCGAGCATCTTAGGGCTGGCAGGCCACCTTCTCTACGTCGGGCAGCGTGAGGAATAGCGCCCTACATGGCGAAGTCCTGCGACACGAGTAGCTGGGATGGCGAAAGGCATGGTGCGGGAGGGCCGTTGGACTGAAATACCCCTGAAGGGCAGCCACTACCCCTGAAGGGCAATAGCTGCCTTCCGGGGTACAGTGTCCCCCGGAGGGGAGCTGCTCCCGACTGAACGGCCTCCAGCCACAAAGTACCCGTGAAGGGCATAATATCCACTTACGCGGACTGGGGCACTTCGGGCGCGTAAGATTGCCGCGATGGTCCGTAACGCCCCTTCCCCTCTCCTCGGACGGGTAGAGGGGGCGGCGCCCGCAGACGGCGGGGGTGAGGGTTTCGGCAGCGCCGCCGCTTCCGTGACAGATTTCGAGGATCGAAGTACCCCTGAAGGGCAATAGCGCCCACCCCTGAAGGGCGCACTGCCTCCGGGGGCTACCACCCGCTGCGCTGGCTTGGATCTGCCCCCACGCAGCCGCGTCACCTAGCCAGCCCCCGCTCCCTGAGAGGCGGGTGCCCTCTGGGCGGCGGGTGGCGCGCCGGGTGCCCCCCTGGACGGACGCGCCGGGGTGAGGGCTTACGTAACCCATTGGATTGGAAGCGGATGCACCGCTTAAACGACGAGGGCGGGACACCTTGTGTCCCGCCCTCGTTCGACTGTTCCGCAGACCTGGGGCGACGCTCTCCCGTCGCCCGGTCAGGCAGGATTAATAGCGGTTGCCGCCGTAGCCGCCACCGCTGCTGTAGCCGCTGCTCGACTGACGACGCTCGGCGAAGCAGTCGGAGCAGTACACCGGCTTGTCGCCGCGCGGCTGGAAGGGGACCTGGGTCTCCTTGCCGCAGTTGCTGCAGACCGCCGAAAACATCTGACGGGGGGCGCGCTCGTAGCCGCCACCGCCGCCGGAGCTGTAGCCGCCGCCGCCGCTATAACCGCCGCCGGAGCTGTAGCTGCTGCCACCGCCGCTGCCGCCCTGCTGCGCCTTGCGCGCACGTCGGCAATCGGGGCAACGCTTCGGCTCATTGGTGAAGCCCTTCTGCGCGTAGTATTCCTGCTCACCGGCGGTGAACACGAAATCCTGGCCGCAGTCGGCGCAAACGATAGTCTTGTCCTGGAAGCTCATTCTGGCACCTTTCGGGATGAATAATGGGGTAGATGTTGGAGTGACCTTGATCCCTAGTCGGTGAGCGAGTGAGCGGGGAACGAGAGACGGGAGAGCGTCACTCAGGGACCACCACGACAATCGACTAGCGCGATCACGAATTGGGTTCCATCCGGTCTGGATGGAAGACCAGGGACGCACACCGGGAGGAGTGCGGGGTACAAGCGCTTAATCTGCCTGTACCCCGCACCACCCCGACGGGCAGCGCCTAGCGGTAGCGGAACGTGATCCGCCCACGGGCGAGATCGTATGGGGACAACTCGACGGTAACCTTGTCACCCTGCGCCACACGGATGTACCGTGTCCGCATCTTGCCGCAGAGGGTGCTGAGCACCTTGTGGCCGTTGTCGAGTTCGACGGTGAACATCGCATTCGGCAGGGCGTCGACCACGGTGCCATCAATGGTGATGGCATCGGTCTTCGACTTGCGGACCGGCGCGGCGACTACCGTGCCGGGCGCGCCCGGCACTGCCGGACGGGCGTTGCTCTTCTTCGCGGGATAATTTGGTCGCCGGTTCGGGGCCATGTAACCTCCTGTCGCAGTTCAGAGATGCGCGCCTTAGCGCACCCCACGCCGCGTCGGTGCGGACACTCGTGGCCCGCCTGCACGGCGATTCATCTCGGTTGGTGCCCCGCCACGCCCCTCGGGGGCGGCCTCGCGGCGGAAGCAATCCCGGCAATAGACCGGGCGGTCGGTGCGCGGCACGAACGGGACCGTTGCCTCGCGCCCGCAACTCGCACAGACGATCGTGTGCTGGATCCGCTCGTCGGGCGCGAACGCGACCGGCGAAGGTATCGGGCGGGACGTGGTCGAGAAGGCCCGACCAGGAGCGCCCTGGCGGCGCTCTGTTATTGTAACGCCCCCGCCCGGCTGGCTATTCCGCCCGGCGAAGGTATCGGGCGTGTAGGTTTGCACGCGGCGTGCCGCTACCTGAGCCGGACGCTCGGGCTGCGCCATCCGCTCGGCCTCGACCTCGGGCGGCGTGGTGGCGTACTCGTCGCGCCAGGCGAGACGGGGCAGGCGACGACCAGAAGTGCGCTCCAACTGCCGCCACTTCGGACTATCCTCGGGGCTCAACAGCGTGATCGCGCGGCCCTGGCGACCCATGCGCCCGGTCCGCCCGACACGGTGTGTCAGCAACTCCGCCGATTCCGGCAGATCGAAGTTGATCACCTGCTCGACCGATTCGACATCGATCCCGCGCGCCGCGACGTTCGTCGCCAGCAGGATACGAACGGTGCCGTTACGGAAGTCGGCCATCACCCGGTCACGCGCGTTCTGGCTGAGATTGCCCTGCAACGCCGCCACCGGATAGCCGAGCCCTTCGAGCTGCTTGCCGAGCTTCTTGACGCCGTGCTTGGTCCGCCCGAAGACGATCGTGGCACCGTCGCCGCGCGTATCGAGCAAGCGCTTCAGGATATCGAGCTTCGCCCCTTCCGGCACATCGTAGACGACGTGCTCGATCTGGGGGACATCTTCCGGGCGCGTATCGACTTGCACCGTCGCCGGATTGGTCAGGTGGCGCGCGGCGGTCTCATGGACCCACGGCGGCACGGTGGCCGAGAAGAGGGCCGTCTGTCGCTCGCGCGGCGCGTGGGAGAGAATCCGCTCGACATCGGGCGCGAAGCCACGGTCGAGCATCTCATCGGCCTCGTCGAGGACGAAGTAGTGCAGGCGATCCAGCTTCAGCGCGCCGCGCCGGATCATGTCCAGCACACGACCGGGGGCACCGACGACGATCTGTGCGCCGCCGCGCAGTGCCGCTTCTTGCGGCCCGAACGCGCGACCGCCGTAGATCAGGGTCGTGCGAATACCGCGTCCCTTGCCGAGCGCTTCCAGTACGCCGCCGACCTGCATCGCCAGTTCGCGGGTCGGGGCGAGCACGAGCGCCTGGACGGCACGGATGCGCGGATCGACCTTTTCGACGAGCGGGATACCGAAGGCGAGGGTTTTGCCGGAACCGGTGCGGGCCTGCCCGATGATGTCACGACCGGCGAGGAGTTGCGGGAGGGCCATTTCCTGAATCGGAGTGGGGGTGTCGATCGCCATCTCTGCCAGTGCGGCGCGCGTGGCGGGCGCGAGGTTGAATTCGGAGAACGAGGTCAAACGGAAAAATTCCTTCCACCGCGTCCGTCAGGAGTGACGCAGTTCGTGTTTTTATAACACATGTTGCGGGGCGCGGCGTCCTGACGTCGAAAGTGTCAACCGCGCGATTCCTCTTGTATAACGCTACTGCGGGGGTTTTGTTCCCGAAGAGGGGTACGTCATAACGCAACGGACATAGTGTACACCATACGCTTGCCAATAACAAGCTGGGACACGCCAGGGACCACCCCAGCGGGGGATCCCAGCGTGCCCCGGTGTACCATTCGGCTAGTTGATGCCGAGGAGTTCGACCTCGAAGATCAGCGTGGCGTCCGGCGGGATCACGCCGCCCGCGCCACGGCTGCCGTAGCCGAGATCGCTCGGGATGATCAGGCGGCGGCTGTCGCCGACGCGCATCCCGGCCACGCCCTCATCCCAGCCCTTGATCACGCGCCCCGCTCCGAGCGGGAATTGGAACGCCTGCCCGCGATCGCGCGAACTGTCGAACTTCTGCCCGTCCTCCAGGGTGCCGACGTAGTGGACGGAGACGTTATCGCCGGCCTTCGCCGCCGCGCCATCGCCACCACCGAAATCGATGTAACGCAGCCCCGACGCGGTCTGCTGCTCCTGTGGCTCGTTCGTCGTGCTCATCCCAGCCCTCCTCTCGGCGAGCCATCGATCGGCGATGGCCCGCGCGCGACGCGGCACTTTTGCCGCCGGGCAATTGTAGGCGGCGCAGCCCACACCATGCTACCCGCGCCCCGCGGTCGTCAGCCAGCGATCGAACCAGGCGCGCTGCCGCCGTGTGGCGTCGATCTGGTGCGCGCGCTCGCGCAGCCCATGCGGCTCGCGCGGATAGATCACCAGCTCGTTCGGGACGCCGTAGCGCCGCAGGCCACGCGCGAAGAACTGCGCCTGGCTGACCGGCACGCGCTCGTCCCGCTCGCCGTGCAGCATCAGGACCGGCGTCCTGACGCGATGGACGAAGGAGATCGGGCTGACGCGGTCGTGCTGATGCGGGCCGATCCCCTCCCAACCGGTGCTCCCGCCGAGCCCCGCCTCGAAGGTCGGCATATCGCTCTCCGCGACCATCATCCCCCAGTCGCTGACTCCCGCGCCCATCACGCCGCAACGGAAACGGGGCGGGCCACCCTCGGCGTCCTGCCCGACCGCCCAGGCGGTCATGAAGCCGCCCTGACTCCAGCCGCCGATCCCGAGGCGTGCCGGATCGGCCACCCCCTCGGCGATCAGGCGATCGAGCCCGACGACGATATCCTCCCAGTCCTCCAGCCCGACCCGCCCCGCGACGCTGTACGCGAAGTCCGCGCCGTGCCCCATGCCGCCGCGCGCGTTGGGGAGGAAGATGGCGTAGCCCCCCTGCGCGAGCCACTGCCCGGACGGTCGACCGCTGCCGAGCTGGAAATCGTCCGCGAAGCGCGCATACGGCCCGCCGTGTACCAGCACGATCAGCGGGAACGGCCCAGCGGACCGCGCCTTGCCGGGCGGCAGGATCAGCAGCCCATCGAGCGCGAGGCCGTCGGCGCCATGCCAGGCGAGTCGTTCCTGCGCGCCCCAGACGATCCCGGCCAGTTCGGGGCGGAGATCGGTGAGGCGGCGCAACGACCCCGCGACGGGGCCGGCCCAGACGTTCGGCGGATCCCCCGGCAGGCTCCGCACGGCGGCGAAGGTCGCCCCATCGGCGCTGACGGTCGGCGCGGCGAGATCGCCAGGGTGGCGGCTCAGTTCGGTCAATGTGCCCGCCGCGAGGTCGAGGCGCTGCACGGTCGTGTCGAGGCCCTCCGCGATGGTGACGAGGATCGGCCCGGCCCCCTGACGAGTCAGGGCGGCGGGGCAGGCGGGGAGAGCGGCGACGAGGCGGCGCGGCGCACCCTCGGCCAGCGTGAAGAGGTAGAGGGCGTTGCCGGAGACGCCGCCCGCGACCGCCGGGGCGATGTACGCCAGCGCGGTCCCCGCGCCGTCCCAGGTGAGGCTTTGCCCGACGAGCGGCAGCGTGGCGACTGCGCCGACCGCCCCGCTCGCCACATCGACGAGCGCGAGCGGCGTCGGGTGGGCCATGTTGTCGAGGTCGGGGCTCGGCCAGTGGGTCACGGCGATGCGTGTCCCATCGGGCGCGGGGGCGAACGCGGCGATGTGCCGCGCCCCGAGCGCCTCGACCGTGCGGAGCGCGCGCGTCTCCAGATCGAGGAGGCGCAGGCGGCGCGGGCGCAGGCGCTCCCCCCAGACGATCGCGTCGTCGCGCTCGCGCTCGCGGCGCTCGTCCTCGTCATCCTGCGGATCGGCCGCGAGCAGCGCGAGGGTGCGCCCATCGTCCAGCGGCGCGAAAGCAGACACGCCCCCCCGCCAGGCGGTCAGCGCCTCCGCCTCGCCCCCCGCCAACGGGAGGCGCTGCACCTGCGTCTCGCCCTTCTTCGCCCGATCGGAGAGGAAGTAGAGCCACGCCCCGTCGGGCGACCAGCGCGGCATCGTGTCGTCGGCGACGCCGGCGGTGAGGCGACGCGCAGGAGTCGCGCCATCGGTGGCGACGAGCCAGAGGGCCGTCTGCGGCCCCGCCTCGCTCCGCCCGGCGGGGGCGACGGCGTAGACAAGGTGTTGCCCAGCGGGCGCGAGTTGCAATTCGCCCGGCACGAGGCCGTCGGCGATCAGCTCCGGGGTCAACGTGGTCATCGCTCCTCCTTCTGAACGCGCAACGGGATCGATCGGGGTGACCGTGGGAGCAGGGCTACCGCTCCTCCTCCGCGCGCTCGAACGTGCCGCTCTTGCCGCCGCTCTTGTAGAGGAGGCGCACATCCTCGATCGTCATCGCGCGGTCGATCGCCTTGACCATGTCGTAGATCGTCAGGGCGGCCGCGCTGACTGCCGTCAACGCCTCCATCTCCACACCGGTCTGCCCGCGCGTCTCCACGCGCGCGGTGATCGCGATCGAGCGCCCGTCCGCGCCGAAGTCGAACGCGCAATTGATCGCGGTCAACAGCAACGGGTGGCACATCGGGATAATCTCGTGCGCGCGCTTCGCCGCCATGATCGCGGCCACCTGCGCCACGCCCAGCACATCCCCCTTCGCCGCGCGCCCCTCGCGGATGATCGCCACCGTCGCGGCCTCCATCCGCACGGAGCCACCGGCGACGGCGATCCGGTGCGTCGCCTCCTTGTCGCCAACGTCCACCATCCGGGCGCGGCCCGACTCGTCGAAATGGGTCAACTCGGCCATCGTGGGCAGCACTCCTCGGCGCGCCGCGCGACCGAGGACAGTGCCTCGGTCGCGCGGCGCGGCATCGCGAACACAACAGGTTCAGACGGCGACGGGGGATTTCTTCAGCACCTCGCGCAGGGCGACGAAGAAGCGCTCGTTCTCCGCGTCCGTGCCGAACGAGATGCGGATGTGGCCGGGGAGGCCCCACGCGCCCAACGGGTTGACCATGATCCCCCGCTCCAGCAGCCCCGCCGCGATCGCCGCATCGTCGTCCACGACGACCGCCATGAAGTTCGTCGCGCTCGGGATCGGGGTCAGGTCGAGCGCCGTCAGCTCGGTGGTGAAGCGCGCGCGCGCGGCGGCGGCGTGCGCCCGCACCCGCGCGACGTGGGCGGTGTCCGCCAGCGCGGCGGGGGCGGCGATCTGCGCCAGCAGATTGACGTTGAAGACGGTGCGCGCGCGATCGAGGTAGGCGATCACCTCCGGCGAGCTGAACGCATAGCCGAGGCGCAGCCCCGCCAAGCCGTAGATCTTGGCGAAGGTGCGGAGGACGATCAGGTTCCGCCGCCCGGCGCGCGCCTCGGCCAGGAAATCGGGGGTATCGCCGTCGGCCACGAACTCAACGTACGCCTCGTCGGCCACGACCAGCACGTCGTCCGGTACGCGCTCCAGAAAGCGCGCGACCGCCGCCGACCCGATCGTGGTGCCGGTCGGGTTGTTCGGGTTGCAGATGAAGACCAACCGCGTGCGCTCGGTGATCGCGTCGGCCATCGCGTCCAGGTCGTGCGCGTAGTCGCGCAGCGGCACCTTGACCGAGATCCCGCCCACTGCAGCGACCTTCATCGTATAGCTAATGAATGAGCCAGCGGCGATCACCGCCTCGTCCCCGACTTCGAGGAAACTGTTGCAGAGGAGGAAGATCAGCTCGTCCGAGCCATTGGAGCAGAAGACCTGCTCCGGCGCGATGTCGAAGTGCGCGCCGAGGGTCAGGCGCAGCGGCCACGAACCGGCGTCGGAATAGCGGTGGACCTGCGACAGCGCAGCGGCCATCGCGGCGACCGCGCGCGGCGACGGGCCGAGCGGATTCTCGTTCGCGCCCAGCCGGGCGATCGGCGCGGCCCCCGGCACGGCGGCGCGCGGCGGGCGATAGGCGGGGAGCCCCAACAGCGAGTCCTTGAAACGCATCGCATCGATCCTTTCGCACATGGTATACGCCCACATTCGTGCATTGAGTGTCGCACCTGTCTCGGCGGGCCGCAACCACGCGCGGCGTCGAATACGGGCCGCGATAACGTACAATCGGGGGCGACGAGGGACGATGGACAGCAGAGAAAGCAGGGGGCATGACCGCGATCGAGACACTGCGCCGCGTGCCCTTCCTGGCACCGTTGGCCGACGACGACATCGCCTGGCTCGCGGCCCGCCTGCGCCCGCGCCAGTACCGCGTCGGGACGACGATCTTCCACCGCGACGACTCGGGGACGACCCTGCACGTCATCGAGCGCGGCACGGTCAAGCTGATGCTCCCGTCGCCGGAAGGGCGCGAGGTCACGGTGGAATTGCTCGGGGCGGACGATTTCTTCGGGGAACTGGCGCTGCTGGACGGCGGCCCGCGTTCGGCCAGCGCGATCGCCCTGGAAGCGACCGACACGCTGACCCTCGAACGGGATCAGTTCGTCGCGCTCCTCGAAGCGCACCCGAAGGTCGCGCTGAGCCTGCTCGGCGTCCTCGGCGAACGCCTGCGCCGCGCCGACGACCTGATCGGCGATCTCCTCTTCCTCGATCTGCCGGGGCGTCTCGCCAAGCAGTTGCTCGCCCTGGCCGACGAGCGCGGCACCGCCACGCCGCGCGGGGTCCGCATCGACCTCCGGCTGAGTCAGAGCGAGTTAGCCGCGATGGTCGGCGCGACGCGCGAGAGTGTGAACCGCTGCCTCAACGCCTACGCCGAGCGCGGCATCCTCGACTTCGACCGCGAGACGATCACGCTGCGCGACCCGGCGGTGTTGCGGGCGAGGGTCTACTGAGTGGGCGGAGTGGGTGGAGCGAGCGAGAAGCGGTACTCAGCAATATGGACGGCACGAAGGTGAAGAGGAGGACTCGATAAGTTCGACGGTCTGAATCGGCTCTCCTGCTGCTGTGATGCCCGCTCGAATATCGAGCGATAGCACTGGACACGCCCGTGCCTCGGAAAGAAGGCCATTTTTATCGCTTGACCAGCCTTGCGGCTCCAAGAGGGTACGATAATACTCGCGCACTTGCGCGGTACTCGCCGTCGTCTTGAACGCCCACCACGTCTGCCTTCGTGGCGTTGCCACCTGCTGGCTCACTACTTCCGTGCCTGGATATGGTGTCAGGGTCGGCCAATCGACGCGCGAAGGCAATAATGCTCCATCTCGGAGGGAACACCCTGCGCTACACCCGCTGAGAAGCAGTGAACAGATAGAGAGGCATACGAGCCCATAACGTATACGCGAGTATGCCAGGGGTTTGCCCGTATACAACACCATCGCTGCTCTCCCCGACTATGGTTGATCGATGGCATTGCAACGCCAAAAGGGGCGGCGGAGTTCCGGTCAACTTCGCCGCCCCTCTTTTTATGCGTATCTTATCCGGAATCCTCTTTGCTGTTCTTGATCGGCCTTGCTTCGCGCATGACGGTGGGCACAAGGCGCTTGGGCACGCAGGATTCCGTATTATTCGTCCGTGCCCCGGCGGCGACGCAGGAAGTCTTCCACATCCTGGATCAGGCCCTTGCCGGTGTCGCGCGAGCGGCGGGAGGACTCGCCCTCGTCCTCTTCCTCCTCCTCGTCCTCTTGCGTCTCGAGGCTGTTGATGTAGGAGGTCGCCTCCGGGTCGTGCGCCACCGCCTCGTTGACCTGGGCGACGAACGTCTCGGATTCCCCCACCAACTCCTGCACATCGAGGCCGAGTTCGAGGAGTTCATCGAGGCGACGCAGGATACCAAGCGTCACCATCGGGTTCGGGGAGGCCGACAGGTAGTGCGGCGCGTGGCCCCACAGCGTGGCCCCCTGGATGCCGGACTTGGCGCACGCCTCCGCCAGGATCCCGGTGATGCCGGTCGGCCCTTCGTAGCGCGAGCCGCGTGGCGTCTGCCGCCCCAGGCGGGCGCGCAACTCCGGGTCGGTCGCGGTGACGCTGACACGCGCCTGCTTGGCGTGCGGCACGTCGGCCAGCAACGCGCCGACGGTGATCAGCGTGGTCACGCCGAACT
>JAABUK010012116.1_pt1 | contig 11049 bp, 8 predicted proteins | sample 5559141 | NCBI WGS metagenome assembly JAABUK01 (sample SAMN10711869, study PRJNA513367) | rock metagenome | isolation source: Antarctica rocks | place: Antarctica: Victoria Land, Pudding Butte nord | collected 2016-01-03
ACCCAGCTCGTCTCGGAAGCGCTCGACGAGCACGGTGCGGTCATCGGGGAGGTGCGTGGTCGCGGCGCGCTGCTCGCCCAGGTACGCCACCAGGTTGGCCGCACCCCACTCGTCGAGGCCGGTCGCGGTTGCCCGCGCCAGCGCCTCGGGCGCGGGCAGGGCCGACAGCTCCCGGATGAACCTGCCGATGGCCCGGCCGAGCTCGAGCGGCCGCCCCGGGGCGTCGCCCTTCCAGAACGGCATGCGACCGGGCTGGCCCGGAGCGGGTGAGACCAGCACCCGGTCGTGGCTGATGTCCTCGATCCGCCAGCTGCTGCTGCCGAGCAGGAAGACGTCGCCGACCCGGGACTCGTAGACCATCTCCTCGTCGAGCTCGCCCACCCGGGCGCCCGGCTTGCCCTCAGCGCCGGCCAGAAAGACCCCGAACAAGCCGCGGTCGGGGATCGTGCCGCCGCTGGTCACGGCCAGTCGCTGCGCCCCCGATCTCGCCGAGAGGGTGCCGGCCACCCGGTCCCAGACGATCCGCGGGCGCAGCTCCGCGAAGTCGTCGGAAGGGTAGCGGCCAGCCAGCATGTCCAGCACCGCCTCGAACGCTGACTGCGGCAAGCCGGCGAAGGGCGCGCTCTGGCGCACCAGGGCGGCCAGGTCCTCGACCGGCCACTCGTCCATGGCGACCATCGCGACGACCTGCTGGGCGAGGACGTCGAGCGGGTTGCGCGGATAGGTCAGCGACTCGATCTCACCGCCCACCATCCGCTGCGCCACCACGGCGCACTGCACCAGGTCGCCGCGGTACTTCGGGAAGATCACCCCGCGGGACACCGCACCCACGTGGTGGCCGGCGCGGCCCACCCGCTGCAGCCCGCTGGCGACGGAAGGCGGGGACTCCACCTGCACGACCAGGTCGACGGCGCCCATGTCGATGCCCAGCTCCAGGCTGCTGGTGGCGACGACTGCGGGCAACGTGCCCGCCTTGAGCGCTTCCTCGGTCAGCCGGCGCTGCTCCCGGGACACGGAGCCGTGATGGGCCCGGGCCACCTCCTCGGCCGGGTCGGCCGGGGGACCGCTGCCGGACTGGCCCATCAGCTGCGCAGGCACCCGACTTGACGGAACGGTCGGCACCGGAACCGGCCCGCCGGTCTCGCCGGGCCGGTCAGGATGAGCCTGCTCGGCGGCAATCTGGTTGATCCGGGCGCAGAGCCGCTCGGCCAGTCGGCGGGAGTTGACGAACACGATGGTGCTGCGGTGCGCGCGGATGAGGCCGAGCACGCTCTCCTCCACCGCCGGCCAGATCGAGGCGCGTCGCTCCGGGCCGGCGGTTGCGGCGGACTGCTCGCCGGTCAGCTCGCCGAGGTTGGACATGTCCTCCACCGGCACCACGATCGACACGTCGATGGTCTTCGCGGCCGGCGGTGCGACGACGGTCACCTCACGCGAGCCCCCGAGAAAGCGGGCCACCTCGCTGGTCGGGCGTACCGTCGCCGACAGACCGATCCGCTGGGCCGGCGTGTCAAGCAGCGCGTCCAGCCGCTCCAGCGACAGGGTCAGGTGAGCGCCGCGTTTGGTTGCGCACACCGCGTGCACCTCGTCGACGATGACCGTGTCGACCCCACGCAAGGAGTCCCGCGCTCGGCTGGTCAGCAGCAGGAACAGCGACTCCGGCGTGGTGATCAGGATGTCCGGCGGCCGCCGGCCGAAGTCCCGGCGCTCCTGCGCCGACGTGTCACCGGACCGCATCCCGACCGTGATGTCGGGCTCAGCCAGGTCGAGCCGGTGCGCGGCCTGCCGGATGCCGGCCAGCGGCGATCGCAGGTTGCGCTCCACGTCGGCGGCCAGCGCCTTGAGCGGGCTGATGTAGAGCACCCGACAGCGCCGCTGCGGGTCGGCGCCCGGAGCCGGCGGGGAAGCGGCCAGCCGGTCCAGCGACCACAGGAACGCTGCCAGCGTCTTGCCCGACCCGGTGGGCGCTACGCAGAGCACGTCCTGGCCGCCGGCGACCGCCTGCCACGTGCCGAGCTGAGCTGGGGTAGCCGCCTCGAACGCGCCGCGGAACCACGCCCGGGTGGCGGGGGAGAAACGCTCGACGACGTCCACGGGTCCATCTTCCTCGCGGGGTACGGCAGCCTTCAGCGCTGCAACCGGGCCGTCAGTCGCTCGCGAGCCGCTGGCCACTCGTCGGCCAGGATGCTGAAGTAGACGGTGTCGCGGCGGGTCCCGTCCGGGCGGATGAGGTGCGCCCGCAGGGTGCCCTCGCGGACGCCGCCGATCCGCTCGATCGCGGCCTGCGATCGCACGTTGGCGGCGTCGGTCTTAAGCGCGACCCGGGTGGCCCCGAGGGTGTCGAAGGCGTGGCTCAGCAGCAGCAGCTTGGCCTCGGTGTTGGCCGGCGTACGCCACCAATCCCGGCCCAGCCAGGTCCAGCCGATCTCCAGGCGCCGATGCGCGGACACGACGTCGAGGTAGGAGCTGCTGCCGACGGCCACACCGGAGGTCCGGTCCCGGATCGCGAAGGGCATGCGCTCGCCGCGGGCCTGCTCGGTCAGCGCGGTGTCGACGATCGCGGCCATCGCCTCGGCCGTGGCCGGCGGGCGCGCCGGCATCCAGCGCCAGATCTCGGGGTCGGAGCCAGTTTGTCGCAGCTCGCCGGTGTGGGCCGGCGTCAGCGGCTCCAGCCGTACGTGCTTGCCGTCGAGGGTCACCGGCTCGAACCAGTCCGCGGGCACGTGCCATGTTAGGTCGCCGCATCCGGCAGCCGATAGGCACTGACATGAGACCTGCCATGCGCGCGTTCGCCGGGGTCGTCCTGGGCCTGGCAGTCACCTTGTCCGCCGCTGCGGCAGAGCCGCCCGGCGCCGGCCCGGCCGCCCTGGCCTGCCCGGTGCTGCCGGCCGACAACATCTGGCACTCCGACGTCAGCGGGCTACCGGTCTCCCCGCGCAGCGCGGCGTGGTTGTCGCACATGGCCGCGTCGACGACGCGACTGCACCCGGACTTCGGGCCGTCGTACGGCGCGCAGTCCGTGCCGTACGGCATGCCGATCACCTACCTGACCGGGGCGCACCCCAAGGTCCCCGTGACCTTCGCCTATGCCGACGAGAGCGATCAGGTGCCCTACCCGCTGGGCCCGGACACCCAGATCGAGGGTGGACCGGACGCCGGCGGGGACCGTCACGCCCTCGTCCTGGACACCAGCACCTGCACCTTGTACGAGACTTTCGACACTCGACTGACCACGACCGGGTGGACCGCAGGCTCGGGCGCGGTCTACGACCTGCGCTCGGACCGGCTGCGGCCGGCCGGGTGGACCTCGGCCGATGCGGCCGGGCTGCCGATCCTGCCTGGCCTGCTGCGCTACGACGAGGTGCGGGCCGGCCACGTCGACCACGCCATCCGCTTCACCACCGACGTCACCGACCGCCGCTACGTCTGGCCGGCGCGGCACCAGGCCGGGAGCCTCAGCAGCACCGCCTACCCGCCGTTGGGGACGCGGTTCCGGCTCAAGGCGGCGTTCCCGATCGCGTCCTACCGCGCCGACACCCGAGTCGTCCTCCGCGCGATGCAGTCCTACGGCCTGATGTTGGCCGACAACGGCTCGCCGTGGTTCTTCGGCGGTGCGTCGGACGACGGCTGGCCGCCGGCCATGCTCGACGAGCTCAAGACCGTCCCCGCTTCGGCGTTCGAGGCGGTCTCGGTGGCCCCGCTACAGGTGTGGCGCAACAGCGGCCGGGCGCGACAGCCCTGAGCCGGCCGGGCTAGCCTGGCCGGCGTGCGGCAGACGGAGTTCTGGGAGCGGATGCGCCAACACTTCGGGGCCGCCTATGCCGACTCGGTCGCGACCGATCAGGTGCTCGCCGGGCTCGGGGGGCGCACCATCTCCGAGGCACTGGCCGCCGGCGACGACGTCCACCACATCTGGCGGGTCGTCTGCGCGACCTTCGACGTGCCGGCGCCAGCCCGCTGAACACCCGGCGGCGTGTCGATAGCAGTCGAACACTTGTTCGGACTACCTTGTCCCCAGGGTCGGGTCAGTACACAGCCACCGCCGCCAGCGACGTCGTGTCAGACCTCCCGCCTAGCGTCCGTCTGGGCCGAGCACCCGGCTCGCCGACTACTAGTCAAGGTGGCAACCATGGCAGCACTCGACCGCGACAAGGCCCTCGACCTCGCCCTCGCCCAGATCGACAAGTCCTTCGGCAAGGGCTCGGTCATGCGCTTGGGCGACCGGCCGCAGATCCCGCTGTCGGTGATCCCGACGGGCTCCATCGCGCTCGACGTGGCGCTGGGCATCGGCGGCCTGCCCCGCGGGCGGGTGATCGAGATCTACGGGCCGGAGGCGTCAGGCAAGACGACGGTCGCGCTGCATGCGGTGGCCAACGCCCAGGCGGCGGGCGGCATCGCCGGCTTCATCGACGCCGAGCACGCGCTGGACCCCGACTACGCCAAGGCCCTCGGCGTCGACACCGATGCGTTGCTGGTTTCCCAGCCTGACACCGGTGAACAGGCCCTGGAGATCACCGACATGCTCATCCGGTCCGGCGCCCTGGACATTGTGGTGATCGACTCGGTGGCCGCACTGGTCCCGCGCGCCGAGATCGAGGGCGAGATGGGCGACAGCCACGTCGGCCTGCAGGCCCGGTTGATGAGCCAGGCCCTGCGCAAGATCACCGGCGCGCTCAGCAACACCAACACCACCTGCATCTTCATCAACCAGCTCCGGGAGAAGATCGGGGTGTTCTTCGGGTCGCCGGAGACCACGACGGGCGGCAAGGCGCTGAAGTTCTATGCGTCGATCCGGCTCGACGTCCGGCGCATCGAGACGCTCAAGGACGGTGGAGAGGCGGTGGGCAACCGCACCCGGGTCAAGGTTGTGAAGAACAAGGTCTCCGCACCGTTCAAGCAGGCCGAGTTCGACATCGTCTACGGCCAGGGCATCAGCCGCGAGGGCTCACTGATCGACGTCGGCGTCGACCAGGGGATCGTCCGCAAGTCCGGGGCCTGGTTCACCTACGAGGGCGACCAGCTCGGGCAGGGCAAGGAAAACGCCCGTGCCTTCCTGCGCGACAACCCCGACCTGGCCGACGAGATCGAAAAGCGGATCAAGGAAAAGCTCGGGATCGTGCCCTCCCTCGACGCCGAGGCGCCGGCGCCAGCGCCGGTGGACTTCTGAGCGTGCCGGCCCGCTCGGCTAGGCAGCCTCGGCGCCGACCGGTCCGGTCGGGCGGCCAGGTCGGCGAGCGCCATCCCCGAGCAGACCCCGTAGCCGGCCCGCCCACCGACTCTCCCGGCGGCTCGCCAGCCGACTCTCCCGCCGACTCTCCGGTCGACGACCTTGGCCCGGGAGACGGGCCGCCGGCGGATCCGGAGTCGGTGGCGCGTGCGATCTGCCTGCGCCTGCTGACCGGTCGGGCCCACTCGCGGGGCGAGCTCGAGACGGCGCTGAGCCGGCGCCATGTGCCACCCGAGGCGGCCACTGCCGTCCTCGACCGGCTGGCAACCGTAGGCCTCGTCGACGATGCGGCGTTCGCGGCGTCCTGGGTGAGCGCCCGGCACGCCGGCCGAGGGCTCGCCGGGCGGGCGCTGGCAGTCGAGCTTCGCGCGCGGGGCATTGCCCCGGAGACTGCTGGTCACGCGCTCGCCGCGCTCGACCCCGCGACCGAGGAAGAGACCGCCCGCCGGCTGGTCGCTCGGCGATCAGCCAGCTTGCACGGGGTGCCCTATGAGGTTCGTCGCCGGCGGCTCTTGGGCTTGCTGGCCCGCAAGGGATACGCACCGGCGCTGGCCGGGCGGGCGGTGCGGACGGTGCTGGCCGAGGGCATGCTCGCGAATGGGTGCGGGCTCGGAGACGACGCTGAGCCCGCGCTCGGTGAGGGCTATGCAGACACTCGGTGAGGAGAATCATCGGTCCAGCGGCAGATCAGCTGATTCGTCCGCGCCGACAGCCGTGGCGTGGTAGGAACTTCACACCGATAATGTCTGACTTCCCTGGAGGCTCCATGCCCCGGCCCACCAAGCTCGGCCTCGGCTCGCTGTTCGTGACGCTGTGCGCCGCGTCCGTGCTGCCGCTGACCCAAGTAGCCGACGCAGGCGTCGCGCAGCCGCGCGTCGTCAGCGAGAACCCTGCCAACTTCACGCCAAACCTCGTCGGCGACGGCACGGTCGCCCACCCGGCCGTCTATGACTTCACGCCAGCCCCGAGCAGCTCCACGATGTACGTCGGCGGCCAGTTCCACTCCTTGCAGAACTCCGCTCGAACGACGACCTACGTCCGTAGCTATGTGGCCGCGTTCAACCGGACGACCGGTGCGGTGTCGGCCGCATTCCACCCGACCCTGGACGGCAGTGTGTGGGCCATCGAGGCGGTCGGTTCCAGCGTCTACCTGGCCGGTGAGTTCACCCATGTCAACGGCGTTGCCCGGCGCGGACTGGTCAAGCTCAGCGCCACCGGCGTGGTGGATGGCTCCTTCAACCCGGCAGGGACCTTCCCGTCCGGTCTGGCCTACGACGTCAAGCTCGTCAGTGGCCGACTGATCGTCGGCGGGACCTTCCCCAAGCGACTCGCCGCGGTGAATCCGGCGAGCGGAGCTGACACCGGCTACCTCAACCTCGGCATCAGCGGGTCGGTGGCGATCCTGACCAATGCCCCGACGCACGTCTACCGGTTCGCCGTCAACCCCGCCGGCACCCGACTGGTCGCGATCGGCAACTTCACCAGCGTGTCCGGGCAGCCGCGGGCCCGCGCCTTCATGCTGAACCTCGGCTCGAGCCAGGGCGTCTTGGCGAGCTGGTACTACGGGCCTTTCAACGACTACTGCAATCACAAGAACGTTCCCGCCTACCTCCGGGACGTGGACTTCTCCCCGACTGGGACCTTCTTCGTGGTGGCCGCCACCGGCAACGTCCCGATGCAGGGCGGAGTCGGCACCGATGTCTGCGACGCCGCCGGCCGATTCGAAACCAACATCCCCCACCAGAGCCGGGCCACCTGGATCAACTACACCGGCGGGGACACGCTGCATTCGGTAGCCGTAAGTTCGCACGCCGTCTATGTGCAGGGGCACAACCGCTGGCTGGACAACCCCGATGGGCACGGCACCTGCGTCACCTCCTGCGTCGTACGCCACGGCATCGGCGCCATCGACCCGACCACGGGCAAGGCGCTGGCCTGGAATCCCGTCAAGGGCCGCGGGGTGGGCGGCAAGGAGCTGCTCCTGACCTCCCAGGGACTGTGGGTCGGCAGCGACACCTCGCTGATCGGGCGGGAGTACCACTACGGCATCGCGCTGATGCCGCTTTAAGAATCGATGGGGGCGGTCTGGCGGCGCTCGGGTCAGCCCGAGCCGCCGGCCGCCCTGCTGCGGCGGTGCTTGACCGGCGTTGCTGCTGGTCATAGCCTCGAAAGTCCTGAGGAGCACGCCCGCGGCAGCGCGGGACTACATACAGCACGTTATGCAGCACCCCGACTGACACCGACTGTTGACTGACTGACCGCAGTACTGACCTCCGTCCCCGGACCTGACCCGAGCAGCTCCAGCGCCCGGGTCGACGGCTCGGTCGGCCGCAGGCTCCTCAGGCAGGACCACTGTGCTGGCCGGATCCCCGGCTCACGCAGCGGCGAACCGGAGGAGGAGCCATGCTCGCTCGGACCGAGCTCAGCCAGCTGGCACCACTCGCCCTGGCGCTGGCCGCCGTTGCCATCGGCGGTCTGATTACGGCGCTGATCGTGCTCCGGCGCGACGACCGACGCCGGCTCGCCGGTCCACCGATGGTCACGCCGGCCTCGATGCCCCCCGGCCCCGACCTGACCGCCCTGCTCGCGGAGGCCACCCGCCGGGGCGATGAGTTGACCGCTAGTGCCCAGCAGGAGGGTCAGCGGCTGACCGCAGCGGCTCGGGAGGAAGCGGAGCGGCTCACTAGGACGGCCCGCCGGCAGGCGGCGGACGTGGCCGACAATGCTCAGCGCGACGCCGACCTGGCGCGGTCCAGCGCGCTCCTCGACGCTCGGCAGACGCACGAGCGGGAGAGCGCGGAGGCGCGGGTCGAGCTCGACCGGCGTGAGCACCGCCTTGCCGAGCGCGAAGAGCGCCTCGACGCCGACCTGACCCGGCTGGCCACCCGGGAGGCTGAGCTGGAGCGCCTGGCGAGCGAGCTCGACGTCGGCCGCCGGCAGCTGGCCGGCGCCGAAGAGGAGCGCCGGCGAGAGCTGGAGCGCGTCGCCGGCTTGTCTGCCGAGGCGGCGCGTACCGAGCTGGTGCGGGCGATCGAGGTGGCCGCCAAGCGCGAGGCGGCGCTGCTGGTCCGCGAGATCGAGGCCGACGCCCGGGACACCGGCGAGCGGCGCGCCCGGGCCATCGTCGTCGACGCCATCCAGCGGGTGGCCAGCGACCAGACGGCCGAAAGCGTCGTCAGCGTGCTGCACCTGCCTAGCGACGACATGAAGGGGCGGATCATCGGGCGCGAGGGTCGCAACATCCGCGCGTTCGAGCAGGTGACCGGCGTGAACCTGATCATCGACGACACGCCGGAGGCGGTCCTGCTGTCGTGCTTCGACCCGGTGCGCCGGGAGGTGGGTCGGATCACCCTGGAAAAGCTCATCCTGGACGGACGTATCCATCCGCACCGGATCGAGGAGGTACACGAGCGCAGCAAGGACGAGGTGGAAGCGCTCTGCCGGCGGGCGGCCGAGGACGCGCTGGTGGAGGTGCGGATCAGCGACCTGCACGAGGACCTGATGCTGCACCTGGGCCACCTGCGCTACCGCACCTCGTACGGCCAGAACGTGCTCAAGCACCTCATCGAGACCGCGCACATCGCCGGACTGATGGCCGCCGAGCTGGGGATGGCCCCCGAGGTCGTGAAGCGGGCGGCGTTCCTGCACGACATCGGCAAGGCCCTGACGCATGAGGCTGAGGGCAGTCACGCGATGGTCGGCGCGGAGCTCGCCCGCCGGTGCGGGGAGTCGGAGGAGGTGGTGCACGCCATCGAGGCCCACCACAACGAGGTGGCCCCGCAGACCGTCGAGGCCGTGTTGACCCAGGCATCGGACGCCTGCTCCGGCGGCCGGCCCGGGGCGCGCCGGGAGAGCCTCGAGACCTACGTCAAGCGGCTCGAGCGCATCGAGGAGATCGCCAGCACCAAGCCAGGCGTCGACCGGGTCTTCGCCATGCAGGCCGGCCGCGAGGTGCGGGTGATGGTGCTGCCGGACGTGATCGACGACCTGGCTGCGCAGGTGCTGGCCCGCGACGTGGCTAAGCAGATCGAGGAGGAGTTGACCTACCCCGGCCAGATCCGGGTCACCGTTGTCCGCGAGTCTCGCGCCACCGAGGTCGCGCGCTGAGCCGCAACGCCGGCCCAGTAGCGGATCCTGCCAAGTAGGCTTGGCCGGACATGCGCACGTACCAGATCCGCACCCACGGGTGCCAGATGAACGCTCACGACTCCGAACGGCTGTCCGGGCTGCTGGAAGCGGCCGGGTATGCCCGCGCCGGCTCCGAGGCCACTCCCGACGTCGTGGTCTTCAACACCTGCGCAGTCCGAGAGAACGCTGACAACCGGCTGTACGGCAACCTCGGCCAGCTCGCGCCTACCAAGCGCGCCCACCCCGGCATGCAGATCGCGGTCGGCGGCTGCCTGGCCCAGAAGGACCGCGGCGAGATCATCCGCCGGGCACCCTGGGTCGACGTGGTGTTCGGCACGCACAACATCGGGTCGCTGCCGGCGCTGCTGGAGCGCGCCCGGCACAACGCCGAGGCGCAGCTGGAGATCCGCGAGTCCCTCGACGTCTTCCCGTCGACCCTGCCGGTGCGGCGTGAGTCGGCGTACTCCGCCTGGGTCTCGATCAGCGTGGGCTGCGACAACACGTGCACGTTCTGCATCGTGCCGGCGCTGCGCGGCGGCGAGCGGGACCGGCCGGCCAGCGACGTGCTGACCGAGGTGCGCGCGTTGGTGGCCGGCGGCGTCCTGGAAGTGACCCTGCTCGGCCAGAACGTGAACTCCTACGGCCGGTCCGCCGGCGACCGGCTCGCCTTCGGGCGGCTCCTGCGAGCCTGCGGCGACATCGAGGGCCTCGAGCGGGTGCGCTTCACCAGCCCGCACCCGCGGGACTTCACCGACGACGTGATCGAGGCGATGGCGCAGACGCCGAATGTCTGCCCCAGCCTGCACATGCCGCTGCAGTCGGGCTCGGATGCGGTGCTGCGGGCGATGAGGCGCTCCTACCGGCAGGAGCGCTACCTCGGGATCCTCGAGCGGGTGCGCGCGGCGATGCCCGATGCGGCAGTCACGACCGACATCATCGTCGGCTTCCCGGGCGAGACCGAGCGCGACTTTGCCGACACCCTCGACGTGGTCCGCCAGGCGCGGTTCGCCTCGGCCTTTACGTTTCAGTACTCCCCGCGGGCCGGGACGCCGGCCGCAACCATGGGCGACCAGGTGCCCAAAGCGGTCGTCCAGGAGCGGTACGAGCGGCTCGTCACCCTCCAGGACGGCGTGTCGCTGACCCAGAACCAGGGGCTGCTCGGTCGTCGCGTCGAGGTGCTCGTGGCGGAGGGGGAGGGGCGCAAGGACGCCGCGACCCGCCGCCTCTCGGGCCGGGCGCGGGACGGGCGGCTGGTGCACGTGGCCGCCGATCGGCAGGTGCGCCCGGGTGACGTGGTCGAGGCGGTCATCAGCTACGCCGCCCCGCACCATCTCGTCGCCGACGGGCCGCTGCTGTCGCACCGAACGACGCGCGCCGGCGATACGTGGGCGGCCGAGAGGTTGCCGCGGCCGGCCGGCGTGCTGCTCGGCCTGCCCTTGGTGGGGGTGCCGACCAGCTGAGGGTTGCTGCGGCCTCAGCGCAGCCCCCGGTCTTCGCGCTATTGGCGACTCGCTATCGGACGGCGCGCTCGGCCTGCGCCAAGAACTCCCGCCGGCCAGCGAGCGCTGCCTCCGCGGCCGCGAGGGCCGACGAGTCACCGGCCGCTCGAGCGCGCGCGACCTTGGCCTCGGCTTTGCCGACCTGCTCACGCATCTGCTCCAGGAGTGGGTTGACCGGCGGGGCCGTACGCCGGC
>JAABUK010012117.1_pt1 | contig 11048 bp, 15 predicted proteins | sample 5559141 | NCBI WGS metagenome assembly JAABUK01 (sample SAMN10711869, study PRJNA513367) | rock metagenome | isolation source: Antarctica rocks | place: Antarctica: Victoria Land, Pudding Butte nord | collected 2016-01-03
CCTCCGGATCATTGAACCTCATGTCTGTGCCTTTCCTTTGGTCCATCGGCACGTTCCTCTCTTTCCCCATCAGCTCATCAAGCATGGCTCGCATAGCGTCCGCCATATTCACCTGAGCGCAAGCAGGTGAGCTGGGGAGGTGACCTCCCGAGATGTTGCACCCTCACAGATCTGAAGTCGGCATGTGAAACAAGGTAAGCCTTACCGGTGGCCCCTTCCGCCAAAGAGTTCAACTGAGGCCGCTGCAAGAGTAAATGCAGATCTTGTTAGCTGTCTCTGAGGGCTGGCGGACTCCTTTTTTCGCTGCAAAATGTCCAAGGGCTTGTTGCACGATTCTCCCACCCTGATGCTAAGTTAGAAGTCTGTCCAGAACAAAGAAATCAACGTATTTCATAGCTGAACAGTATTGCGACAAACCGAAGTCGAAGTGGGGAAGCAATTTTTAGGGTTTCTTGTGGTCCCTGCTTCCTGACACTCCGGACCCATTTAAGCGCGACCTACACGGTCCGCTCAGCCACCTGGCTACCCACTGTTGTTGCATGCTTGGACCGGACGCATGTCAGTCCAGGCGCAGCTGTCGGCATGACTGCTGTGTCACTTCCAAATATTTCTGGAATAACCTGACTGACACCAGGAATGTGATCACAGGGAACTGCGCCCTCCCTGATATAGCTCTGCAAGATGCAGTCACTCAGCATGCAAAGTGCAAACGCGTAACCAGCTTCTCGCATTGTCACGCTTGACTATGCGCTTGGAGTATGCACTTCCTAAAGTTTCCACTGTTCTCCTACTGATCGCTCACCCAGACGACGAGACGATGTTTTTCTCCCCAACGATTTTTGCGCTACTGCGCGAATGTTGGAGAGTCTGCGTCTTATGCCTGTCAACAGGTGACAAAATACGACTTGACTGAACCAGCCTCCCGCATGATCACTGCACTGTATACCTGACATCCAGAAGTCTGGGTGCATCACTTTATGTATGGCACAGACAGGTCATAGCAGCTACAACTTGTTTGCCCAGGCAACTTTGAGGGACTTGGCAAGTTCAGACAAGAAGAGCTGCGAGATGCATGTGCTATACTTGGTGTAAGACCAGTAGTGACTGCCAACATGACTCAGCAACTTGTCCAGTACCATAACCTCAGGCAGATAAGCTCCTTGTGCAGATAGACTCAGAGGATGTGTTCATTTTGCACGATCCAAACTTGCAGGTCAGAATCTAGCGCCATAATTTGAAAGTATGTCAGCAGGACACCATCTTTGAGTGCATATCTGCTACAGCAAGGCTGTGCGCACATAGGATGGTCCACATGCTGAATGGCCACCAGAGCTCATTGCCTCAATCATAGCAGCGCAGGCATCAAAAGTCAAAGCAGACATGGTGCGATGCCATACGCAACAGCAGTCTGGCTGCTTGACCATCTAGTTGGTGACAACATTGGTCAGAATGCACTGCAGATCATAACATTCGATGCTCAAGGTGTATCCCATCATCCCAACCACATTGCTGTGTGGAGAGGCGCAGTGTAAGAGCAAAAAAGAAACAAGCCATCTGCTGGAGCCTAGCAGCCCTGTATTTCTGTCTGTGCTTTGCAGCTCCTACCTACGGAAGGCTAATGACTCCACAGCAGCAAACTCATCGTCAAGCGTGATGGTGTATGCACTGGTATGTGGAAAGCCGGCAGACAGTCTGCACCACATTCAAGCAATTTGCTGGCAACAAGCTGAAATTGATCACTCATGTATGATGGCCACTGCAGCAATCATCAAGTATGTGGCGCAAATTCTGTGGGCCTCTTGACATACCGCTATCGCTTTATCAGACAAAGCTGGGCAAGGTACAGGCGTGCTACATCAGCAAGCAGCCACTCACAGCGATACAGGCTTTGAAAGCCCACAAGAGTCAGTATGTCTGGTATGCCACATGCTTCATGACTGCACAGAAATCAAGGTTGCTGATTGCCCAAATGCATGCAAGCAAAGATGCGCTTATCAAAGGGTGCATGCGCTCAGCAGACATTGCACGCTTTGCAGAAAGATATGTGAAAACAGTGGCGTATACTCTGCAGGTACCGCATGCTGTACATCAGGATTTCGAGATACACTTATGTAAATACACTCATCAGGTTGTAAGAAACCACAGCTACACTGCTTGTCTGGCTTGAAAAACACACACCCTTGTCTATTAGATATAGTATGATAGTATAACATGTCTGCATACAATCATCAAGCTGAGCACCACTGACTGATTATAGGCAGACTGCTGATGTCAATACTGTGATGCAAAAAATAAGGCAGAGGCAGACAGACTTGTATTCAGAATTGCTCTGCTGAAAAAACAGGCTGCAGACACAGAAATGCTTCACCAAAAGCAAGGTACCAAGTGTCCATTTCTGTCAGGCGGGTATCATTTGGCTGTGTACTCGTTGATATTTCATGTGTCTACTAAATCCTGGCACTTGAGCAGGAAAGCGTATTCAAGTGCTGTGTCCTTCAATCTGTCAAAACGTCCAGATTGTGAGAAGTGACCAGCCCCCAAGTCGCACTTAAAAAGCAGGATGCGTTTATCTGTCTTGTTCTCTCTCAACTTGGCCACAAACTTTGCTGGCTCCCTGCACATCAACAATAAAACAGCTGAAGATCTCACCGCACAATCGTATGTTTCATTATATTAACTGAGTCGGTCAACAGGAGATGGATGGAAAAAAGCCATGCCAGTACAAACAGACCAACTAAGTGTGGACATGCAAATTCTTACCAGTAACCAACACGAGGGTCGTGAAGACCAGCAGTGACCAAAATGTTGGGGTAATCTGCGCGCTGAATGTTGTCCACTGGAGAGTATGTCTTCATGTATTCATAGTACTCTGCGTTCTGCAGTAACACACACAAAGCTGCAGCTCTGGCACAGAGCCATCAAGCTGACTTCATGCCAAAAGTTAACTGACAGGACACTGCTCTTAAGCCAGTGCACTCATGTTGAGTGGGATGCAATTGCATCTGGGCACAATTTATACCAGCTGGGTGGGAATGCAAACTCAGCCACAGCTGATGCTTGAACAGATAGGCACTTACATTTGGGTTACCCCACTCTTCCTGCTCTATGCTTGTCAGTGGTATACTCTCATCCATCATGGTGGTCACCACATCCACAAATGGCACACCCATGATGGCAGCGTTGAAGAGATCTGGGTGCATGTTGAGGACTGCACCCATGGTCAGGCCACCAGCACTCCTGCCCTGCAAACAAAAACAGAACACATCATACACAGCCCAGAAGCAGTGCTGCAGCAGCTGCCCATTGCTCATGTGCATCAAGCCTGTAAATGCTCCCAGGCATGCTTTCTCAGTGAAGCTCTAGACAAGCTCACAGGCGAGCATCACAGAATGCCTTGGTCATGCAGCAGACAAATGAATACTCTCAGTGTACAAGAAACCGCTGCTATGGTACGGGGAGCAAGCTGCATTGTTCTGTTCATTCTGCATATTGATTGCGACGTTCATCGTCTCAGCACAAATACCAGAGGTTGTGCGGATTGACATTATTTTCTCTGTCCAGCTCATACCTCAATGCACAAGTGGGCTGGGCTGGTGTACTTCTCTTTCACCAGGTACTCTGCACAGGCTATGAAGTCTGTGAAGGTGTTCTTCTTGTGTAGGTATTTGCCATCCTCATACCAGTTGCGGCCCATCTCTCCGCCACCCCTGACATGTGCTAGAGCAAAGATGAACCCTCTGTCTATCAGGGACAAGCGGTTGCCGCTCAGGTAAGGGTCATTGCATACTTCATATGAGCCATATCTGCATGGCATGGTAAATGATGTGACACAGTCTGTCTAAAACAGGAAATGAATCTGCCTTCTAGCTGCAGGACTGAGCTGCAGCACAACTCCCAAATGATGAATGAGAGCCTAGCTGTGTTTGTCCGCTTGACTGTTGCAGAGAGGGCCCACTATAAATTGCATCTGCACAATTTGCCGCAACAGGATACACACATAAGGCAGCCAGAGATGTGTGCTTCTAGACAAACGCAATGCAGCATAACACAATAACCACAAAGACAGTAAACAGGAACAGCAGTGTCTTGCTTGACTACAAACACAGAAGAATGCAATCTGACCCGTTGAGCAGCAGGGGATCAGATCCGTCCAGCTTGACCAGGCCTTGCTTGTACACGATGGACATGGGCACCTTGGTGCCATCTGATGCTGTTGCCCACAACCGGTCTGTTTTGTAGTCATCCTTGCTGAAGCCTCCCAGCACAGGCTGCACCTTCTTCACAGCCCTACATGGAAACAGGCAGGCTTACAGATGCTGCTAGGCTGCAGACGTATGAAAGAGTTTGCACATGGCCAGCCAGTTGCAGAGTTGTGGCTAAACGTTCAAAGTGCATTCAGTGCAGTCAAGTGGCTGGGTTTATATGAACGCAGAGTGAGAAAAACTCGCTCTTCTCTGAGCAAGCTTGCCCAAGCAGTCAGGTATTTTACCCAAGGCAAATGCTATGGCAATAGGAGAGATACTTGGAATGCTGAGCGTGATGTAAGCAGGAGCTGCTTTTTCTTCACCGCCTGTGAAGCATAGCAACCAGGTTTTGCCACACCACCACAACCAAGCCGGACCAGCTGCAACATCAGCATGCAGTGCTACTGGCCAGACAGAACAGATACAACAAAACTGTGATGGGAGAGATGTGCACACCTTTTGCCAGTGTTCATGTTGAGGTCAATGGTGGAGGTGGGGGTGGTGAGGGAGGTGTAACCTATGCGCAGAACAGGGCTGTCAAAGTTGCCCTGGCTGCCTGGTCCCAGGCTGTAGGCAGCCTCTGGGAACTGCACCTGCTCCCCCATGCCCAGGGTGTGAGGCATCCCCAACCCATCTGGCAGCTCATAGATGGTGGCTTCCTGCAACGAGAATCACTATTTGTTTCACACAGCGGAACATTATTCTTTTCATACAGCAAAACATATGCTTCTACACTTCAGTGCTTGCTGTGTGCTATGCTCTGCTCGTGGACAAATGTCAGTGCCTCATGCAGAACTTGCTATCTTACACAGATGTACATCTTTTACAGATGTAGGTGTTGCTCGCATTCAGCCCAAGCTTTGGGAGCTTAGATGCAGCATGCCACATGTTTGTTGTGCGAGATAGCAGACTACACAGGCAAAGGAAAGAACGCGCGAAACCAGTCATGTGTCAGACCTGCAGCCCCTTGATACGCTGAAAGACAACCAGGTGACTCTGAGATGCGACCATGGACTCAATCTTCACATCTGTCTTGTGGGGAATCAGAACCTGCATGCAAAAAGTGCCATCTTACCCATGTGTCTGTGTGATGACAGGAAACATGAGTGACAAACATGACCAGACAGTATCACAATCTATTTTGGCAGCAGTCACGAGCAGCATGAAGTGACAAATATAACAGTTGCTGGCTCTTGAGGCAGCAGCAGCAGCAGCAGCAGCAGCAGCAGCAGCAGCAGCAGCAGCAGCAGCAGCAGCATTTGCATTACAATAGCACCAACTGAAGACAGTGAATTAAATCTGTGCATACCCAGGCAGGCCATGCAGCCTTGCTAGCATACATGCTACTGCAAAACTGAGCAGCAGTGCCTCTGCATTTACACAGCAATACCTTGGTTTGTGTGGGGTCAGAGACAGGCACAACCAGCACTTCTGAGTTGGGCCTGTCCTCATCTCTGATCTCAATGAAGAAATGGTCGCCACGGTGCCTGATGTCATACTCTACGTTGTTTACACGTGGCAGGATGACCTTCCACTCGCCCTCTGGCTCATCTGCTGAGAGGAAACGTGTCTCAGATGTGACAGAAGAGCCTGCAACAAAACAGCAGCAAGTGGACCTGAAACTCAAAAAGTTGACAGGAAACATGAGGCTTTTCTTTCCTACACACTGTGTCATGCAGTCAAGCTTAAAGCACCTCTCCTTCTATGTGTCAGAGTAAAAGGAAACGCAGGGATGAGTTGCAGAATTATGTCTCTGCAGTTGCTTCAAACACAAAGAGAGTTCTGCTGGTCAGACCTGCATCTGAGAGCACCTCACTTGCAAACAGAAGACCATGTGCAGCATGACTGCCAGGAAAGCAGTGCACACTGCAGCGTTGCATGAAACCTGTTGACACTGTGACAAGTGCTGAAGCTCACCAACATGGATGCTGAGAATTTTCTCGTCGCGTGACTTTGCAAGGTGCACATACATCTGGTCATCCTCCTCATGATACACCAGCTCATCTTGCTCGGCATTGCCCCCAACATGGTGCCGCCACACCTACAGCTACAGACTGATTGGACACAACAGCAAAATGGGTGTATGACTGTCTTGCATTGCATGTACATAGCATGCTGTGCACTTGCAAAGGTGTGAGATGCCTATGCAGATGGGCTGTACAGGACTGCACCAATTCTGTGTAATTGTATGGTTTGCAATACAACAGTGAGTCGGGGCGTGGCGCATAGACCAACAAGCCTATGGTAGTGTAACTTGGCCGTACTGACCTTGAAGGGGCGATCTAGCTTGTCCTTGGTGACGTAGAACAGAGTCTTGTTGTCATTGGCCCAGGCTACATTCCCAGCAGTCTCCTGCAGATCATGCATTTCCACTTGACAATAGCAGCTGTTGTGACAGCAACACGTCTGCGTGCTCTGATGTCATTCGACTGAGGTCATGTCGGGCTGGCAAAGAAAAGTAGCATACCGTGCAATGAGGCAGGGCCATAGAATGTCATACTTGCGTACAGCAAGGTGCTGATACACTCCATAGCTTCACACTTGGCACTGCCGCATGCGCAGAAGGAATGTCCAGCGTAAGACCAGTACAATGCCAGTTTATCATCCACATCCACGCTGATTCTCACATATGCTCAATAAAGTAAGATTATAGCAGTCACAGAACATGCAGTTGCAGGTTGCTTGCTGAGCTCAAGATTACCTTGATAGGCTTTTTGAGCATCTCCCTGTCCGACTCAATGTCTTTCACATGGAGAGTGTACTTTTCATTGCCAGAGGTGTCCTCAGCATACGCCAGCAGCTTGTGATTGGGGGAGGGCTCCAGGCCTCCCACCATGTAGAAGTCAAACCTGGCTGCCTCGGCATTCTCATCTAGCAGGATCTCCTCTGGCTGGCTTTCATCCATGCTGTCAGACTCTGCACGCCAACAGCTGTTGGTCGGAGACTGTGCAATATTACAGGCACAGCAAAAGTTGACGTGACAACATGCGTCTCAGACATGCATACGGCAGTCTGCATACACAGTTTACAGCTTGTGACATCCTAAATGTCATGGGATATTGTGTTGCACACCTGGCTTGTAACGATATACTAGAGAAGAGCAAAACAGGCCCAATGCATGTTGCAGTTTTGTGCCTAAGGAGTGCCTTCCAAACATGTGACAACAACATGTGTCTTTCTAATCATTGCAAACTCATCAATGCAGTGATGAATCTGGCCTGGCAAGCACCTGAAGGGGAACCAACATTTGGTGGCAGCTTCCTTCTGCAGTGCACCCTGTATTGCTTGCCTTCCAGGGTACAACTGTAATAGAAGTATGGTCCATCCCTGCACACCCAGGTGCATCAAAGTTTTGAATCTTACATGCCTGTAGTCAGGTTGCCATGGCATGATTGAAAAGGGTTGTCAATGTTTTTGAAATGCCTGCAATGCTCTGTAGTCAACTGGGCGTGGCATCATTGCAAAGGAAATCTGCGAGCAATGCTGCCCAAGGAGATTTCACCTGACTGGTGCAGACTGGTCAGCTTCCTGTATCCTGCCACGCATCTCCCGGTACAACTCCTCCTGAAGGTGCTCTGTGTTTTCCAGGACATTGTGACAATAGTCTGTTTCTGCCTGCATACAGGTAGATCTGTGCCTGAACACATGCATGCTATCTGAGATGTGGTGTGGTGTCTTAGATAGAACAAGACCATCATGTTCACAGCGCGGTGTCTGCTATAATGGAAACATCAGGCTTGCATGAGCTCAGCCATTGAACAAAACTCAGGTTGGTCAGATGTTCTGGTGAAGGAGTTCTTTATAGCATGTTGTGAGCAGCGGAACAGGGACACAGGCAACTAAGCTGCTCCTGTAAGTTGAAATCAATACCCTTAGGTGTGCTAACACATCTTCATCTGTCCTGTTGTCGTCTCTCAACCAGTAGTACTGATCCTTTCTGAGGTCATCAGTGCCTGGTGGACCAGGCAGCTGATGCTCCCTCTTTTCACATCTGGGGGGATATAAAACCTCTGCACAACATTCCTGCTTTTGCAACTGTTCCTCATCATGCAGGCACAAATTCAAAAGAACTGGTCAACTGTGTGCTGTGTTGCAATGAGCACAGGAGTGTTCTTGCCAAGGCGTGCTTCTTCCAGCTCCTTTGCAGAAATTGATTCAGAGGCAAAAGCTCTGGCGCGTTGCAGAAGAGTAATCTTCTGCTGATCTCTGATGCCTGTATATATACCGAACCTTGTGAAGCAAAGACCAACAACGGTGGCTAGTTTGTTCTGGATATTTTGGGAGCACACAGAGCTACACAGGCTGGCATGATTTGCTTTTCTTGGCTGTTGAGCATGGAGTGCAGCAGGCTCTGCTCACCAGGTGCTGGCCAGTGTTTGAAGATGTGAGCTTGACCTCCTCGAACAAGCGTCCGCACTGTATGGTGGTCCTTCTTACTGAGTAGCTTTGCATTGTTTTGCAACAGTGTTCGCACAGGATTGTTTTGCCTGCAGCAGCGCCTCCCCGTTTGCGTCATGTGGCAGGAATGGACAACCGCTCTAGCGCATTCTGGGGGACAGGCTTGATCATGGAACTATGCAGGTACATGCCAGAGATGACATCACACATTTCGCATGCGCATGTACGCAACATAACGCGAAGCAGATGCAGGGCTAGTTGCCGACCTCCTCAACACGATCCCTGCAACGATACCGGCGGCTGCTCCTGCGCCTAGTACAAATGGGCCTCGCCCGACCATTGTTTATACCAAGCTTCGCTAATGCGGGGACCGTTGTCGTGTGCACGCAGTTTACGTGTCTATGGCTTTGACTCAGGGAATACTGCAGCAGAAGAAGCTGTACAGGAAGTCAGCAAGTTAGCTCGTTGACCTGTCGCCATGCTGTGCTGCGGGGTGAGCGATCTTCCGCCTTCTGTGGCCCGATCATGAACGATGATGATGAGTTTCTGCCTTATGAGGAAGACTCCGACGAAGAGGAGCAGACGGAGGTCGTTGACGTAGAGGCCGGCGTCGAAGACGAGGATCTATCCGACGAAGCATTTCTTCGGGGTCAAACTGACGCCGAATCTGACTCAGGCTGGGAAACCGGCGGCGAGACGGATGCAGGCTTTAGCGACGCCGATGCAGGCTGTACCAGCGGTGCAGACACAGATGCGGAAGGGGAAGATGAACTTTTTCCAGCGGGTGCCGATCCCTTGGCCATGTTGGAAGGCATGGAACAGAATCGCAACAATGATCAAGCAGTCCAGTTGCAGCCGTATGAAGTGCTTGCTAGGCAGAAGAGGGTCAATCGGAACAGAGATCTCTCCGAAGCTACGGTGAACTTTGGCTCAGGCAAATTTTGGCAAACTTAGGTCAAATTGGCGAACCTGGTTCTGATGTGCAGGCTGAGGATGCAGCTCGGCCGTCTGGGACAGCAGCACCAGAGAGTGTCTTTGGGGCAAGTGCAGATGATATATGGTACACTGAGTGCTATGCATGCATTGCGACTTGACCGCTGATTTTTGCGCTTGTAGCAACTGACTTGCGCTGACATGCAGGAATGAGGAGGTTGCAGAACACCTTGGCATGTCTACTGGCAAAGTGAAAAAACGAAAGAACAAGCGCAGGTCAGTGACGGCTGCTGCAGTGTACAGTATTGCAGACTTGTGCATTCTTGGCCCTGCCTCTGTGCAGACCAAGCAAGGGAAAAGGCAGCAGGACAAAACCGATCCCAGAGGAAGTCAACCGCAAACTGGGTGAAGCAACACTGCACTATGCATCTGGCAGGTGAGGCTGCATGTCACATCTACAAGACACATCCGTGTCAAAGGTCCTGGTCTGAGGTTGCGCTATGCTGCCAGTGCCAGGGCAGAATCCTGTTCTGCATGGGCACACATCTGTTTATCAAGTTGTACACAAAACAAGAAGGCTTGAAATGCTGGTGCTGGGACTTTTGCAGGCATGCCGAAGCCATCACTCTCTTGCTGGCTGTCATCAGGGAAGCACCAAACTTGCCAGATGCATACCACACCCTGGGGTTGCTGTATGAGTCTCAAGGAGATGCCAAAAAGGCTCTGGATTTTCACATGATCTCTGCACATCTCTCTAAGGTCTGGACTTTGCATGTTGCGGCAACTGCAGCAACCACAATGCTCTATCAAAGTACAACATCTGATCAGAAGCTGCCACAAGTTGCATGGCATGCTGACCATGCTCACTGGTTGAACTGCTTGCAGGATAGTCAAGTCTGGAAACGCATTGCCAAGATGTCCACTGATCTGGGGTATTTGCGGCAGGCCATCTATTGCCTCAAGAATGTAAGTTGACTACCTGCATGCTGTTCATGAGTCTTGTTCAAAGACAAATTTCATCAAGCTCTTCATTGGGCTCTTGTCACCTTGACACCTTGTCACCTTGACACAGCCTGACGTGATGATGCAGGCCATCAACCGCGACAAAAATGACCTGGATGCTAAATGGGACAAGGCAGTCCTGCATTCTGAGATAGACGAGCCAAGGAAGGCAAGCACGCATATACTGTCAGTATGATACAAAGCTATACTGTGCAAGCGCAAGGCAGCGACAATCTGAATTACCAAGCTCATCCTGCGTTAGTCAGAAACACACGCCTGTGGCCAATGTCTTCATGCACAAAGGACCACCAATGCCTTGACGACAGCAAAGAGTACACTGCAGGCGCTGAAGGCTTTCAAGCAGCTGGCCACTGTGCGACCTGGGGACCCAGAGATTGCCAAAATGCTAGCTCGCCTTTATCATCAGCTGGGCAACCCTGAAGAAGCAAAGAATGTGTTGCAAGCCCACCT
>JAABUK010012118.1_pt1 | contig 11048 bp, 10 predicted proteins | sample 5559141 | NCBI WGS metagenome assembly JAABUK01 (sample SAMN10711869, study PRJNA513367) | rock metagenome | isolation source: Antarctica rocks | place: Antarctica: Victoria Land, Pudding Butte nord | collected 2016-01-03
CGCCGTCGCCCTGGGCCGGGCGTCGACGACGAGGGTCGCGTCGATCCTGCTCGACCAGTCGGAAGGGGCCCTGGACGAGGAGCTTCGCCGAGCCCTGGATGGGGATCGAGACAGGGCATTGGCCCTGCTGGACAAATTGATCGAACGGGCGACGGTCGGGACGAGGCTGGTCGAGGGCTGGCGGGTCGTGTTGGCGGGAAGGCCGAACGTGGGCAAGAGCCGCCTCCTGAACGCCCTGGCCGGTTATGACCGGGCGATCGTCGCGCCGACGCCGGGCACGACCCGCGACGTGGTGACGACGCCCGTGGCCTTCGAGGGGTGGCCGGTGGAGCTGGCCGACACGGCGGGCCTCCGGTCGACACGCGACCCGATCGAGGCCGAGGGCGTCGCCCTGGCGCGATCGCGGCATCGCGAGGCCGACCTCGTCGTCGTCGTCCTGGATCGGTCCGTGCCGCTCGAAGGCGAGGATCTGGCCGTCCTGGCCGGACATCGCGGGGCCTTGATCGTGGCCAACAAGTCGGACTTGCCCGCCTCCTGGGTCGAGTCGGAGCAAAGCGCCCTGGCCATCTCGGCCGAGCGGGGCGACGGGGTCGAAGGGCTCGTCCGGGCGATCGCCGGTCGGCTCGTGCCGGCCCCCCCCCCGGCCGGTTCGGGCGTGCCGTTCCGGTCGATCCACGCCCGGCGTCTCAGGGCGATCCGCGAGGGCTTCGCGACCGGTCGGGACGATCGGGCGCGACGTTCGCTCCGGAACTGGCTCGGCTGAGCTTGAGGGCTCCCGGGGAGTTCCCGTCCCCCTCGCGGTCGGTTATGCTGGGCCAGGCCTCTCCCCGGCCTGTCGCCCCCTATCGCGGAGCGGGCTTTGCTGGAAGACCAGTTCTTCGACCTCATCGGCCCGACCCTGAAGCCGCTCGGCCTCGTCGAGGAGGACGGCGAGGAGTTTCGCGAGCCCGCGTTGGACGTGCTTCGCTATTACCGAAGGCCGGTCCGGCTGCACTGGATCCCCCTGATCGGCCGGGCCCAGTCCGTGGTGGCGGTGGTCCGGCAGCCGGTGGACGTGGGACTCTCCGGGGGCTCGAAGGATTACGGGACGTTCCTCGCCCGGCTGGCGATGGCGGCTAACGGCCGCTATCCGCCGGGCAACGCGACGGGCTGGGGGAGCATCGGCCTGTCCGTCGTGGTGCTGACGCCCGAGCCGATCGCCGCCGAGGACGACGCCCTGATGAAGTCGGCGCTGGAAATTCGCCGCCGTTCTCGGGTCGTGCCGCTCGGGCTGATCCGGGTGAACCTCGGGCAGGAGGCGATGGCCTTCCAGCTCGCCGGCGGTCCCGACGACCTCTTCCCCGAGTCGGCCGCGATCGCCGACACCCTGACGGCCCGGTTCCGCCGGTTCGTCCCCCTCTTCGACGGGACCTGAAGGCGGATTGGCGGCGGCGCTCCGGTGGCATCCGGCCGACTCATGGTTTACGATCGGGCGGGGATCGATCGTGGGCCGGCGAAGGGGCGGGTCGAAGGGAGAGGCGACTTTGGCGGACGTGGAGACGGCCCCGACCTTGACGGCGTCGGAGCTCGGCGCGATCGTCCGCGGCGTCGACCCGGCCGCGTTCGTGGTCCCCGGCCGGGTCGTTCGCCGGGCGATCAAGCACGATCGGGGCTTGCCGACGATCTCCTTCCGCATCCCTCACCGGATGGCTTTCGCGCTGAAGGCGAAGGCGGCGCTGGAGGTGGTCGACCGGGATGAGCTGGGGCTCGGGCCCGACGACTCGCCCCCCGCGACGGTCATCCTGCTGGCGGAGCCGGAGGGGGACGAACTGTCCGAGCGGCCCCGGGCCGAGATCCTGCGCGACTACTGGAGGCGCCTCTTCCACGCGAGGGTCGACATCGAGCTGGGCGGTCGGTTCGCCTCGGGCGCGATCGGGCCGGCGGGGCTTCGCGAGCGGATCCGGCAAATCGGCCCCTCGGCATTCGAGGAGGCCCGCTCGGTCCTGCTGGCCGACGGCTACCTGCTCCCGCCACTCGGCGACGTGGGCGTCTACGTCGAGTTCGCGGCGGTCTACCTCGGCCTCCGGGCGTTCTCCGACCACCTGATCCCCCGGTTCTTCCCGGCGATCCGCGACTACCAAGAGGTCGACCGGACCCTGGCCGGGGACGTCGACGCGGGGGCCTTGCTGGCATCGACCCGGCTCCCGGGGTCGGCCGAGCCGTGGGTCCCGACGACGCGCGTGCCGGACGCGTCCACGCCGTCCGTCGAGGAGGAGCCCGGCCACGAGGCCCCCTCGGGCCCCCGCTACCGCCAGCTCATGGCCAGGGCGGAAGTCGCCTCGGGCCGGGGGAACCTGGTCCGCGCGGCGATCTTGCGGACCCGCGCCGGTCGGCTGGCCGGCCCGAGCCTGGCGGGCCAGGCCCGGTCGGCGGCCCGGGCCGCGATCGACCGCCTCGCCGGCCGGCTCAAGCCCGCCCTCGAACTCGACGAGGCCGGGCTCCGCGAGTGGCGTCAGGCCCTGCTCGCCCCGCTCGAACGGAGTTCTCGCGGGGGATGGATGCCCGAAGCCAGGCTGCTCTACGACCTTCAGAAGGTCTGCGTCGACCACGAGCGGCCTTTCTATGCCGTGGACCTCTTCGGCTGGGCGGCCACGCTCGGGCGGAGGCCGTTGCAGCGGCGGCTGCCGCACCACCAGGAAGCCCTGATGGTGCAGCATCTCCGCGGGGCCGTGAAGAACCTGGCCGCGGCCAGGCTGCCCGAGGTCGACCGGGGCCGCTTCACTCGGCTGCTCGCGCACGCCGTCCACCGGGCCGAGGGCCGGCTCCGCGACCGCTTCCGCCCCGAGATCGGCAAGGCCCTCATCCAGACCGGCTTCGAGCCCCGCAACCTCCCCGAGCGGGTCGCCTTGCAGAAGATCAACGAGGAATTGCTCGACCGGGTGGTCCATCGCGGGTTCCTGGCGATGGGCGACCTCCGCGACGCGATCTCCCGGAACAATCGCAAGCTGCCCGACCTCTCCGGGCCGATCGAGTTCCTCGCCGGAGACCGCCTGCTCCGCGCCGATCGGAAGCTCGCGGCGGCGATGGACGGGATCTATCGGGGCGGCGAGGTGTACCTCCGGTGGCTCCAGCGGCTCAGCGCCCTGGCCTTCGGCACGAAGCTCGGCCGCCTCTTAACCCGCTATGTGGCGATGCCCTACGGCGGTGCCTTCGTGGTCCTGGAAGGGTTGCAGCACGTCATCGGCCCGGCCTCGCACTTCCTGACCGGGGCGGAGGTCGAGCTGATCGACCCGACGAGCCTGGCGATCGACGGCACGGTGGCGATCGGACTGATCAACTCGGCGGCGTACCGCCGGGCGTTCGGCCGCTATCTCGGCCGCCTCGCCCGCTTGGTCCAGGACGTGATCTTCCGGGTTCCCCGGTGGCTGATGGGGCTGGACTGGGTCCGCCGGGTCCTCGGCAGCCGGGTCTTCGCCACGATCTGGCGGGGCTTGATCCTGCCGCTCTCCCTGGCGGGCGTGGTCTGGGCGTTCCGGCCGCCGTTCGTCTCGCCCGGGCAGGCGCTGGCGGGGTCGGCCCTGGTCTTCCTGGCCTCCTGCCTGGTGCTGACGACCCGGGCCGGGCGCGACCTGGAGGAGATGGCGGTCGACTCGCTGGCCAGGGCCTGGACCTCCCTGATCTCGAACCTCCTGCCGGGCCTCTTCCGCCTGGTGATGGAGGCCTTCGCCCGGGTGATGGAAGCGGTCGAGCGGGTGCTCTACGCGGTCGACGAGTGGCTCCGATTCCGGGGCGGCCAGGGGGGGACCTCGCTGGCGACCAAGGCGGTGCTGGGGCTCTCCTGGTTCCTGGTCGCCTACGTCGTCCGGTTCTTCATCACGCTGCTGGTCGAGCCGCAGATCAACCCGATCAAACACTTTCCGGTGGTGACGGTCTCGGCCAAGATCCTCCTGACTCAGGTCACCCGGATCAACGCAATCCTCTCGACGGTCTTGCCGTCGGACCAGGCCAAGGCGGTCTCGGGGATGGTCCTGCTGTTCCTGCCCGGGGTCTTCGGTTTCCTCGTCTGGGAGCTGAAGGAGAACTGGCGGCTCTACGAGGCGAACCGCGCCCGGACCCTCCGCGCGGTAGTGATCGGCCACCACGGCGAGACGATGGCCCGGCTGCTCCGGCCGGGGTTCAACTCGGGCACGGTCCCCAAGCTGTTCGCCAGGCTCCGGCGGGCCGAGCGCAAGGCGCTGAAGACCGGCCGGGGGAAGCAGGTCCGCAAGCAACTGGCGCACCTCCACGCGGTCGAGGAGGAGGTCCGCCACTTCATCGACCGCGACTTCCTGACCTTGCTGCTCCAAGGGCGATCGATGGCCTCCGTGCCACTAGCGCTGGGCGAGGTGATTCCCGGCACGAAGCGGTTCCTGATCGAGCTGGTCCGCCCCGGGCGTGGCGGTCCCGGGCTCTGGCTGGGCTTCGAGGAGCATTCGGGCTGGATCGTCGCGGGGATCGCCGAGCCCGGCTGGCTCGCCGAGCTGCCGGCGGAGGCCCTCGACGCCGTGGCCTCGGCCCTGACGGGGCTCTACAAGATGGCGGGAGTGGACCTCGTCCGCCAGCCGATCGAGCGAGCGCTCGGCCCCGACGCCGCCTCTTATGATTTCCGCCCCGAAGGCGTGGTCGTCCGGCCCGACGAAGCGACCGGCGCCGAGGTGCTCTACCTGCTTGGCCCTAGCCCGGCCGCCCCCGCCCTGGCGACGCTCGACGCCCCGGCCGGGCCTCCGCTCGCCGAGCTCCTCCGTCTCGACCCCGCCCGGCTCCTCTTCGCCAGGCTCGACGTGACCTGGGCGGAGTGGGTCGACGCCTGGGAACGCGACCGGCTCGGCGAGGGGCCGCCGGCCCGACTTCTCGGGGGCCTGCCGCTGCTGCCCGAGGTCGCCGAAGGCCCAGGCCTGGCGCCCGCCGGGGCGGGAGGGGCGGGACGAGCGACGACCTGAAACCGAAGCGAAATCCGGGCCGAGGCCCGACGGCGAGACGATTTTCCAGACGAGGACGAGGATCATCATGACGCCACGCAGGATCGAACCGGGACCCGGGCAGGAATCGGTCTGGGACTACCCGAGGCCCCCGAGCCTGGAGCCAACCACCCGGCTGATCCGGGTGACCTTCCAGGGCGAAGTCGTCGCCGAATCCGGCCGGGCCATCCGGGTCCTGGAGACGAGCCACCCGCCCGTCTTCTACATCCCGCCCGGAGACGTCCGCATGAAGTTCGTCGAGCGGTCGTCGCGTTCGAGCTTCTGCGAGTGGAAAGGACGGGCCCGCTACCACACCTTGAAGGTCGGAGACCGCCGGTCCCCCGACGCCGCGTGGTCCTATCCCGACCCTTCGAAGCGGTTCGAGACGATCCGCGACCATCTGGCCTTCTACCCCAGCCGGGTCGACGAATGCACCATCGACGGCGAGGTCGTACGCTCACAGCCCGGCGATTTCTACGGCGGCTGGATCACCTCCGAGATCATCGGCCCCTTCAAAGGCGACCCGGGGACGATGGGCTGGTAAGCCCCCGCCTCGCCCAAGGCGGCCATGACAGCACGATCAACCGCGGCCGTCCGCCCCGAGTCCAGCGGGACCAGGCCGCGAGGGTCGGCCGGCCGACGGGGGCCTGCCCATCCCCGGTCGCGGCCCTGGCCAGGTCGGCCGGATGATGGCCGAGGCGGGCCAGCACGAATCGCCTCGCCGGTTCGTGGGCCAGCAAGGCCGCGGCCTCGAACCGGGCCAGGTCGCCGACCCATGCGGGGGCGACCTCGGAGCCGGCGAGGAATCCGGCGAAAGCGACGGCGTCGTCGCGGTGCTTCTTGATCCCGGCCGGGACGTAACCCCTGGCGTGCCGGGCGAACAGGTCGGCGAACCTCGCCGGGCCGAGGGCCCGGCAGGCCAGCGGCAGGAGCAACTCGACCTCGCCCCAACGCTTGCTGACGAGCGACCTGGCGAATTCCTCGACCTGGCCGAACGGGAGCGCCAGGGCCTCGGCCGGCGAGAGCCCGAAATCGGCGGCGACCCCGGCCGGGTCGCCGGCGAAGCGAGACCGGAGGTCGGCGTCGGTGCTGAGCCTGGCCAGCAGGCGCTGGGACTCGGCTAGGCCCATCGCCCGTGGGCCTTCATCACGTCCCTGGCGCGGTCGACCTCGTCGAGGAGTTCGCCGAAGGGCGGCAGGTCGTCGTCGCGTTCCAGGATGATCCCCTTGACCGGGGCCCGGCGGACGACCTCGTCGAGTAAGGCCCAGACCTCAGGTGGCGCGGGCCTCGCATGGCTGTCGATGAGGCGACCGTGATGCCATTCCCCCCCGGCGAAGTGGAGCTGGACCACCCGGTCGAGCGGCAGGGCGTCGAGCACTTCGAGAGGGTCGAATCCATGGTTGACCGCGTTGGTGTGCAGGTTGGTCACGTCGAGCAGCAGCCCGCACCCGGTCCTCGCGGCCAACTCGGCCAGGAAAGACCCCTCGCCCATCTCAGCCCCGGGGAGGGTTATCGCATAAGTGATGTTCTCGACGATCAGAGGCGTGGCGATCCGCCGACCGGCCTCGGCGATGTTCCGTCCCAGGACATCGAGGGCCTCGCCTGAAAAAGGCACCGGGGCGAGGTGGCCGACCTCAACCCCGCCCGCGCGGGTGAAGGCGACGTGCTCGCTCCACCATGGTGGGTCCAGCCACCCGACCAGCGCGGCGAGCTTGTCGAGATAGGCCGGGTCGAGACCTTCCGCCCCGCCGAGCGAGAGGTTCAGGCCGTGCGGGATCAGCGGGAAGTGGTCGGCGAGGAGGGCCAGTTCCCGCCCCTTCTCAAGTGAGGCGTCGAGGTAGTGGTCGGCCGTCACCTCAAGGAAGTCGACCCGATCCCTGGCCAGGAACAACTCCCCCAGGAACGGCTCGCGGAACCCCAGGCCGACCCCGAGCGCGGGCAGGTCGGCCGGCAAGGTCCGGGAGATTTCGGCCTTCGATCGGACTGAAGGGGACATCGGTGAAACTCCCGACCTGGCGAGCGAGCGAATCAACCCCCACAGCCGCCGCAACCGCCGCAACCTCCACCGCAGCCGCCCCCGCCGCAACCACCACCCCCACCGCAGCCACCGCTCGCTCCGCCGCAACCGCCCGAGGAGGCTGCGGCCGACCGGAAGAGGTTCGGGGCGTAGGCGTAGGGCGTCCCCGTCAGGGCCGCGACGCCGAAGACGGCAGTGACCAGGATCAATGCCGGGTCGAGGCTTGCCGGATCGGCCGGCTCGGCGACCCTGGGCTTGAGGCCCGCGAACGCGATCCGTAGGCCGGTCAGATACGCCTTCCCCCGCCGAGTGAGCCGGGGGACCTTGCAGGCGATCGCCAGCGCGACCAGGCCGACGGCCGCCAAGACGACCAGAAAGAGGACGTTGGTCCGACCCTTCGCCAGGGCGACGAACAGCTTGAATCCGCCGAACGCCAGGATCATGCCGGCCCCGGTGAGCCAGGCCTTCGATCCCGAGTCGACGTGCTCGCGGGACGAGATCAACCCCTCCTCCCGGAGTTCGGCGGCCATCGGCTCGAAGCCGTCCGCGAGTTGCTTCGCCAGGCCGGTCGATTGGAAGAACTCGGCCGGCTTCCTTGGCCTGTCGAAATGGCCGAATGCAAGGGCCTCAACCGGCGAGAGGCGGCTGGTCTCCGGATGGCCCGTCGCCTGCTGGACGGTCGTCTCGACGGACTTGGTGAACCGCTTCGGCGTCTCCACGACCTCAAGGAAGCCACGACGGATGAGGTCGAAGATCAGGAGCCGCGTGACCTCGTTCGGGCCGCCACGGAGGTAGGCAATCTCGACCGGGTCGGGCTTCGTGGGGATCGGCTCGGGCGCGAACTCTCGACTCCAATCCGCTCGGCCGACCCGCCATCGGGCCTCGACGAGGATCAGGCCAATCACGCCCGCGTATAGGGCCAAGAAAACCGGGCCTTGCATCTCGGAGAGCGGATTGTCGAAAAGTCAGTTCATGACCGAGCTCCCTTCGCTCGCGGATTTCTCTCACTCAATTTATCGTGGGTTCGCCGGCCGCCCGCAATTATTTCCCCGTTCCTGCCGATCTCGATAACATCGACTCCGGCCCGGCCCGGGAAAGGGTTGGGGTTGCCAGGCTCTCCTTCCCCGCTACAATCCGCGGCTCGTCGAGGGGATCGGGGCGGGGAGGCTGACAATTGCGAAGAAGGACCTGGCTGAAGATCGTGCTGGGATCGGTCGGCGGGTCCCTGGCGTCATACTCGGCCTGGCAACGGCGCGACGAGTGGTTCGAGAAACGAGTGGCCGTGGTCGTCCCCGGCAAGATCGTCCGGGGGGCCTGGCAAGGTCCGAGGCCGCTCCGCAGGCTCCTGGCCCGCGAGCGGATCAAGACGATCCTCTCGATCAGCGCGATCAACCACGACGACCCGAAATATGTCGCTCAGGCCGAGGTCGTCCGAGAGTTCGACGTCGACTGGGCCTTCGTGCCGATCAAGGGGTCGTACGCGAGCGTCGACGAGATGGAGCGCGCCGTCGCCATCCTGGCCGACCCCGCCCGCCAGCCAATCTTCTACCATTGCGTGGCGGGTCACCACCGTTCGAGCCAGGTTCAGGCCGCCTACCGGATCGAGCGCGAGGGCTGGACGGCCGACCGCGCCTGGGAAGAGGTCGCCGCCCTGCCCTGGGCGAGGCCCACCACCGACCTGGAAGACCGCCGCCGGATCGAGGCCTTCGCCGCGAGGAATCAGGAGCCCCCCCATGCCGCCCCGATGGTTGCGAACTCGGGTGCTCCGGCCCCTCTTGGTCCTTTCGGCCGCATCCGGGGCGCTCGCCGCCTGGATGTTCCTGGTCTCGGATAATTTCGGCGTCGTCGACCCCGGGCAAGTCTACCGCTCCGGCCAGATGCGGGCGAAGTCGCTCGCCTCGGCGGTCCGCGACCACCGGATCAAGACGGTCCTGAACCTGAGGGGGTCGCACCCCGAATCGACCTGGTATCGCGAGGAGCGAACCGCGACCCTGGAAGCCGGCGCGACCCAGATCGACCTCCCCCTCTCTTCCTGCGAATGGCTTTCCAGGGCCCAGGCCAGGGCGCTCCTCGAAGTCCTGGAGACCGCCGAGAGGCCGATCCTGGTCCACTGCTTCCACGGATCGGAGCGGACCGGGATGGTCTCGGCGTTCCTCGAATTGCTCCGGCCGGGCTCGACTCTGCCCGACGCCGAGGCCCAGTTCAGCCTCCGGCACATGTACTTCGGCCTCGGGGACGGCGTCGTCACCCGCCAACACCTTGAACTTTACGAGTCGTGGCTCCGCGAGAAGTCGTTGGCCCATTCGCCCGACCGATTCCGAAGCTGGCTCGGCTCCGAGTTCAAGCCGGGAGACCCCGGCCGCGAGCGTTGGGAGTACGACCCCTACCCCCTCGTCGTCGTCAGCCGGGGCTTCAGGTCGGCGGCCGATCGGAAGCCCTGAGGCCGTCGGGCGGCGGATTCAGTCGTTCGCCTGCCGTCACTTCCATTTCTTGAGCCGGTGCATGGACTTGCGTAAGCCGTTAGCCAGGGGATCCGGCAGATAACGGTCGACGCAACCCCGGAGCCAGGTGAGCTTCCCGCCCCTCAGCCCGTCCCACTGGGGATGGGAGATGTAGGAAAAGGGCCGGACCGCGACCTGGCGGACCTGGTAACCTTTCGCGGCCACGGCCCGCGAGATGGCCACCTCGGCCGCGTTGGCCTCAGCCTTGCTCCGGCCCACGATGAAGCCGCCGGCCGCCTCCAGCACCTCACGACGCGAGCCGAGGATCAAAGACTGGAGATGTTCGCCCGAGGCCCCGGCGGGGATGCCACGACGGTTCATCACTTCCAGGACGCCCTGCGGCAGGGTGAGCATCCGGCCCTCTTCGAAAAGGCTGGGGAAGATGCGATCCACCGAGATCCCGTAAGCCGACAGGTCGTGGCCGTCGACCTCGGACCACCGAAAACCCCTCCAGATCAGGCTCTCGCCGACCAGGCCGACCTTCGCCCGATTAAGTTGCTTGTGGAATGCCGAGAGCCAGCCGAGGCTCAAGATCTGGCATTCCTCCTGGAGGAACAGGAACTCGTCGGCCTCCGATGGGCACCGCCATCCCTCCTCCCAGGCCCCGATGTTGTAGCCCAGGTTTTCGCGGTATAAGACTTCGACGTCGGCAAAGCGATCGGGCAACTGGAGCGGCTTGGGGATGGCCTGGTTCACCACGACCCGGCGCCGGAAAGGATGCCCCGAGGGGATCGCGTCCATCTGATCCAGCAACGAGATAAGCTGGTCGGTCGCCCAGGCGTTATAATGCGAGATGACGACGAGAGTGGGTTTCATGCGGACGAATCCACCCCAATGTGAGCCCAGGTACCACCTGAAGTGGACTCTACACAGGCCCCAGGGGCCTGTCAACCGGCCGATCGGCGGCAATCTCACCGTGGTCGTCCAGCTCGAGCCCGTGCGAGGAATGGTGATGGCCGAGGCCGATTCCGACGAGATCGTCATCCGGGTCCGTTATGCCGAGACCGACCGGATGGGACTCCTGCACCACGCTAATTACTTCGTCTACTTCGAACAGGGCCGGACCGAGTTGCTCCGCAAGCGGGGCTTCGCCTATCGCGACATGGAAGACGCCGGGCAATTGCTGGTAATCATCGATCTCGGCTGCAAGTACAAGAAACCGGCCTATTACGACGACCTCCTGATGTTGCGGACGACCGTGGAGCGGATCACCCACGTTAAGATCATCCACAAATACGAAGTCCTCCGCGACGGCCTGCTCTTGGCCGAGGGGCATTCGACGCTCGCCTGCGTCGACCGCGAAGGGAGGCCGCAGGCCCTCCCCTCGACCATGAGTTGATCGGGGCGATCAGGCCCCCTCGACCTCCCCGCCGAAAAACGACTCGGCCTCGGTGACGACTGCGTTGAGGATCGCCACGGCCTCGGAGTCGGGGATCCCGATGAGGTCGCGGGCGAGGTCGAGCTTGTGATGTTCGGCTTCGGTGACAACCCGGTCGGACACCGCCCGGCGGACCATCAAGGCGAACTCGTCGCGGCAAGAAGCGGCAACCCACG
>JAABUK010012119.1_pt1 | contig 11046 bp, 7 predicted proteins | sample 5559141 | NCBI WGS metagenome assembly JAABUK01 (sample SAMN10711869, study PRJNA513367) | rock metagenome | isolation source: Antarctica rocks | place: Antarctica: Victoria Land, Pudding Butte nord | collected 2016-01-03
TGCATTAAATCAAATCATTGTTCATAACAATCAATTGATTTCTTGTAAAGATATTACTGTTTCTTTGTCTGACATGAAAGATTTGTTCAAACAGTTGACTTTGAAAACACATGAAATATTGTTTTCAAAGCTGTTGTTTGATGCAGACGTGACAAACTTTTCTGCTTTGACTTTATCTGCACTTGCAGCAACAGAAAATCTTGCAGATAACACAGCACACATTTATTTCTTTTCTCATAATACAACTCTTTCACATTTTTCTTCTTATTTGCAGAAGAAAGTACTTGCAAACAGAACTCTGAGAGAACAAATGTTCTTTATGAAGAGAAATAAGTTGATGTTTAAAACTAAATCAGTTTCAAACTACATAGAAAGTTTGAAGCAATTTCTGTTACATCTTCAACTGTTAATGCATTTTACTGCAAGTGTTTCTGCTCAAGCAACAAAGTTAAGCACATTAATGTACTGCAACTCAATTACTTTTGCACAAAGAACTTTGTTGTTTGATAAGTCTGCATGTTTATTCATGTTAAGACTACGATATACAAAGAACTTTCATTCAACTGAGCAAGAAACATCTGCAGTTAAATATTTTTGTGCTGCTGTTTCTCATATTACTGCTTTATATATTGTACTTGTTTTGCCGTTTAAACATTTCATTGAAGTCGAGTGTTTTAATTGAACAGTCGCTCATTCTGCATTGCTTTTCGAACATAAAAATATTGCTTTCAATACACAACAGCTTTCTTTATTAATGCAAAGCTGCAGCTTACAGTTTATTCAGCAACGATTAACTGTATCAAAGTATCAACATTTGATTCTTGTGTTCATCAAATACAGCATGTGTGAAGAGCTTTTCTTTGACGAAGAAAATAATCTTAATAAATCATCTTTACAAATGTCTGATGCTGACATCGCTGCAGCAAATATGCATCATTCTTGAAAAACAGCTGAATTGCAGTATGCTCATCAGACGAATGCAATTTAGAATGTTCAAACAGATAAGTAACAGCAATTTCTTTCATTCAGCTTACGTTATCATACTTTCTTTGACTTGCATAAGATTTCTTTATCTTCTTTTTCAATCAATCAGCATACAAGCACAATTTCTCTTCAACAATCACATAAACATGCACTTTCTTCATCAAATTATGAAGCAGAAAGTCAGTCAAGAAAGTCAGTCAAGCTATCAGATTTACAGCAAGCTTTGTCTTCAGATAACAATGTTTCTTCTGATTATTTACTTGCATTGTTGAGAGAATTTCTTCAAGATGACTCTGCAATGTTTAAATCAGAAGAACAGAAAGAAGCTTTGAAGCTTATCTTGCAGAAAACTTCTTGTTTGACTGTTATACTTGCAACTTCAAGCGATAAAAGTTTCTTATATCTGTTACTTGCTTCATTGAGTACAGCTGAAACTACGATTATAATCGTATCTTTGATTGCTTTAAAGTCAAATCTTTTGCAAAAAGCAAAAGAAATGAAGATTTCTGCTTCAATATATGAAGAAAAAAAGTCTGCAAACAAACTTGTTCTTGTTTCAATAAAAACTGCAGTATCATTAAGCTTTTAATTATTCTTGATGTCTTTGCATGCAGAAATCAAACTTGATAGAATCATTTTTGATGAATGTCATTTGATTGTGACTGCTGCAAACTATAGACATTCAATGCATAGTTTGAAAAAGCTACAACTTATCACTATACAGTTTATTTTTCTTTCTGCAACTTTATCTGTTTCTGTCTTACAAGAAATGAATGAAATGTTATTTCTATCAAACAATACTGTTCTTCAAGCGTTAACTGCACGTCATAACATTGCATATTCAGTCAAACATATGACATCTTCTTTACTTGAGAATCAATTCTTTGAAGTGCTTGATTTTCTGATTGAAGAGAAAAATCAATATACAAAAGAAGACAGAATTTTGATATATGTTATGAGTATTAAACTTGCAAATGAACTCAGTAAATTCTTGAACTGTCTAGTCTTACATTGAGATGTTGAAGACAAAGAGTCTGTTATAACGAAATTTCGTTCACAAAACAGTACAGTTCTTGTTTGCACATCTGTATTAAGCGCAGATTTTGACTATAGTTCTGTGTGAGCTGTTATTCACTTTCAGAGTGCATATTTTATCATTGACTTTGCTCAGAAAAGCGATTAAGTCGATTGAAATAATCAGCTTGCAAAGTCAATTGTTTTCATTTCTTCTTCTTCAATTCTTTCTACAGAATGAGATTTTGAAGCTCAGAAAGCTTTTAAACTGACTTATCTTGCAGAAAAAGTATGTCAACGAAAAATTTTGAACGCAGAACTTGATGATCAACATATGACTGAATGTCAAATAAATCAACAAGCTTTGTATGATTTATGTCAAACAAAAGAAGTTGAACGTAATTCAATAAGAGAAGATGTGCTGACAAATCAATAAACAGTTGAGATTGAAAGATTAAAGTTCTTTCAAATACTTGATCATTTTACAGATATCTGTACATTTTGTTTCATGCTATCACTTGATTCAGAAACATATAACAATCATACTTTAAAAGATTGTTTTGAACATTAATTGAAAGTAAGTTTCTATTTCTCTACACTGAAAAAACTTTGAAGAGAACATTTATTGACAACAGATTCTTGCTGTTTTACTTGTTTTTTACCTACTGTGTTATGTTATTAAACATGAGATGCAAACAACAATTATTGCAAGTATAATGACATTCTTTTCTCTGTTGTTTTTGCTGCATATTATTCATTATCTTCGTTCAATATATCTGATGTTCTTTCTTCTTTTGATACAACTCAATGCTTTGATTGAAGAAAATATAATATGTTGATGTTAAAAAGACAAGATACTTTGATACAGATGCAATTGTTACAATTATTTTCTTTTATCATGTCATTGAGTTTTATGCACAAGAACGAGATTATTTATTGAATGAATAAAATGTTTAATAATTGTTTGCTTCAAGTTATTTAAACATGTAATACTATGTTTTCTTTGAGTATTTGATTAACAGTTAAGCTACACACTTGCTTTGTTGAATTTGAATACAGAACATCATGTTTTCTTTGAGTATTTGATTTATAGTTGAGCTACGCACTTGCTTTGTTGAATTTGAACACAGAACATTGTTACAAACATGTCTGAATTGATCAGAGTTCAGATTTAACTTTAATTAATTTGATTAAAGCAAGTCATGATGCTATGTTTAGTTTGAACCTAGCGCACTTCTGTTGAACTCTTCAAGTCATTCTCAGCACTTCTTCTCATTGTTCAGCACTTTCTTCATTCATCTCTTTCATCATTCTTTTAAACAAACACATCTGATATATTACATCACATCTGTATCGAGTTTAACGCAGTCTCAAGTCATTATTTATAGAAGAGCTTGCATTCTTTCTTTTCTGTATTCTTAATGTCTTGTTATAGTTATCTTTAAAAAGCAATACATACATATCAGTCTTGAGCTTCTTTGATTGAATGATCTAGACATGATTTCAACATTACATTAAGAATTTCGTTTATCATATGATATAAATACTCATTACTTGTTCAATATACTCATTCAGACAAATCGAGTTTAAAGAAATTTGTTTATCTGATGATCGACGCAATTGAAAGACAGAACAACATTAGAGAGTTTATAAAATCAACAGTGAGACTGATTGAATTGCTAGACGACTTACAGCTCATTAAGTACACATCGTTCACTTCAATTAATAGAATCAGCGATAAAGAATCTTCATTGATTGCTAGAGAATCAAATCGATCAAGAGAATCAATCAACTTTTAAATCAAACATCAAAAATGACTTTATCTTTTATTGTTGAGCATCACTCTTCGCTCGATTTCTTTCTTTTAAAACATTTGTTCAATTCAATCTTTTCTTTCTTTCTCATCATGTCTCGTTTCTTCAAAGAGCATTTCAAAGCTTCATTCTTCATTGTCAAAGATAATGATTCATTCATTGAAATCATAACATCTTCTATGACTATGAAAGCTTTGAAGAAACGATGCGAAGAGCTGAAAGCTAAACTACAAGCTAGAGAGATTATCTTGTTATCATCAATCTACTCTGAGTGTTTTAGATTTCAGAAAATACTCGATTCTTCATTGTTCATTGATGAAAAGAACTCTATCTGAAAGAACTGATATGAAAAAGTTCAGAACAAACTGAAAATCAACGTCGATCTCTTTTCAAGTGAATGAGTCAAGCTGAGTTATGTACATTTCAGATTATTCAATGATGCAGCTGAAATCACTCAGTCAAAATGCGAACGTGACTGTTTCAACTTATACAAAATCATTGATGAGTTTTTAAAAGAGTTATCTCATTTGTTTGATAACTCAGATAAAGAAGTCAACTTTCATAAAGATTACTACAACTTGATTCAAGAACAGAAGAAATTCAACGAGTTTTATACTCAATTTCAACGACTATTCTTCTATTTAGACTATCAAGAAAAACAGCTGATCATTGATTTAAAGAATAAAATAAACTCTCAACTTTGATTCACTTGAATAACTCAATTGATTCAACTCAGTACTCTGAAAGAAATTCATTTCTATCTCATTCAATTGAATAACAATCAACGAGCTATTCAAGAGATCAAGAATAAAGAAGCAATGATTAAAGTTAAAACAACTAAACAGATCATCTTCATTGAAGAATCAGTTAAAGCTATTTGTAGAATCATAGAAATGAAAATGACTGATCAGTCAAAATCACGTGACGTTGTTTTAACTAACGTCAAAGAAAATGACTTACTAATTGAAAACTGCTTTTTATGTCATAAGTTTAATCATACTTCTAAAGAGTGCTTGAATAAATCTTTCAGAATTAACACATTAAATGACAAGTTTGATCATTCTTTGAACTTCAATTCAGAGTCTGATTCAAAAAACTAGTCATCTTTTTCAGAATCATTAAAAAGATAAAAATCATTTCTTTGTACAATTTAATTGACGAAATTTCATCTATTGAAGAAAACTACTTCAAAAAGTCATTTCTAGTCGATGTCATTCTATTCTTGCAAGATGAATTCTTCAAGCTATGATCTTTGATAGATAGTGACTCGATGATCTACATCTTGATTCATACAAAGTTAGTTGATCAAATATGTCAGAAGCTTGAAATTCAACTCATATGATTAGCTAAAAAGAAGTTAATAAGAGAATATGATAAAAAGCTGACAAAAAGAATCATTACTCATAAAATTCTACTCAATCTCACAGTTGAAAATCATAAGAAATTGACTGTTTCAATGTTAATAGCTGATATAAATCATCATGATGTCATATTAGAAAAGTTCTGAATGAACAAAAATGAAATACTACTAGATATGCAAAATGATGTCATTGTTTTTTTGAATCAATTAAAAGCTCTCATTTCTGTTTTTTCAATGTCAGTCAGAGCTTCATACTTAAAATGATCATGATCATCAAATTCTTCTATCAGTTCAGCTTTCAAAGTGCTTCAATGACTCACTTCTACTGCTTCAAAAAAGAACTTTTCTATGTTCAGTATGAGAACTGCATCTTTTCATGCACTGATTAAATGATCAAAGAAGAATTGCATCGAGATTTTCACTATGTTGATTGAAGATATTGATAGAAAAATGATTTACAACACTCAATGCAAACTGAACGTTCTAGATGTCGCTTTCATCGATGCATCAACTCAAAATTTAGAAGACATTAAAGTCAAGCTATCTTTGAAATATCAGAATTTTCTTGACGTGTTTGATTGAGCTCAAGTCAATAAACTATCATTTCATCATTCATATGATCATAAAATAAAACTCACTAATGATGTCACTTCTTCTAAATGTCGAGCTTATTGAATGTCATTTTACAAGCTTCAGAAGATCAAAGAATATCTGAATGAAAATCTATCAAAGAATTTTATTACTTTTAGCAAGATCTCATATTTCTTACTCATTTTATTCACTTTGAAGATCAATGATGATTTTCGCTTCTGCATCAACTATCAAAAGCTCAATGTCATTATCAAAAGAAATCACTACTCTCTATCACTCATAAATGAGATGATTGACAAAATCATTGACTGCAAGCATCTGACTTGACTGAATATAATTTTCGCTTTCAACAAACTTCGTATGCATCTTGATAGTGAAAACTATACAATCTTCATTATCGCTTTAAAAGCATATAAATCAAAAATTCTATCATTTGAATTAACAAATAATTTGACCTTGTTTCAACAATATATGAACGATGTTTTATGAGACTTTTTAAATGACTTTTGTCAAGCTTATTTAGATGACATTCTCATATACAACAAGATTCAAAAAAAGCATAAACAACATGTCAAGATGATACTAGATCATTTATGAGACGTTGATCTGCAAATAGATATTTGAAAGTGCAAATTCAATGTAGAAGAAACAATCTTCTTAAAGATCATAGTATCAGAACAAGATTTTTGCATGAACTTTATCAAAGTGAAAGCTATAGTAAATTAAGTTACATCTATTAATCTAAAAGAGATACAAGACTTCGTTGACTTCATTAATTTCTATCAACGCTTTATCAAGAACTTTTCAAAACTAGTTAAGTCATTCACTCAGTTGACTTGAAAAGACACGTCTTTTGTTTGAAACAAAGTCTGCGTCAAAGTCTTTGACAATCTGAAGAAGCAGATCAGCTCGATCTCAGTTCTACGTCATTTCAATGTCAAACGTCAAGCTATTTTGAAAATCGATGCATTCAACTATGTAAAAGACGACATACTATCTCAGTATGATGATGAAAGTGTGCTTCACTCGATAGTCTTTTATAGCAAGAGCATGATTTCAGCTGAATGCAATTATCACATTTATGACAAGAAATTACTAACTATCATTTGATACTTCAAACATTGATGACTTGAACTAGAAGATACTGAGCTATTTATTCAGATGTTTACTGATCATCAGACTTTGAAGATCTTTATGAAAAATAAACAGCTGACTTGACAACAAGCGAACTACCTGAATATTTTATTAAAGTTTAACTTTCAGATTATCTTTTGATCAGACAAAATAAACATCAAAGTTGATGCTTTAACTAAAATGTCGATGATCAATAGTTTTGAATCAATTAAAGACATAAATGATTGTTTTCAGACTATACTGATCTTGAATTGAATAAATGTTCTATTGATTGAGTTCAAAATCGAATCTGAATATGAGATTAATTTCTATCAACATGTACATTTAATCAATCAGAAGAATGAACTATGCAATGAGTATTGACAAACTATGAACAAAGATGAACTGAAGCTTCATGACATGAAGTTAAAGAACTGTCAAATTATTGACAACATTTTATTCAAAAAGAGTTTACTATGAATGTCAAAATAAATGCATACAAAATTGCTTCAAGAAATTCATGATCAATCATCAATCTTGCACTCTGACATTAGATGAATGATTAATCTAGTTCAACGCTTCTATTGTTGATCAGATTATTAAGCAACTATTTAACAATACATTTGAAACTGTCATGTTTATCAGCGAAGCAAAGCATCTTAAGAAAGTACAAATGATTTGCTTCAGTCTTTATTGATTTTTCAGCAGCGTTGACAAAATATAACTATAAACTTCATCATTGAACTACTTTTATTGAAAAACTATAACGTCATTTGCATGATCATATGTTGTCTCTTCAAAGAACGTCACTATGTTCTCTGTCATTGAGAAGACAATGACATCTCAATTGAAGAAACAGTATGAATCATGCTATGAAATGTCTATTGACTTCATGATCTACTCAGTTCTATCGTTTTGAATAGAGACTCTCAGTTCATATTAATCATATGACAAAGTCTTTGTAAATGACTGAAAATCAAAGTCAATTTATCAACAGTTTATCATTCAGAGATTAATGATCAGTTGAAATGAGCTAATCAAGATGTTGAATGCAAACTTTGAATTTACTGTTACAATTCTAGCTACGCATCTTCGTTAATAGCTATGTTGATGACTATGTTGATGATTATTCTGAGAATTATCGTTGATCGCTCATCGCTAAAGCATAGACTTGTTTCAAAGTCAACTTTATTCAGAATTAACTTATGTTCTTCTGAGTCATATAAATAGTTAATTCTTCTCTTCTAGATACTTTTCTTTCTTAGCATTTATATACTTGTTATCTTACACTTATATGACTCACTCTATGCTGATCTTTAACATTATATAAATGCTTCTTCATTACAGATGAAGAGAAATAATTTGCATCAACTTCATCGAGTGCTTCTGTCTGATTCACACAACTATCAACTTTGATCTAGTCGACTTGCAATCATGCAGCAGCACTCACTCTTCTTTTCTCATGAGCTGATCAACAAGAATAAATAAAAGATTGAACTTGTGAGCTGATCAGCAAGTATAAACAAAAGATTGAAACTCTTTTCGACTAGATCAGAAGATCAGCAAAAGCATCGTTCATTCAGATTTGCAAGAAATTCTTCGAATTTGTTGAACAACAAGATCAGTCATAGAACTGCGTTGAAGTTTCTATTTCAAGAGCAATTGCATGAGATCAGTTTAGAACTGCGTCGAAGTCTCTATCTCAGAAGCAAATCTCATAGTGAGTCTGCTACAATGATGTCGTCAATGCAATGATCTACTCACTCTCATCATTCTACTCATCAGTGAATCGATCTGTTGATTCATTCACATGCAACTAGTGAGTCTGCTTCAATGACATGATAATATCTTCAATAACAAGCAAATTTATGAGCTTGTTTCTACATTGAAACTCTCAGTGAATCTGCTTCAATGACATCATTAATGCAATGATCTTCTCATCACTTTATCTATCAGTGAATCGATTCATCTATCAGTTCGCATGCAACTAGTGAGTCTGCTTCAATGATACTTCTATCTTGCATAGTGAGTCTGCTACAATAGACATTTTGATTTTATACAAGACTAAGAAAATACATTCATGCAAACATGAATCATTGAAGAGAGAAAATAATGTTACGATTTTAGCTACGCATCTTCATTGATAGCTATGTTGATGACTATGTTGATGACTATTCTGAGAACTATCGTTGATCACTCATCGCTAAAGCATAAACTTGTTTTGAAGTTAACTTTATTCAGAGTTAGCTTATGTTCTTCTGAGTCATATAGATAGTCAATTCTTCTCTTCTAGATACTTTTCTTTCTTAGCATTTATATACTTGTTACCTTACACTCATATGACTCACTCTATGCTGATTTCTAACATTTACTGCAATTACATGCAAAATGATTGAGTTAAATGACTTTCAATGATGAAATTCAATGATAATTTCAATACATTCTTGACTATCTTGATGATTTCTTTCTACTTCAATAAAGACTATCTCAAATGAGTAATGCTTTTCAAGACAGAAAAGCATTAATTTTGATGAGAGAATTAAGCGAGAATCTGAAAGCAGAAAGCTGAAAAGCATTATTTTTCTAGACTGAAAATCATTTAACTTTCTTGATCGATTTTCTTCAAACTTTCAGATCTTATTTCTTTCAGTCAGCTGTATTCATGAACATAATATTGAACTCAAAGACATCAAATTGCATTTTTAGAAAAATGTTGAACATTGAGATTTTAGAAAGTTTTGCTAGCGCGAATCAGTTTGAACATCAAAATCATCAATTTTCCTCGCTTGAATTGATTTATGCGCGCTGACTATCTCACATACTTTGAAAGACATAATTGTAGCTCTGAATTAGCTGAATTCAATGCTTTCAAAATAAGTAAAAAATATTGAGATTTGATCTAGAAAATGAGGTTGAAGAAATTCACTGCGCTGATTGACTGATTCTTCGTCTGTCATCATCTTTTCTCACTCAAATCAACATATGCGCAATGACTATCTGATATACTTTGAAAGACATAATTGTAGCTCTGATTGAGCTGAATTCAATGCTTTCAAAATAATTAAAAAATATTGAGGTTTGACCTAGTAATCGAGGTTGAGAAGGTTAACTGCGTTGATTGATCGATTTTTCGCATGTCATCATCTTTCTTCGCTTGAATCAACACATGCACATTGACTGCTTGACATACTTTGAGAAACATAATTGTAGCTCTGAATTAGCTGAGTTAAATGCTTTCAAAATGATTAAAAAATAATGAGGTTTAATTTAGTAAATGAGATTGAGAAGATTCACTGCGCTGAATGATCACTCATCTAGTAGTAACTCTTTTCTCGCTCGAATCAACATATGCACATTGACTACTCAACATACTATGAGAGACGTAATTGTAGCTCTGATTGAGCTGAATTCAATGCTTCAAAAATAATTAAAAAATATTGAGGTTTGATTTAGTAAATGAGGTTGAGAATGTTGATGTCTTGAGATCTACCTGCTTTCATCTATGCTCAGCTCTAGAAGCAGTGATCAGCTTTATCAAAAACATTCAACTCTAGAAGCAGTGATCAACTTTAACAGCAATGTAGTTGAAAAGTCTCTATCAATTTGAGTTATCTTTTTTCAATGCGCTCGTCAAGAAATATGATGAGAAAGCATCTACTAAATGATAGAAGTTTTCTCAATGCGCTTGTTGAAAAATATGATGAGAAAGCATCTACTAAATAATAGAGATTTTCTCAATGCACTCGTCAAGAAATATGATGAGAAAGCATTTACTAAATAATAGAGATTTTCTCAATGTCTTGAAAAATGACTTGACATCGATCATGATCAGAGTCGATGTCAAGTTTATTTTAAATGAGTAATGCTTTTCAAGACAGAAAAGCATTAATTTTGATAAGAAAATTAAGCGAGAATCTGAAAGCAGAGAATTGAAAAGCATTGTTTTTCTAGACTGAAAATCATTTAACTTTCTTGATCGATTTTCTTCAAACTTTCAGATCTTATTTCTTTCAGTTAGCTGTATTCATGAACATAATATTGAACTCAAAGACATCAAATTGCATTTTTAGAAAAATGTTGAACATTGAGATTTTAAAGAGTTTTGCTAGCGCGAATCAGTTTGAACATCAAAATCATCAATTTTCCTCGCTTGAATTGATTTATGCGCGC
>JAABUK010012120.1_pt1 | contig 11045 bp, 8 predicted proteins | sample 5559141 | NCBI WGS metagenome assembly JAABUK01 (sample SAMN10711869, study PRJNA513367) | rock metagenome | isolation source: Antarctica rocks | place: Antarctica: Victoria Land, Pudding Butte nord | collected 2016-01-03
CGATCTTCCGCATTCCGAATTTGGCCGCCGCTAATCTGGCGATGGCGCTCCTGGGCGCCGCCTGGGTGCCGATGTGGTTCTTTCTCAATCTCTATCTGCAGCAGGCGCTGGGCTACGGGTCGTTCAAAGGCGGCGCCGCGCTCTTGCCGATGACGGTGACGGTCATGATCTTGATGGTCGGCGTGACGGCGCGGGTCATCGGACGCTTCGGCTTCAAGTCCACGCTGATTTCCGGCCTCCTCATCCTGGCCGGCGGCGTCGGCTGGCTCTCGCTCGTGCGCGCCAATGGCTCCTTCGCCGCCGACGTGCTCCCGGCCACGTTGATCGCCGCGCTCGGGATGTCGCTCGCGTACATCCCCGCCATGCTTTCGGCTCTGTCCGGCGCCAAGCCTGAGCAAGCTGGACTTGCCTCCGGCATCGTCAACACCACCTATCAGATCGGCTCGGCGCTCGGTCTGGCGGTGATGACGACCATTGCGACCGCCCACGGCGCGGGCAAGCGGGGTGATCTGCCGGCGCTCGTCGACGGTTTCCAGGCCGCCTTCATCGGAGCGGCCGCGATCGCCCTCCTGGGAGCCGTCGTCACCTTGGCTTGGCTGCGCCAACCGCGCGTTGCGACTGAGCCTCCGCCCGCAAGCCAGGGCATTGGACATGGCGTCGCCGACTAAAGAGACGCTTACTTCAAGAAGAGAGAGAGGCGTATGCGGTAAAGCGAGCGTCAAGTCGGGGCCGGATCATTCATCCGGCCTTTGGCTTTGTGCTCTTTCGCGCGCCAAAAACGGCCAACCTTGCTTTTTATACCCCCATAGGGTATGTTGGATGAGAATACCGGATAGGGGTATTGAAGATGAACGTGTCACGACAACAGCAACCTGCTTCAAGCGGTCAGGCAGACGGAGATTTCTATGAATAATCACAGATCAAATATGACGGCGGCCATCAGCGAGGTGCCCACCGGCGGGCGAACTGAGGAGACGGTGCTTCCGATCACGGGGATGACATGCGCCTCATGCGTGCGGCGGGTTGAGAAGGCGCTGGCTAAGGCGCCGGGCGTGGTCTCCGCAAACGTCAATCTCGCGACGGAGCAGGCCACGGTCCTCTTCGATCCGGAAACGGTCGCGCTGAATGACTTGCGGGCGTCCGTGGAAAAGGCAGGCTACGGGGTCGGCAAGATTCCGGCGAAGACTCCTGCAGCTCTCGTTCCGGTTGCTCCAGACGCCGTCAGCGGCGAAGCGCTGCTTCCTATCGAAGGCATGACCTGCGCCTCATGCGTGGGCCGCGTGGAACGGGCCCTTAAGAAAGTTCCCGGCGTCGAGACCGCCAACGTCAATCTCGCCACGGAAAATGCCAGCGTGACCTTCGATCCCGCCCTGGTCGATCTCCTCAAGCTCCGCGAGGCCGTCGAGAAGTCGGGTTACAAGGTCGGGACAATGGCCACGGTTCAATCCGCTTCCGTCGATGCCGACGCGGTGGATGAGCCGGACGAGCGCGAGATCGTGCGGAGCCACGAGATCAACGAGCTTAAGCGCAAGTCGCTGGTCAGCCTCGCCGTCGGCGCCCTCATGATGGGCGCGATGTACCTGCCAATTGGCGTGCGCATGGAGACGCTCGCCCCATTCCTGCTCATCGCCGCCGCCGTCATCCAGGTCTGGGCGGGACGAATCTTTTATCAGGCGACCTGGGCGGCCGCCAAGCACGGCGGCACGAATATGAACACGCTCGTCGCGGTGGGCACGAGCGCAGCGTTCGGCTACAGCGCCTTCGTGACCCTCTGGCCGGCGAAGGCCCTCGATTGGGGCTTCGATTATCACCTCTACTACGAGTCCGCAGTCGTCGTGATCGCGCTGATCCTGATGGGCCGCTGGCTGGAAGCGCGCGCCAAGAAGCAGACCGGCGCCGCGATCAAGGCCCTGATGGGCCTGCAGGCCAAGACCGCCCGCGTGATTCGCAATGGCGTCGAGCAGGACGTGCCGATCGCAGCGGTCGTCGCGGGCGATCTGGTCCGGGTTCGTCCGGGCGAGAAAGTGCCGGTTGACGGCGTCATCACGGAGGGCCGCTCAACGCTCGATGAGAGCATGCTGACCGGCGAGAGTCTGCCGGTCGAAAAGCAGGCGGACGACGCCGTGATCGGCGCGACGCTCAACAAGACCGGCAGCTTCATCTTCCGCGCGACGAAAGTGGGCGCCGACACGACCCTCGCCCAAATCGTGAAGCTGGTCGAAACCGCCCAGGGCTCGAAAGCCCCGATTCAGCGACGGGTCGACGCGATCGCCGGCGTCTTCGTGCCGGTGGTGCTCGCGCTCGCCGCGTTCACGTTCATTGGGTGGATGATCGTCAACGGCGACATCGCCCGCGCCGTGCAGGTCGCGATCGCGGTGCTGGTCATCGCCTGCCCCTGTGCGCTGGGCCTCGCCGCGCCGGTCGCGATCATGGTCGGCACCGGCAAGGCGGCTGAAAACGGCATTCTGATCCGGGGCGGCGAGGCGCTGGAGCAAGCGCGCGCGATCAACGCGATCGTACTCGATAAGACCGGGACGCTCACGCTCGGCAAACCCTCGGTCACGCGGACCGCGCCGGTGAACGGATATGCCGAACGCGATCTGCTGCGTCTGGCGGCGGCGGCCGAAGTCGGCTCCGAGCATCCGCTCGGTGAGGCGATCGTCGCCCGTGCGCGCGAGCTTGGCCTTGATCTGCCATCGGTCGACGGCTTCCAATCGGTCACCGGCATGGGCATTCAAGCGACGGTCGATGACCACGCCGTCGTCCTGGGCAACCGCGCGATGATGGCCGAATGGGCGATTCCGCTGGCGGAGATTGAAACCGCGACTCGTGAGATTGCCGAGATGGGCGCGACGCCGCTGTACGCTGCGATCGACGGCCGGCTGGCCGGCGTGATCGCCGTCGCCGACACGCTCCGGCCGGAATCGCATGACGCCGTCGCCCAACTCAAGGCGCTCGGCCTCGAGGTGTGGATGCTGACCGGCGACAACCGCGTGACCGCGGAAGCGATCGCGAAACAGGTTGGGATCGAGCATGTGCTCGCCGACGTGCTGCCGGACCAAAAAGCGGAGAAGGTCAAAAGGCTCCAGGCTGAGGACAAGATCGTCGCGATGGTTGGCGACGGCATCAACGACGCGCCCGCGCTGGCTCAAGCCGAACTCGGCATCGCAATCGGGACCGGCACGGACGTGGCGATGGCCGCCTCCGACGTCACCTTGATCGGTGGCGATCTGAGGACAATCGTGACCGCGATCGCGCTTTCGAGGCGCACCGTCAGCACGATCAAGCAAGGGCTTTTCTGGGCGTTTGGCTACAACATCGTCTTGATTCCGGTCGCGATGGGCGCGCTCTATCCCTTCACCGGCACGCTGCTCAGCCCAATTTTAGCGGCGGCGGCGATGGCGATGAGCAGCGTCAGCGTGGTGACGAATGCGCTGCGCCTGCGGGGCTTCAAGCGCCCGACTGGGGCTGCGGAGATTCTGCACCCGCCCGTGCGTCGACGGATTGCCGATGCCGGCTTCCTGGTTGGGATCGCGGCGGTCGCGGTCGCTGTCGGAGCGCTGGCCATCGTCTATGGTCCAGACGAGAGCAACGCTGCGATGGGCATGGGATCGAGCCGTTCCGCCGCGGCGCTGGCGCTTCCGGATCGGACCGTCCAGATCGCCGTCACCGATCAGTTCCGCTTCTCGCCGGACGCGGTCACGGTCAAGCAGGGTGACACCGTGGCGTTCGTGGTCACCAACGATGGCGATGTCGACCATGAATTCGTGATCGGCGACGCGAAAGTCCAGGCCGAGCACGACCAGGAGATGGCCTCGGGCACGGAAAACATGGACGCGATGGGCGACAAGCCCTACGCAGTCGAAGTCCCGGCGCACGCAACCGTCGCCTTGATCTACACATTCGACGAGGCGGGCCGCTTGATCATGGGCTGCCATGTCCCCGGCCACTACGCGGGCGGGATGCAAGGAATCATCACGGTGCAGCCCGCGCGTCCGAGTTGACTGATTGCTTGATTTTAATACCCCTGGCGGGTATAGTATTGATGGATGCCCACCAGGGGTATAACGGCCAAGAAATTGGCAACGAAGGAGTTCATCATGAACGCGAATCTTCAAGAAGCGACGCTGACCGCCCCCGATATTTCCTGCGGACACTGCGTCGCGACGGTGCAGGGAGCGGTCGGCGCGCTCGACGGCGTTGAGCGCGTGCAAGCGAACGCGGACACCAAACAGGTTGCCGTCGCCTTCGATCCCGCCCGGGTTTCCCTGCCGCAGATCGAGGCCGCCCTCGATGAGGCGGGGTACCCGGTCGCCAAGTAAGGTCACGTTCCTAAGCGCGCGAACGCATGCGGGCGACTTCCTGAGGTGTTCTCATGCGTTTGCGCTTCAAGGAGCAACCATGGAAAAGGAGATCATCCCCGTGACTCTCGACAAGGCTGCAACCACAGTCAAGGACCCGGTCTGCGGCATGGACGTCGATCCGCAGGCCACGAAACACACGAGCGAGCACCAGGGGCGGACCTACTGCTTCTGCAGCCTCATGTGCCGCAAGGCCTTCGAGGACGACCCCGAACACTACCTAAAGAAGAGACCGGCGTGAGCATCCGGTCCGCTCGCTTCACGGAGCCGCGCGACAATGACATTGTCCCGGGATATCCCGGCCGAGATGTCGTGGTGAGCGACGCCGGCATGTCGACCGACACGCGCTGGCCGTTTCCGGCCGAAGCCCTGATCTGGGTTTCGGGCTCAGCCGCCGGCCAACGTCCCCGCCAGCGGCTCACTGCCCATCTACGGTCTTGGTTCGGCGCCTGGCCGCGATCGGGTGACTTAGAACTGATCGCCTAGCCAACGTTCGACGCGCTGGGCCGGGACGGCGGAACGTGGCTCACCCTCGGCGTGGAGAGTCCGACCGGTGCCGTGCTCTCACTCTCCCCCGCCCTCGTCCCTGCGCTGCATGTCCCCGATCCCGCTGCGGTTGCCGATCGTGGTTGGCATGTCGTCTGAGTGAGTTGACGGCGGTCCAAATCCAACGCCGACCTACCATTGCCTCTTAATGAACATACCCCTCGCAGGCATCCTTGAGTCATGACTATTGACCAATTATCGGCAGGGCGCCGACGCCCATGAGCTCGTCTGAACGAGCGGAAAGGCTAGTAAACCTATGGATATTGTCGGCGCTATCAGCGACGCCCTGAAGGCGTCTTTTGACATGTTCTGGGAAGTGTTCTGGCCGCTGGTGTTGGGCTTCGCCCTCTCGGCCGCAGTCCAGGCCGTCGCCTCCCACCGCTCGATGGCGCGCCTGGTTGGGGATGACTCGCCGCGCAGCCTGAGTTTCGCGGCTCTCTTCGGCGTCGCCTCCAGTTCCTGCTCCTACGCGTCGGTGGCCCTGGCGCGTTCGATCTTCCGCAAGGGAGCGAGCTTCACCTCCGCCATGGTCTTTCAGCTGGCCTCGACCAATCTGGTTATCGAACTGGGGATCATCCTCGTCGTGTTGATGGGCTGGTCGTTCGCCGCGGCTGAGTTTGCCGGCGGCCTCATCATGATCGTCCTGATCGCCCTGATCTTCCGCCTCACCCTCACGCCGAAGCTGATCGACGCCGCCCACCGCCAGGCCGAGCGCGGGGCGATGGGCCGCATGGAAGGTCATGCCGACATGGACATGAGCGTGACGGGCGGCTCGCTCTGGGCGCGCCTCACTAGCACCCGCGGCTTCACCGCCATCAGCCACTACTTCGTGATGGACTGGGCCTCCGTTTGGACCGACATCGTGCTCGGCTTTCTGATCGCCGGCGCGCTCGAAGCGTGGGTCCCCTCCCAGTTTTGGCGTGACTTCTTCCTGACGGGCAACCCGACCTGGGCCAAGATTGAGGGTCCGCTGGTCGGACCCTTGGTGGCGATCGTCAGCTTTGTCTGCTCGGTCGGCAACGTGCCGCTGGCCGCAGTGCTCTGGCGGGGCGGGATCAGCTTCGGCGGCGTGGTCAGCTTCATCTTCGCCGATCTCATCGTGCTGCCGGTGCTCGACATCTACCGCCGCTACTATGGCGGCCGGGTCATGCTCTACATCCTCGTCACGTTCTACGCGACCATGGCGATCGCCGGGTATGTCGTCGAGCTGCTCTTCGGGGCGCTGGACATCGTCCCGACCGACCGTCGAATCGAGGTGATGACGCACGGCCCAAGCTGGAACTACACGACCGTGCTCAACATCGTCTTTTTAGCGGTCGCGGTCGTCCTCGGCTGGCGCTTCCTGAGCACCGGGGGACCGATGATGCTGCGCATGATGAATCAGCCGGCTGAAGCAATGGAGCATCACGACGACACCACATCCCCCCACGCCCAGCATGCCCAAGAAAAGCGCGGTGCTTGAAGTTGCGTAGACCTTGCCGTCGCCGTCAGCGCTTCTGACAGTGGGGCTGACTGAGACATCCTTGATCAGTCTGGGTCGGAGAATGGGGGCTAGTCGATCAAAATCGCGGTCGTATCTGGAGAGACTGACAGTCCATGATGAGAATCGCGGATGCTGGGTCGGAGAAGGGCCGTTATCAGAACCGCAGGCGGTCACGCTTCAGAGCCGTCTTCAGTGACGCGTCGTCGCCACCGCCTGCTCGCGGTCCGCCAGTCGTTGTGCCTCAGCGGCGGCCGTGCCCTGCTTTTTGGCCATCGTCTCGTACTTGATGACCCGATTCTGCAGCTCCAGCACCCCGTGGTAGAGGGCCTCTGGGGTCGGCGGGCACCCAGACACATAGACGTCGACGGGGATCAGCTGATCGACGCCTTGGACCACCGCGTAGGTGTCGAAGGGTCCTCCCACGTTGGCGCAGGCGCCCATGCTGATGACCCACTTCGGCTCCGGCATCTGGTCGTAGAGCGTGCGGACGACCGGCGCCATCTTCCTGGTCACCGTGCCGGCCACGATCATCAGGTCGGCTTGACGCGGAGAGGGCCGGTAGAGCGAGCCGAAGCGCTCCCCCATGTCGAAGCGCGGCATCTGGGCTGAGATCAGCTCAATGCCGCAGCACGCCAGGCCGAACTGCAGCCACCAGAGCGAGGAGCGCCGAGCCCAGTTGAAGACAAAATCGAGCGAGGTGATGAAGACGTTCTTGTCGAACCGATCGTCGATCAGGCCCATAGCCGCACCGCCAAAGAGCGCTCGCGTGCGTTAACCTCGAGGCAATAAGCCCGCAAGTCCGTCATCGGCTCGTCCCGTCATCGTCGGATTGGCCGTCCGGCACGCCATGAAGCTTGGCGGGGTTGAGGACGACGCGGATGGCCGCGATCCGCTTCCCGCTCGGCTCCAGGGCGAGCACCGCGTACGGGCGACCCTCCGCGTCCCGCGCGATCAGCCCCGGACCACCGTTGACCGTGGCCGGGGTCGCGGTCCACCCCGCCGGTCCCAGGTGCACGACCCCGACGAGGAAGCGGGCCACGAGGTCGGCGCCGCGCACCGGCTTCGGCGCCGCCGTCGCCCTGCCCCCGCCGTCGGCCACCAGCTCGACGTCCTCCGTGAGCAGCGAGAGCAGCGCCGGCAGGTCCCCCTCGACGCTGGCGCGCAGGAACTCGGCGGCGAGACGCTCGGCGGCCTCGTCCGAGACGTGGTAGCGGGGTCGCCCCACCTCGATCCGGTCCCGCGCCCGCTTCGCCAGTTGCCGGCAGGCCGCCTCGCTCTTGCCGACGACCGGCGCGATCTCCCCATAGGGATAGCCAAAGACCTCGTGCAGCAGGAAGACCGCCCGCTCCTCCGGCGAGAGGCGCTCCAGCAGAACGAGGAACGCCAGGGAGAGCGACTCCGCCATTTCAACCGCCTCCTCTGCATTTGACCCTGGCGCGGTGACGAGCGGTTCCGGCAGCCATTGGCCGACGTACTCCTCCCGCTTCACCCGCGCTGAGCGCAGTTGATCGATGCAGAGTCGGGTCGTGACCGAGACCAGCCAGCCCTCCGGCGCGGCGATCGTGTCGCCGCGGGCGCGCGCCTGCTCCCAGCGCAAAAAGGCCTCCTGCACGGCGTCCTCGGCGTCGGCGACGCTGCCGAGCATGCGGTAGGCGATCCCGAACAACCGCGGGCGGAGGCGATCGAACGCCGCGGCGGGCGTCGTGTCGTTGCCATGGACCATCGGGCTTCTCCTCATTCGGTCCGCTTCAGAGACCCGGATGCGCCCTGCTGCGCCGATGAGCAGGCCTCCGGGATCGTCGTCCTGGAGCGAAGACGATCGAGCGGCGCGCGTCGTGACACCCGGTGCCTTCGCCATGCCCACGGGGATGTGCCGTATCGGCGGTGCATCGACCGCTGCGAACGGAACCAAGCGCCGCAGGCGGTTCCCCCACCCGTGGAGAGCCCCTCTGTCACGCCAGTGGCCGCCGGATCGTCTTGGTTAACAGACGTTGATTTCAAAGCATGAGTCAAGGAGATGAGCAGAGATGAAGGTGTTCGTTGCGGGTGCAACCGGGGCGGTCGGTCAGCGCCTGATCCCCCAACTGATCCAACGCGGGCACGAGGTCGTCGGCACCACCCGCTCGCCCGAGAAGGCGGGGCTGCTGCGTGCGCTCGGCGCCGAGCCGATCGTGGTCGACGGCTTGGACGAGGCCGGAGTCGTGCGGGCGGTGACCGAGGCCAAGCCCGAGGTGATCGTCCACGAACTCACGGCGCTGACCCGGTTCAAGAACCTCAAGAAGTTCGATGCGGAGTTCGGCCAGACCAATCGGCTGCGGACGGAGGGACTCGACCACCTGCTGAAGGCCGCCCGGCTCGCGGGGACCCGGCGGGTGGTCGCGCAGAGCTTCACCGGCTGGCCCAACGCCCGGGTGGGTGGTCCCGTCAAGGGTGAAGAGGACCCGCTTGACCCGAACCCGCCGGCGGGGATGGCCGAGTCGCTGGCGGCGATCCGCTCCCTGGAGCAGACCCTCACGGGCGCGACGGACCTGGAGGGCTTGGTGGTGCGGTATGGCACCCTCTACGGCCCCGGCACCGCGTTCGCCGCGGCCGGCGCGTACCCGGAGCTGATCCGGAAGCGGCAGTTTCCGATCGTCGGCGACGGCGCCGGGGTCTGGTCGTTCGTCCATGTCGACGATGCGGTGGCGGCCACCGTGGTCGCCGTCGAGCACGGGCGGCCGGGCATCTACAACATCGTGGATAACGAGCCGGCGCCGGTCTTCACCTGGCTGCCCTACCTCGCGGAGGCGCTTGGCGCCAAGCCGCCGCGCCGGCTGCCGCGCTGGCTTGGGCGCCTGCTGGTCGGCGACGCCGGCGTCTCGATGATGACGCGCATCCGCGGATCCGCCAACGCCAAGGCGAAGCGGGAGCTGGGCTGGACGCCGCATTATCCGAGCTGGCGCCAGGGCTTCCGGACGGGTTTGGCGGACAGCGAACAGACGCCAGCGCACAGCGCGGCGCAGCTAGTCGCCTAGGTGCGCGACCGGAGACGATCTCCGTACTGGCGCCTTCGGCCCGAGTCGGCTTCGGCGCGTGAGGGGACCCGCCGGCCAATTATCCGACTCGCGCCAACCCACGCGCCCGATTCCCGTCGGGGCCTCCACGGCCGCAACTCCGTCTTCCCATAATCGAGCCACCTCGGGGAGATGAGCATTCGATGAGACTAAGGCTATGATGCGCGCAATCCTGGGGCGAATGATCCTCATCGCTCTGCTTGTTGCGGCGAGGGGCGTTTGGTTCGTTTCACGATGGCGGACGAGCAAGGCGTCTCGGACGCCTGCATGGCGATGACCCGGATCGTGCTCCATCGGACGAGTCCGTCGAGGCCGATTATCGACGGCTAGTCGAGACGACTGCGTTTAACCGAGAAAATTAACGACCGCAGAGGACAGATCCACGGCTTCGAAGAAGTCGCTGCAATCGTTGATCTTTCTTTACGCTGGCGTCCTGACAGACTGCAGTTGCACCGAGCATGGGCTTGACGAACGCGTTGCGCATCGGCGTAGAGGCAAACCTCGTCAGAGAGTCCTTGACACGGGCGGGTAGCGACTATGGCCGAGCGCCGTAATCACTCTGGCGGAATTCGTCCCCGGTGCGCATCGCATTGCCGGTTCCGTTCTCCTGGGCGGCTCCGTTCGGCGCGAGCGGCGGTGTTCCCGGGTTTCCTGTCGGCCATGGGTATTGCCCACCGGCGTCAACCCCTCTGTGACGAGGCGTGAGCCTTGACTCGGGTGCTTGCGAACGCGAACGGGCCCTTCGGTCCCGAAGCTTCTAAATCGGCCCCGCCGCGAGATGCTGGAAGACCGGGGCCAGCGCCCGGGCCAGGCTCGCGACGTCGGTCGAGGCGAGCGGCTCGACGGCAACGACGCCGCGCGCCATCACTAGGCCAACCATCTGCGCGCCAATCAAGGACGCCCGGAGGGGCGCGTCCTCGACGCCAAGCGCCGCAATGAGGGGCGCGAAGAGCTCCCGCTCCACGAGCGCGCGCACCATGCGCGCCGCCGCCTCCTCGCTGGCCGCCGCCCGCACCAAGCCGATGATGCGCCGACGCGCGTCGTCCGTGTCGAGCAGGCCCGTCAAGAACTGCGCCAGCCGCTCCCCGACCTCGGCGCGGTCGCCGGCCAACAGCTTGGGCAACACGGTCGCGGGGTCGAACGGCAATTCGGCGACGGCCACGAAGAGCCGCTGCTTGGAGCCGAAGAAGTGCAGGATGAGCGCGGGATCGACGCCAGCCGCCTGCGCGATCGCCCGCACGGAGGCGCGGTCGTAGCCGAGCGCGGCGAACTGCTCGCGCGCGGCCGCGAGGATCGCCGCGCGGGTGCCGCTCTCGCCCGGACGTCGCCCGAGTGTTCCTGTCGAGCTCATTGATTCCGCGCTTGACGACTGAATTCAACGGTTGTAGATTTCAACATGTGTTGAATTGTATCAGGAGGCTCGCCATGTCGACAACCGCCCCGCTCTCCCGACGTCAGCGCCGCGCCGTCCTTGGCGTGGTGGCGCTCGCCCTCATGATGGTCGTCGCCGCGGTGAGCGGGCTCAACGTCGCCTTGCCCGACCTTGCCCGCGACACCGGAGCCACGCAGAGCCAGCTGCAATGGATTGTCGACGCCTACACC
>JAABUK010012122.1_pt1 | contig 11044 bp, 18 predicted proteins | sample 5559141 | NCBI WGS metagenome assembly JAABUK01 (sample SAMN10711869, study PRJNA513367) | rock metagenome | isolation source: Antarctica rocks | place: Antarctica: Victoria Land, Pudding Butte nord | collected 2016-01-03
TGCAACTGCAACATGAGTTGCATCGCTCCTGAGACTGCTCAAGTCTGCTGTGCTGCAAACATGACTCTGACGTGTGCAAAGCTTGCATTAGAAAATGCTGGTCTGTGCATCTGCCCATCGCAGCCTTGCTGAATGGTGAAATGTTGTCTGGACAGGAGATGGGGGATGTGGGGGATGAGGGTGATGTAGTTGATGAGCAGCTGTGGGGGCAAGACGAGGACAAGCCCCAGCAATCTAAAGCCGAGGAGAAGTATGAGAAGGATGCGCCTGTACAGGTAATTGCACAAACACCTTCTTGCCTGGATTTGGCTCGAGGCCTTAGTCTAAACAGCAGAAAGCAAGCCAAGAATGGGGTTTTTAAATGCAATGGTGCTCACTGTGACCTTAGGTGGAAGACAGCAGCAAGCTCGAGTACCAAGCTGGCCAAGAAGAGGAAGCAGGGGACTCCAAAGACAAGCCAAAGCCAGAGGCTCAGAAACAGAAGGAGCAGCAGCAACAGAATGCTGACCGGGACAATGACAAAGGGGATGAGGGTGAAGAGGAAGGTGGAGTGAATGAGGACATTCAGGACAAATATGAGGATTCCAACTTTGCGCCGCCCACAGCGCCTGATCAGGTATGAAGAATGGCTACTTCTCAAAAACACCATATTGCAATGATCTCAGGTTAGTCAAACTGCCACATAACAGCCTGTGTCCCACTCTGACAAGCTAAATGTCCGAGACTGGCACAGGCTTTTGTGTTGTATGTTGACTGGCCTGAAACCAGCACAGGGTGCTTGTGAGTGATGATAGGCAGTTGACTGTTTGTACAGGCCGTGACGGCAAACTTTGATGGATGTGAAGGCAGCAGAACGCTGTCGCTTAGTATTGTTGACACCCAGTAGAATTCAAAACGAGCTGTTGCAAGAGAATGTGATTGCAGTCAACTTGCAATCACCTTATGCATGTTTGCAGAAGTGGCTGACTGAATGATTTTGGTCTGTTGGCACGTCGCATTCCCTGAGGTGCCTGTAGAGTCAAACACCACTCAAGAGGCTGCAGGCTCATTTCAGATTGTCTTCAAAATCTGTTTCCTGGAAAATCATGCATGGCAACAAAGGGCAGTCATAACTCATGAGGAGGCCACATGTGTACAGTGCAGATGCAATCAATTTTGAGCAACCTTGTGCTGCAACCTTGATTTTGCCTGCAGGAGCTGGAATTGCCAGAAGACATGAATCTAGATGATGACGGCAAAGCAGAAGAAGAGGAGGGCGGCGAGGATCCAGCCGGCGCTGATCAGCATCAGGATGATCAACAGCAACAGCAGCAGCAAAGCGGATTTCAGGACCAGCCAGATAACAAAGACCCTGAGCCTCAGGATACTGAAAACCCAGCCATTGACCAAGACACCAACATGGAAGATGACAACGATGAAGAGGATGGCACAGAAGCTGCAGCCGCAGCTGCAGCAGCAGCTGAAGAAGAGCAGGGCACAGATGAGCAGCAGCCTGATCAGAACATGGAAGGCGATGAGTTCAATGAGGGTGGGGATGGGGAGGACGACCTCATGGAGGGGCCTTTGGGCGGCCACGAGGCTGATGAAGCAGAAGAGCAGAAGCAGCAGCCTGAGGCAGGGCCTGAAGGAGTGGCAGCACCAACTGCTGCCTCAACTCCAGCTCAGGTGAGACTTGACACTTGCCTCAAACATTCACAAACAGCAGAAACCTTTTGGCACACCTTGTGACTTCAACATGCGTATCCCCTAGAACCAAGTGTCGACACACAGGTCTGACATTCAAAGTTTGGCCTTGATGTGCGTCATTGGCTTTATACCTTGGGTACAGTAGCAATTGACATGGGTACAATGCAGATTGTCAGGGATGATACATATTGTTACACACGCTGAGTCTCGCGATAAGCTTGGCTCAAAAAGATGAAAATACACAAGACTGAGACAATCCAGGCTTCTTCTGCTTTGCTGATGCCTCATTATCATTACCTTCTGTCTTTTGTGTGCACATGCCTGCACCGACGACACTGAACAGCCTTCTTTTGTGCATATGCACATTCTTTGCTGTGCATAGACCATCTCAACGATTGTCACTTACCATACAAAGAGTCAGGAGTGCAGAATTAGATGGTGACCTACAACATGCACTCTGTCCATCTGTTGCTGTGCTGTTTATAGGCAGCTGGAACATCAGAAGGGGACAAAGATGTCGCAGAGGCATCCGTCCAAAGCATGCCTGATCAGGCACAGGGCCCTCAGCAGGCACAGCAGGGCATGCAGGAGGGCCCCCAGGCACCCCCCCAAGGCCAGCAGAGCTCCTTTGGTATGGCTGAAGCTGGGGCGGGTGGGGCCCCCATGCCCAGCTCCGGTCATGATGGGGGTCAGCAGCAGTCAGACTCTGCTGAGCAGAAGGACTCCAATCCCTACAGGTAGGCTTGGGCATTTGTTTGCATGTGGAAACTTTCTCAACATGTATCTACTTGTTCATTGTCCAACTCAATGTGCCTGTGCCCAAACTGCTGGAATCTGGATATCATGCAAATTGAGCTCATGCAAGGATGTTACGCAGAGCCTGTCATCAACCATTCATTCCTGCTACAGGAGTCTGGGAGATGCTCTGCAGCAGTGGAGATCTCGCTTAGCTGTCACAGGCGACTCAGCCACGCCTCAACAGGACACCAGTGAAGATGCTGGCATAGATAACGCCCCAGACGCACCCCCAGACCAGCCCCCCGATGCTGGCCAGGGGGAGTACGAGTACATGGCTGAAGGTGAGGGCAGGGCAGAGGGCGAAACGCAGGCTTTAGCCCCTGCCACAGAGGATCAAGCCAAATCCATTGAAGCATTGGATCAGGCAGGCATGCCAGATCAGGACGCGGATGATATCACAGCAGCTGAGCCGGAAGCTGAGCCTCCAATGGATGAGTCAGCAGAGCGCTTGAGCGCTGAGCAGGTTCTGAGAAGCGACGCAGCAGGCGGTCAGGCACCAGCAAGCATACAACAGGAGAAGAAGAAGGCTGAAGAGCAGCCAGATCACAAGCTGTCTGGCCCTGAAGGTGAAGCTGCTGCTGATGATGTCATGGGCAAAGCAGAAGAAGACCGGATGCGGCTGGATGACAGCTATGTGAGTGCCCAGATGCAAAGAGCATCCCTTTCAGATGGGACAGGGGATGGCTTGCCTAATGAGGACATGGTCCTGGCTGAGGGAGGACTCAATGATGAGTCAGCTCAACAGCTGAGGAGAGAGGTAGAGCTGAGGGTCAAAGCAGCATCAGATGGCACTTTGGTCTTGGATACCTCTCAGCAGAGCATTGCGTATGGCCAAGAGGTGTGCATCTATCACCATGTAAAATGCAGCCAATGTGCTTACTTGTCACATTTAGCACCTGTGATGGTCATGCATAGAGCACTTGCACTAGCCTGTACATGTTGACTACTGAACACATCGCATGTGTTGTCATGCCCAGCTGATGCAGCAAGCATTCGTGATCTCTCAGCTGCTGCTTCAAAGGACTCCCATCATGTTGGCTGAAGGGCATACAACTCTCTCTACTTTGTCAGCTCGCCCTATGTTCTCTGATGACAGCAAGCTGTGTCTGCAGCCACATGGTGCCACAACAGCCATGTATAATGACATGCCAGGCTGTTGTGGCTTGTTCTTGAGGGCCTGGTGCTCACATGCTACATTGTGCCCTCCCAGATATAGGTAGATGTGCCCAGGTGTGCATGATGGTTTCACAGCATTACATGAGAGGCAAAGTCCAGCATGCCAGTCATCCCATGTCTCATACGCTTCGTTAGACATCTTTTGGCATCATTCAGCCATCGTGTACACTGTGAAAACGCCACCTATTGTGCTGCACCAGGTATGGGGAAGGTGTGAGGCTCTGACAGCCGGTTTGTCCAGTGACTTGGCTGAGCAACTGCGCTTGGTGCTGGAGCCGCAGCTGGCAAGCAAAATGGCGGGAGAGTACCGGACTGGCAAGCGCATCAGCATGAAGCGCGTCATTGCCTACATAGCATCACACTTCAGGAAGGACAAGATCTGGCTGCGTAGAACTCGACCTGACAAGCGCAAGTTTCAGGCAAGTCCATCCAATCAGCGCACTATGCTGTTGTCTTGCTAGATTATGCCATGTCAGATAACAATGTCTGTCTAGACGTACATGCTGGTACACTAGAGGCCAAGTTGAGCGTGCCAGTTTGTCGTCCCATATGCTTGATCAGACAACATTCGGCATCCAGTCGTTGCGTGCACTGTGGAAACTCTGCAATTTTTAATGACGTTGCCTCCTCGCTGGCCAGTTTGTGGATTAGTGCAGCATCCGAGCATCATGCTCAAGCCTTGTAGTGGACATTTGCAAGCCTTGTAGTAGATAATTGCAAGCTTTGTAGTGGACATTTGCAAGCCTTGCAGTGGACATTTGCAAACCTTGTAGTGGACTTGCAAGCCTTGTAGTGGACATTAGCAAGCCTTGTAGTGGACATGGGCTGGGCCTCGGTCTCAATCACATGACTGTGTCAATGCCATCCACTCACTTAATCTGATTGACTGCTACTTGAAGAGTCCAGATGTGCATAAGGATGTGTCGTTCGGGTGGAACATCCAAGGCAACTTTGAGGTTATTAAGCATGCTGACTGTAATCTCAAAGTTCCCTTGGATGTTTCACTCAAACACGACATACTTATGCACATCTGGAATCTTCAAGTGGTACTCCTTCAGATAAAAGGAGTGGATTGCGTTGACCAACTGTGGACGATTGCATGTCACAATCTTCACAGCCTCACCCTTACAACCATCATCATGGTGCAGCTGATACATGACCAACAGTTGCATGTTGTCTGAATCAACCTCTAACCCGCAAGCAACTGCATGAGCAATCTTGACCCCCTTGAATGTGGATGTGAATGAGATCAATGAGACGTGTATTGGAGTGCCAGGACAGATACTTCTCATGGTTGTCACACAGCTGCTATACCAATCTGGATCAATTTCTAAGCATGGCAAGCTGCAATCAAACAGCACATTACAAAGCCTAGTTGTACCTGCTGTGAGCAGTGTTATGCATTGAAAAAGTTGATAACTTTAAAAAAAACAACAACAAAAAAACCATTAAACAGAACAAGAACAAAAACACTTTCTGTGAATATCCAACAAAGATCACATGCAAGGCTGTGGTATGCAGGTGGTTGTAGCAGTGGATGATTCACGGTCCATGGGGGAGAATGGGTGTGGCTCATTTGCTCTGGAGGCACTCACCCTCATCTGCAGGGCCATGGCCCGGCTGGAGGTGGGGGAGATGGGGGTGGTCAGCTATGGGGGTAGCAACAGCATCCTACCCCTGCACCCCCTGGAGAAGCCCTTCACCGATGCTAATGGGCCAGGCATCATGGCGCAGATGAAGTTCGACCAGGTATGGTAACGTAGGATGACATGTCCAGAGTTGCAGCATCATTTGTTGCAAGTGTGAATCGAGGCCAGCAATCCAAGCCTGAATTCAAGCCTGCATGAAGCTTGATCAGGTAAACACATTCAACCTTTGCATCAACTCGTGGAGGTGACAGATCAAGCTCAGGCCAATGTCTGGGTCCAGAATTGCATGAGACAACAGCAAGGCGTCAAAATCTGCAAACGTCATTATCTGGCTGCCTCAGAGGAATGCTTGAGGCATCAGCATGTCAGCAAGTGTCATTTGCTGCCAAGCTGCCACAAAGAATCTGCAAATGAGCTGCTGTTGTCCTTCACACATTTGCATTAGAACAGCTGCTGGGGCCATGTCACTGCTGTTGTCTGATGCATATCAATGACCTGTCCATGCCACCCTTGTGTCTGTGAAGCACGTCAAGACTGATGTTGCTTGATGCAGATTGTGCCTGATCCAAAATGCCAGGTTGAATCTCAACAACAACTTGTACAGTGTATACTGTCAGAGCATGATTGTGACATCTTTGCAACCTGCAGGACAATACAATTGCTGATAACCCCATGGTGGAGCTGCTGACCTCCATGCAGCACATGCTGGAGCAGGCCAGGGTGCGCAGCGTGGGGGTGGGGGGTTCACAGGACCTGCATCAGCTTGTCATCATTGTTGCTGATGGTCGCTTTCATGAAAAGGAGAGCCTGCAGAGAGTTGTCGCGGTAGGTCACTTGATGTGCAGTCAGATTTGCTTGTTGTGGTCAGCAGCAAGTAATGAATTGTGTGACGCATGAGGCCTGACATTCATGTGAACATTGTGACTTTTGCTGGTTGTTTGTGGATCATCTTGTTGTTGTTGTAGCTGCGTCTATGCTGTGTTTACTGTGTGGGATGTGGGATGTGGGAAACTTTGATTTACATGTTGCCCAACCATGCTTGTGCTGTATGATGATGTTGTTATGGTGATTGCAGGAAGCCTCGTCCAAAAAGGGGGTTTTGTATGCTTTCATCGTTCTGGACAACCCTGCAAGTTCCCTGCTGGATATGCAGACTGTCAGCTTTGCAAATGGCAAGCCTGTGTTCAATAAGTACATAGACTCCTTCCCATTCCCTTTCTATGTTGTGCTCAGAGACATTGCTGCGTTGCCCCACACCCTTGCTGATTTGTTAAGGCAGTGGTTTGAGCTGGGTGCTTCATGATATATTACTCATAGCTTAGACTGAAGTATTGCCGCCCTTTCCTTTTGGTATGAAGGCTGTTCGTCCTCAAGTGTCGGTGTACAAAATCTGATTCTGCATACCTCTGACACAGCCAGCGCATGTTGTTGTTCACATTGTCAACATCTAGTTATACGTATACGTAGCAAACTGATTCACAACTTTCTGTAGCAAATCGATTTATCCTGACCTTGTTGACAACATGCTTGTTGACTCAATGACTATTACACATTCAAGTCTGCCAGGAGTCAGACTCTCTGTGACTATCATATCAAAATGCACTTGATCAAGCTGGCATGATAAGGGGTCGTACGGGCTAAATTCATCGCGAGGGATGGCAGGTTCAGGCGGGGTTCCTTGTTCGCTGGGGGAGCAGTCTTGCTTCAACGGATCACTAGCGGCATCTTGACAGACTTGACTGACAGCGTGAGTAGCTGCAGCGTGCATCCATCCACATTCTGTCTAGAGCGCACTCCGGCGCGATTGCAGCACCCACCCGGACCAGCAACGCCCTCGGGTGGTTAACCAGATCGATCCTGAGCCTTCACCGTGACTGCGTACAGCTGTGCAGTGTCCGAATCAATTTGCAACAGTGACGCAAACTTCATCGGCGATCACACATTGCCAGCCTAGTGAACGTCAGGCGAACTTTTGATACAGCAGCAGCTTTGACTGCAACAGTGAGCTGCATCGTTGTTGACAAGCCTTATTGCCCCAGCTGCATGCACTCGCCGTAGTGGCATCGTTCAGGCTGGTAGGTGGAGGCAGAGGGACACGAAAGCAGTTGATGGCAGGGGATACACCCAAAGCAGAGACCTGCACAAGAGTTGTCAGTCCATCCAAGGTGACTGGTACTGCATGCTTGTTGCAGCAAGTGCCAGCCGCGTGGCTGACAGTTGCAACTTCTAATGCTAGCTGTTGCATTGACAGTTGGAAGCAGGACATGCTGCAAATCAGTCCCCAGGCAGCATATGGGACAAGTTGCAAACCAAAGATGCACAACTTGGGATTCTCAGTATGGTGCTGTTGGTGAGTGTTGTAATTGTACACTTGCCAGCACACTACACAGTCATCATGTTGCACCATCATGCTTGGTTTCTGCAGATATTTCAAGGCACAGCCTTGTCACTAATCCTGCGATATTCCAGAACAGGCATAGGCCCTCCATACTTGGCAAGTGTAGCTGTCATTTGGACAGAGTTCATTAAGTTGGTCATTTGTATAGCAGCACAGTGTCTGGTCTGCAAAAGGACAGCAAGAGAGAAAGGCGTCACGTACTTGCGGGAAGTTCAGCATGATCTGCGTGATATCATATCCACATCCTTTCCTATGATTGTGCCTGCAGCGCTGTTTGTTATGCAACAGGTAATGCCAACTGCCTATTGCATGGTCTCTGTACCATTGTGCCTCAGGCGCCTCAGCCACTGGACTTCCACAAGTCACGCCTTGCACCTCAGTAGATTGCACTGTCTCATAGGCACTTCGCCTGAGCCTATAGCAACATGTCTGTTGTGGTAATTGCACAACTGCGTTGATGCATGCTGACTGGCACCTGTTGCCTTCAAACCTTCAATGTGAACTATGCTGCATAGCCAAACTCCTGACGGCATTGGTTTTGCCAGCAGACACTCTTGTCTGATCTTGGCAAGCTGGATGCAGGTCTTGGTAATTGTGGCTGCATCACATTTGGACGCCGTCACCTTCCAGATCTGTTCTCAAAGCTTCAAGATCATGCCCACAGCTTTGTTTGCTGTTTGGCTGCTGGGGCAATACTTGACGCCCATGCAGTGGGCGTCTTTGCCTGTACTTGCTGTGGGAGTGGTCTTGGTCACCATGAATGGTAGTGCTGGTGAGCTGCTGCACTACTAGCTGCATAAACACTGCAAGTTCTGCTACGAGCATAGGTGGACAGCGAGCAATCCTTGGGGTCACACCTAATAGGCTGCAGACTGATGACAATGCATCAAGCAGATGTTGACATTGGGCACTCTGGGCAGCCTGCACTGTTTTGTTCCAGGCTTCTGCCACCTGCAGGTCTCACTGCACTTGCCTGCTGAGGACTTCTGCCACTCGGCATAAGCTGCACAACTCATTGTACTGTCTCCAGTTGACCAGATGAGCAGCATTGCAATTGTTGGTAAAGTGCTTATGCAGAAATTGTCTGTTCTGCAGCTCTCCATACGTCTATCGTTTCCCCTCACAAGCACAACTTTGCGGAATGCTTCCAATGCTGCTGCACACAAGTGTCTATAGGGCCAGCACACAGGTCATTTTTCCACACAGACACAAGCTGTTCTACATCGCAGTGCAGACTGGTCACATCAGTGCAGACACATGCATGAACACAGGCACTTGTGTCTGTAAGTGAAACATGCATGGTGGCAGGCACAACAGCAGCAGCAGGCGTAGTGAGTCAGGGGGATTGGACTCTTGGTCTCAGTGCCAGCGCCTTATCTGGCCTCTCCTCGGCCTATGCTGGTGTGTACTTTGAGAAGTATGTCAAGGGCAAGATGAGCAGCACGCTGTGGATCCGCAACTTGCAGCTCGGCATCTACGGGCTGCCGCTGAGCATAGCCTACATGTATGTCAAGGACCATGCCAACTTGAGGCGTGGTGGGATCATGCAGGTATGCACACACATTGTGCATTGCACAGCTGCATGACAAGAAATGAACTTTCCTGTGACTGGTGGAGAGTTGACACCAGCTCAGGCTTGATGCTCACAACACCTGGCATCACCTGCATTTGTGCAGTGCCTGCGAAAGCTGTGTATCACAGCTGGAGAGGCTAACAGCTTTTGTCGGACATGCTTACACATCTGATAATGCATTTTGGGGGCGGGCGCCACTTGTTTCAGGTTATCAATGCTGTGTTGTGTCATCACATTCCTCCGTGCTGGGGACTCACTTTGGGGACTCACTGCTCCACAAAGATCTCCAGGCTGTCTGGACCAGGCGCTGTTCACTTCTGACTGCAATCACCAGTGACGGTATATCTTGCAGTTGTCGAGCACTCTCATGCTCCCAAGCATGCGACAAAAGTGCATCAAGTGATGTTTCTTTCGTCATTCTGTCCATGATTATACTTGTACTTTCATTGTGACTCTTGCTCTGATTGTTATCATTGCAGGGCTTCAATTACCTGGCGTGGACTGTAGTAGCGCTACAAGTTTTTGGAGGTCTCATTGTAGGCATGGTGGTCAAATACGCCGACAACATCCTCAAGAACTTTGCCAACGCCCTATCAGTCATCTTCACAGTCATGGGAGCCATGCCCCTGTTTGGGCAGTACCCATCCATCTTCTTCCTGTTTGGTGTGGTCGGGGTGTTGCTGTCGGTCTTCATGTACGGCAAGTCCACGCCATCCGGCTTTGGCGCCTTTGATAGCTGCTATAGGAGCATGTCCACTGCCAACCTGCAGCTTTTGCTCCAATCCAAAACGTCAGGTAAGCATGCTGTGTGCAGCACATGATGCATCATCCTCTTATCACTGTGGGGCATGTTTTCACGCACATGATGCAGTACCCTCTGCAACGAAGAAGGGCAACATTGTCATGCTTGCTCCTCTTCTCACTTTTGGCGCATGCTGCTCTGCTGTGCATCCCCATATCACAGTCACCTGTGCAGGAGAGGAGCGATCTGTTTTGTATAAGGCGCTGCTAGGGATACGGAGGCAGAGGCCTGCCAGCGGGCGGGGGTCAATCCAACTGCTGACATGCGCGCGTGTGACAGCCCTCTGCCTCTCTCTCATCACTGGCCTGCTGCTGGTGCTGGCCACGCGGCACCCCCCGGTGCAGCAGGTGTTGAAGGGTGGGGTGCAGAAGGCGGGCGAGCTCCTGCAAGGGGTGCGCACTCCTGCTTTTGAGGTGAGTGCTGGACTGCTTTGCCAGCGTCTGGTCGTGTTACTGATCATCCTTCTGATTCACATGTTTTCATGCCATGTGATCAGAGTCACAATCTGGGTGTGCCCGTTTTTGTCTGGAAGGTATTGCCCAACAGATGATACCAACATGCATACTGTACTGATTGCCCAATCAGCTCTGCCAGTTTAAGGTCAGCATTTGCATAGTGTGACTTGTCAGCATGATCTTGGTCAGGTTCCAGTAAGTGTGAATGCAATGGGTGTGTGACAAATTTGTTTCAATGTGCAGGTTGCTGCCACCTCACCATAGCATAGCAAGTCTCCAGAACGCTTGACCATGTGGCCAATTTGGGCTATAGACCGGCTTGCAGCTGCAGGCTTTTCCGAGTTGACAGCCTATCCTTGCATAGAGAAATCACCTCTCAGACCCCCAGCCTGCACACCCTGACTTTCAACAAACGAGGCCCAGTTTTGCCTGGTGTACATGTGCCAGCATTGTGCACATTTGATTACACAGTTGTTGCTTTGCTTTGTTGTGGTTTCTGTCACAGTT
>JAABUK010012123.1_pt1 | contig 11044 bp, 7 predicted proteins | sample 5559141 | NCBI WGS metagenome assembly JAABUK01 (sample SAMN10711869, study PRJNA513367) | rock metagenome | isolation source: Antarctica rocks | place: Antarctica: Victoria Land, Pudding Butte nord | collected 2016-01-03
TGGACCTTCGTTGATGCCCGACGAAAATGGCGAGGAGCTCTCCGATAGCAGTCTTAGGGCTACGGGGCGTGATGACTCGCCACCGACGAGTACGGTGGGGAGTTTGAGGGGTCCGCATGCGGGGCGGTATGCGAAGGCGTGGAGCAATGATGTTGGGGGAAGAGGGGCGAAGATGAAGAGGAACCAGAGTGATATGAGTCAGAAGACTATCACGCAGTTTAGTTTGCAACAATAATGAGCAGATGAATGATGTGGATACGACAGCTAACAATGGTCCAATGGGCCCAGGGAGTGGCAATCTTGTTTTCCATCGAATTGGCGCAATGGGTGGTTAACGATCGGAGTTTCGCTACAGGGAGGCGCTATTGCAGAATCGGGGGGTTTCTACCGGCGTCTGGAGCTGAATTGGCTGGATGTTGCATCACCACCGGCATAATGAAAAAATCCCAGCGTCGCTCTTTTCGGCGCTGGGCACTTTTGCATGGAGAGGGCGCTCTTGTTTCTCGATTAGAAACGGGGTATTTACTGCTAGGAAGGGATGTATATATGATGAAAATGCGATGACTAGGCTCCGTGAATATAGATGGAAAGCATAGCCGAGAAGTGCTGGAAAGTAAGATGTAATAACCAGCTGTGTGATTCGCTTTTTAGTTGGAAAAGATGTATTTGAACATAGGGTCCGATGATGCTGGGAGGTGCGAGAGGAAATGGAAATCCTCCCATATTCAAAACACAAAAATCCCCCACCTAGCTTTCTCTAAACCCTTCCTTTACGCTTCCCACCCTTCTTTCCTGCCCTTTCCGTCGTGTTTGCATCGCTTCCCCCACGTTCGAGATCTCAGCGTCCTTGTGCCGTGCTTGCTGCGAGCTCTTCATTGCCTCCGCGGCTTTTCGCTCCAATTCTGGTCGAGTGGGAGTGGATGGGAGTGGGGTGAGGTGGGGATTGCGATGGATGGGGAATGAGAAGCGAGAGATGGGGCGTGGGAGTTGAGTGAGAGATGGGACACGAAAAAACGAACGATGGAAATATATATTAAAGGGGGGAGCCAAATAGAACGTATTATCTTTCTTTCTTTTTGATAGCCGTACTGTATGTATGTATGTATAATTTGCCCTTTTTTCTATAACCACGTGTTATTTTTTTTAGCACGCAGACGGGTTTGGTTCGGCGCTTTTCTTGAAATTTGTATCGGGGATAGGTGAGGGAGAGACAGAGTATATATGTACATGTGCCTTTTGAAAGCTTAACTATTTGGAAAGTCGTCAGACTGTAAGTTTGATAACATGACTTGAAGTATTTTTGCCTCCTGGACATATATCTGCATACCGACCGTCGTGATGGAGGGCATCTTTTCGTGCATGGGTACGAGACTGAGATCGCGGACGAGCATTCTCGAGCTAGGTGCTTCTCGCACACCATCCTGTCTCTCGGATTCCGTTGATCTCGCTCGTCACGGAGCTGTTGGGTCTAGTGACTGCACTGTTGAAGCAGCGGAGATGGTGGTGATGGATTTATGCTTATTAGATTTTTTTGGCGGGGGTGTGTGGTTATTGAAAAAAAGGGGGGGTTTGGAAAAGTATAGAAAGAAAGCTCCCTCTTGTGTTTCATCCCCGACCAGCCTTCCCACTTGTCAAGCTTCCTTGTGGTCCCTCCCTTCTTAGCCAGCATTACTACTGTCCTAGAGCAAGTGCTCGCCTGCGACAGCGGCGGAGATTGAGCAGCCAGTTTTTGGTCTGGTTCGCTGGTTCCCCATACGGTAGAAATCGCCAAGACATACGGCAGCAATAAATAACCTTATTGGATCTCCTGTAGCCAACCAGCTTCGTCAAGAGCGGGCAACCGAATCTGACAAGGTAGGTGTTCAAAGATTGATGCCAGTAGCAGCCGCTGTTGTTGGGCTTTCGTTGTTGGATTCGTAATCGAGTTCTTCTGGTGTAAGTACTTGATCGTGAAGAAGATCTGTTGTGATCTCTGGAACTAGGTAAGTGGTTGTAGAGCTGTGGCGGGAATATCATCATGTCCTCAAGGTGATGACTGGATACAAAGCCAGGTCCAATGGTATAGACATGATAAGGTATCGTTCTTGGTGCCTAAAAAGGAGGAGAGAAGATTACCATTTTCTCTATGTCAAGGAGGCTAAGAGTCCGTGAGTAGAAAAGGAAGGAAGAAACCAAAAAGGTAGCATCAACTGGTTTCGATCCAGTGCCCTCCGGGTTATGAGCCCGGCGCGCTTCCGCTGCGCCATGATGCTGATGATTTACAAGGATCTGATCCTTATTTATTTATTTGAAAACTATTAAATATTGTCCATGAGATGTGGTACTCCGTAAAGACACCTAATTTAATGTATATTAAGGTTTAGCGAAAGTGACGCTACCCGCAATGAGCGCTGAATAGTTGCGCCCCCAAGACCTCCCGTTGATTGAGGCTGACGTCAATGGGGCGCCAAGAAGGCGCAGTCATTAAACGAGACTCAGTCATGCACTGCAGAGTGAGTTGCTACATCATATGCAGCACCTGGCTCGTGTCACCGTCACCCTGAAAGGTTACAGACTATATTCGTCCAGCCGCGTCCTACTACTGCGCAAGTAGGATCGAGTCATGTATAAGAAGAAGTCGCCGCCCAACGCCATCTGGTCACGGCCTTTAAACATTTCGATATTCCACTTAACTTCGCTTCGAAGCAGACGATAACCACCTCTGCAGTACATGGCCAAGTTGCCAAAGCCTACGAAGCCTCTGAAAATCCTGACCATCGATGGTGGCGGACTTCAGGGCATTTCAACCCTACTCATCCTCCACAAATTGCTCAAAGCAATCGCGCGGAACAACGGATTCCCAGACAGCAAACCTCGGCCCTGCGATGTCTTCGATGTCATTGCGGGCATCGGCCCAGGTGGCTGGCTGGCCTTGCTGCTCGGCCGCTTCCAAATGGACGTGTCAGCCGCCTTAGCCGAGTGGTACAACCTGATCGACTGCATCGCACCCAGATCCAAGGCTGAGGAATTTCGCATGCGCCTGATGCAGCACAGTTATTTCGATACCGATCGCTTGGTGGAGCAGATTGACCAACTCACCGAATTCTACGAGACCGACAAGCATATGTTCTTCACGCCACCAAATGGCACCCGTTGCAAACATGTATTCGTCTCCGCCCTGAAGACTGACTCAAAGGATACACACCTCGGGTACAATCTTTTCCGGACCTACGATTGTCCAGAAGGTTCCAAAGTACTGGACGGGCCGTCAGATCCTCGCAAGTACAAGCTCTCGCACGCTTTTGGGGTTACAGGAGCGGCCAAGTACTTCACACCTCCCTGGAAGGAGACTTCAGCCAAGAATGGCAAATCGAAGTTTCTGGATATCCAGTTTCCGAGTCCTCACAACATCACGGAACTTGCGTTGGACGAAATGTGGGGGATCTATGGCACAGATGTGGAGATTTCCGTCGTAGTCAACATTGGACCTGGAATCCCTAATGCTTCTGACTGCAGGAATATTGCGAGAAGGTTCTCCTGGGGCAGCAAAGCAGCAACGACAAGCCCCGCGCTCCCGAAAAGGAGAAAGTTGTCTGGTGCTAAGGAGATCACCACCGACCCCAAAAGAGTTCCGTCCCATGACTACGAGCCGACAGACGAAATGCCCCATAATGGATCCGAAATCTCTCCTCGGGTCAAATTCGATCAAGAGCTACCAACTCTTGCAGGCGACACGGAGAGGAAGACGCCCATCGCTCGTCATACCACTTTTGGCTCCGAACAAAATGTTGGCATTGAAGAAAAGCTAAGAAGAGATGAAAACAAGATCGAGGTCGACATCAGAAGGAAACTTCGGAACGTCTACCAAAAGAATACTCCGCCGTACTATCGACTGGCGCCCGAAAAATCCGCCCCTGGGACTGCTCAAAACGACACTTCCTCCCCCAAAGCATCGTTTGATGCTACAATGCAGTATCTTCATATCCGCCACGTAGAGGTCGACATAGAGGAAGTAAGCCAGCGTGTACTTTTAGAAATTCCTGTGCTAGCCGGATAACATTCATTGCTAGCGAAATGAACCCGTGCCAAACCAACGACCTTCTAACGCTATGTATGTTGGCTGTTTTGGCGCATTTATTTTGCGATTTCTTCTTATAGTTCTATACTATAATCATATAAAACGCCAGAAGACATTTTCCACTTTTCTCAGGTCGGTAATCTGCGAAGTTATGGCCCGCGTCATTTGATAGCAACCAACTGCGGCGCTTTCCAAAAGAGGCCAAGGAGGGAGCTGATCAGATGCTCGGGCCTTGTGAGGCACACACACGAGGTAGGATCCTTTAAAAGGCTCAGCGAATCCTGAAACCGCTGAAACCGACAAGACCTTATTTATAGGAACCGGTTAGGAGTGAACAGTCGTATTTCAAACAAATGATAGGTGATTGTGAGTTCTCGTGATTCTAGCTGACTAGGGATCTTAAAATCTTTGCCACAGATAGGATGACTGTATCCTCGTTCTTGGGGACCTCCGATTCAAAGAACAAAGCCCGAACGCTGCTAGAAGCAGACGGCAGGGAACACCCGTTCTCCCTGCTCCACAAGCTCTGTTGGGTCCTGGCAAATAGGGCGCAGACTCGCAAAAGGCTATAAGACATGCTTAAAGCGTTATACGTATGTCGTGCCTAACGACGAGACAGATTGCTGCCTCAAACCTTCAATTAGTGGACCCCATCGCACATGGCGAGCAGGCGAGCAAGCGACTCAGGTGCGATGCGGGCGATTAGGCAATCTCAATTCAGCTGTTGCCAGACTTGCTTTCGAACATGAAATTTATTCAGAACAAAGCGATTTCCCCGGCCTTCTTCTCCTTCCAGATTTGCACTAATTTTATTGCGTTGAGTCGGCAGCAAGGGCATCGTTCTCTGTGCCTTGTCGCCGCGCTGGGGGTCCCCCCACCTCCTTCTCCTCCTTCTCCTTCTCCTTCTATCCTACACATTTCGGGATCATTGCAGACTACATGATTGGACTATTTTGCTTCGCGTGGACGGAAGAAAGTTATTGTAGTTTAGACGGAGGAGGGGCGTTTGATGTTGGATGGATCCAGGTGGTTCCATGCATATGCAGTCCCAAGCTTCTCTCTCTATCTCTTTGTTAGATAGTGCCTACACATAGGCCTCATAGCATCCTATAAAGATCATTAGGTTTCTCTCTTCACTTCCGCCTGTCGTCCACACAACTTTTGAGATCGACGTTGCGAACTTCCTGTGGAGTCTGGTATGACCAGATCGACGCTATCTCGATTAGTGTTGATATTTTTGAACAAGGGTTGTGGATCCCACTCAGCTTCTAAGCTCTCGCTACGGAAGTCGGCTCATTGTTACATAGGTGAACCCGATTCCTCATCTTGGTGCTTTTGATAGTCGAGGCGGTCGCTGATGCAGGCGGCGCTGCTGCCGGCAGTCTTCTGTTATCGATTATATTGCGAGAGACTCTTCTTTAGGGAACAGGAGGCCAAGCCAGGCAACAGTGGTGATGAAGACAGTTATAATAAGCGTGAAGCAGCTATAGCCGAGTACGAGGCAGCCAATTTAGGCTCCCCCGTGCTGCGTCTCTTCTAGCACGAGTGCCTCCTCCTGAAATGCTCCTCCGTGCTCTCTTCGTGCTCCCCCCGCTCCCTCGGTGCTCCTTCGGTGCTTCACTGACGCCCCCCCTTGCTCCCTCGGTGCTCCCCTCGGTAGCGGCCCTGCATCGAGGGAGCGCTGAGGGAGCAGGGGGGAGCAGGGGGGAGCACTGAGGGAGCAGGGGGGGCAGTGAGCGAGTGCAGGGGCGCAGCAGATGGGAGCTTGAAAAGGCTGCTTCCTACTCGGCTGAAGTTGCTCACATTTGCTGTTCATCAGTGTATAATAATGGTTTTTGGAGTATTATCACAGATGACATCATAGGATTCAACGGAATCGCAAAATGAACACAACGTTGACGGCGAGGTTAGCGAGTTGGAAAGGCGTTTCTTGGCAGATAATTGGGCCTGGTCAACCTAAAATAGAAGTTCTCAGTCCTAATAGAAGTCTTTAGTCCAGACACCGCCAGGCTTTACTAATTTCACTCAGTCATTTCCCTGAAAGATCCTTGAGTTCCCCTGATAAAAAAAAATCGTGAAGAGCTGACACATACTCATGATCATCCGATGCCCTCTGTCCCCCACCAACGGTTGCAGGGCCTGCAAGATGCTCTGGTCAAACTTTGGTTTCATAAGAGTCACAGCATTCTCGCTGAACAAACACTAGAACAGCGCAGCAGAGGAGATCAGGACGCCGAACTCGTCGCTGTAGAAGCTAGGGGTCAGCTCGTAGAAGATCAGGATGGCGAGTATGATGATGGTCGCGGTGATCAAGCCCGGGATGCCCAGGGATTCGTCGAGGTTGCTCGTGGCGTAGCTATGACTGAGGTGCATGAGCAGTATCGTAAAGACGTAGACGATGGGGACGTGCGACAGCATCACGATGCCGGGATACCACTGCTGCCACGGACGATTCATGCTCTCGGCTGTTCGAGTAGTGGAGGTAGTCCGTAGGATCTCGTCTGCATCAGTCTCGCTGCTGCTCGAATCGCGGAAGACGAAGCGCGGTTCTGCGCCAGCGTTGACTGCTCTTCATCCTCGTACTTGTCTATGCCTGTATATTCGCTATGCTTGTGTGAAGGTGTTATTTTTCATATGAGAGTCGAGGATGTTGCAAGGAGAATAGACTGCTGGGAGATCGTCGCCATACTTATTTATACGTTCCCTGGCAAAATATGCTTAGAAAGCCTGGAATCAACACCGAGCGAGACCCTGCTGACTATAACTGAATACTGATCTCTCTTCTGACCCGAAGCTCTTATCAAACTGGGACTCCACACCGAGCGAGCCCAAATAAGGTCGTCGGTCCCACGCTATTTCCAAAAGCAAGCCCGTGCACCACTACTATCCGGAGAGCGTTGGAGAACATCGTGAAAGATTCCCGCAGACTCCAGTTCTGCCGATGCTGGAATCCTTCAAATCTCAATACGCTGCGAGGCACTTGGACCCTACGTAAAGTTAGATAAAATCTGTCCATCCGCGGTCCCATGCCGGATTTGCCCTATCCTCCGTACAATACACCGTCGTTGAAGTCCTTCTCTTCCACCGTGGACGAAGCTTGATGAATCCAGGCTTTCAACCTCATGGAGCCATCGGCATTACTTCTAATCTCTTGTGATCCTTCGCTGGTGGAGCTGCAACTATCAACAGACGTCCCGTCATCCTCCGAGTCATTATCATATATGGTAAGCAGCCACGGATCCTTGTATGCATCTTCCGGAGGGCTACCCTCTCCATTATCCAGGACCCATCGAAACGAAGCTATCGTAGCATCAATGGACGTGTCTTCGTTGTCAAGGACTCGCAGGTCGTGGAAAAGCTCTCGTTCGGGAAGGGGGTTCGGAAAGACATGTGGAGTCACCAGGTCTCTTCCCATGTTGGCGTCAAGTTTGCATCCGTCCTTAAAGCACCACGTCGAGCCCTTGTATGCAATAGTATGTCTGTCGCAATCTTTATGGACTTGTACTCTAAGCGGGCAATTCTTCAATAAAGCGTAACCTGGAGGCTCCCAAGGCGTGAAAGGGCCAATCCCATAGTGCAGGTCATCATCAACAACTGGAGGAAGCTTCCGAAGTCGCCAGCAGTCACTGCGCCGGATATATGCTTTCGAAGAACACATCTCGTAGTACCTACCTTCCCCCGCAATGTCCATAAACGACTGTGGTACTCCAGTCCAAGCATACGCATGTGGTTCCAGAGGCGGTTGACCAGTGCTGACTTGACCCAAAATTTTGGACGTCAGGCCGCTGATTGCAGCACCTATCGACAGGAATGCAATGTTTGGGGCGCGTCGAGCGCAGATTAAAGCTATGACCTCCGCGTATTGTCCTGAAGCATCTTGGATACCACTCATTTCATTCAGATCCCACAGAGGCTGTAGCCAAGGACTGACAAGATTGCTGGATACGAGAGGGTTCCAGAAAACTCCACATAGGCTCGAATTGATGACATCGCCTCCGCAGCTCAGTGTAATGTAGTAAGGCAGGTCGTTGAACAATTGATCCAAGTCCTCGCTGCACAGTTTTACTGACAGAAATCCGGAGTTGCGTGTTCTAGGACAAGGAAGGGTTGAATCTAGGTTGAGGTAGTTATGTGTAGGAAGTAGCAGTGCCGTTGCGAGTGCCGCATGAAGCTGGTGATGGCTCACGCCGTGTCGATTGCAGAGGCCGATCAGACTCTGCAATGCCTCATGCGAGTTCAGAGGCGTTTGGCCGCTCATTTCCAGGTTTCTGCGGTCTTCCCCGCACTGTATGCTGAACGGAGACCCGGGCGCCACTAGAGAAATTTCCCATGGGGCGTGATGGCTGTACGTGTTTTCCTGGAGGAGAGCGACCCGAAAGCCCCTACCTGGAGCCAGAACAGCCGTAAACCACCGCACAGTTCGGGAGTCCACATCGCCGACGTCCACTGGAAAGCTAGAGACAATTTCATCGCCCTGATATAGAGGGGCTGTGGTCCTTGTATAGACCATCTGTGATCCACTCCGGCCCTGCAACTCCATCAAACGAGCAGATAATATGTATGACCAGGCCAGAACCAGTATTGCGAGAAGATTGGGCTGGTCATTCCCTTCAAATTCAGTCCATGCGCGGAAGCTGTTACCGCGTAGAGTCACCTTAGTCGGAGCCCGTATCAGCAAGCGCAACTGAACTGGAGGAATCTGAATGGGTTTTCCACTAGCTTCGCAATTCTTAGATCCCGTGATGTGCCATTTTGACTCCAAGGGAAATGATTCCATCAGACCGTAGCTCGTACGAGCAGGTATTGGGGGTATTCTGCCTAACATGTTCCGAAGCTCGAACCGTTCCAAATTGAGGCCGCTCTTGAGTTCATGAAGAGCTGCATCCGCCTCACGGTTCCAGTATCGCCTTGCGCTAGAATAGGACTCGTCAACTTCGGCAGAGGTAGGTTGTAAAGGCTGTTTAAAGATTTCAGTCAGCATTGGTACTAGGCTGCAGATACAACTTACCTGGTGTTCTGGCCTATCAGAGCTGTACACCATATCGAAGATTAATGCGAGAGTATGTGGTTATTGTTGCGGTACCAGTGGGCTTTTCGAAAAGAACGAAGATATCAGCAATGAAATTGAGTTGCGTTTACTATTGCCTCAGCGCCCCAGTGTTTCCGTGGCTAAGCAGCCTACGGGTAACAACGTAAAATCATCAACTTTCGTCTTTCAGACGCGATCATCAACGCAAGACATATTTTTTCGATATCGACAACTGCAATCAATATCAGTATTACTGAGTTCGAGACATAAGGTATATATATATATATTATATACACCCCGAATTTAGGATTGGGAATTGCCGTTTTCGATCGGGAAAGGGAGCAGGGCCGCTTTGGAGGGAGTACCGGGGGAGCAGGGGGGAGCACAGAGGGAGCACAGAGGGAGCACAGAGGGAGCACAGAGGGAGCAGGGGGAGCACCCAGGGAGCAGGGGGAGCACGAAGGAAGGAGCCTGTTCTGGCTCCTCGTACTGCTGCCTGGCTCAGCCTCCTGCTGCCTAGACTCAGAGTGAGCAGTATTCTTTGCGATCAGAGAAGATTGTTGAAGAACAAGATCATATGACATTTTGATATGGAAGTCTATCTTATCTAGAAGCGAGCAGGTAAAATTCTACTAGCGGGCCCCAGCCCTATCAGCCCTATGAAGGCGGAGATTACCATCTCCCCTATTTCCAACAGAGGTTGTTATTTTCGACCTGGGCTGCTGCTTGACTGCTGTCTAGACGAGTTTTCTGCTTACTATGTATCATGCCAATGAATGAGAGATTGCGATCAAAGTTCAAAACTATCTTACTCGACATGATCACAAGAAATATAGGCAGGCCCCTTTCACTTCTCGCCTTGAGGGTGAGCAGCGGCTGCTTTGAGGAAAGCTGAAGTTTGAGCGGCTTCGAGCCGTGCCTGAACTTGAGGTGAGAGGCGGCTTAGCATGAGCCGACCCATCATGACCTACGTCGTCTTCTATCTGTCCTTCAACAACTCTCTCTCTGTTGTCGACTCTTGCTATTCATCTCTCTAGAAAAATCAGCTCGACTGCTGCAACGATCGCTTCCCCAATGCAGCCACAGCTTCATCGACCCAGTCGAAGAGAGTCTTCAAGCGATCACGATTCATTGACTTCTGCATTCAGACTCGACCAGGTGCTTTCACCCTCCACAACATATTCTTCGGTCTATGGCTTGGACCAGCGCGCAGCAGCTCAGTTCGAACGGACATGATACCTTTTCAGAGCATGCTAAAGCACCTATTCGCTTGACTCCGTCGCTCCGGAGCCTTTTGCCTCTGCTTTCAATTGCCGGCCACAGCTTCCCCATTGCTTGACTAGTTTACGATACTGGTTGAGAACCCAACTTATGGCGAAAACCCAACGAAATGAACTATGGTGGCGTGTTTAACAAGGTCGAGCCCTCTGTCGAATAACATTATGCTTTGATGAAGAAGTGTAGTTCAACTAGCGGCTACATAGGGCTTCTTGAATTATTGTGTAAGCCCTTTATTTCAATTGTGTGTCACGCCGGGCGGATATGGGAAGATCTGACGAATGATTTTGGAATTTCCTCTCAGAAGTGGTCGTGGCTCCAGGCTACAGCGACAAATGAACAAAGAAAGAACTTGAAAAAAGAAAGGACAAAGATCACCTTCCAGTAATCAGGCAAGAAGACAGTCAGTGATGACCTCGAGGGAGATTTTCTATCTCATGCCGTTGAATCTCTCCGATAGACTAAACCACTCCCAAGGTTACCACCAAGATCCTTAAGCTTCGACACCTCGATTGTCTCTACAGTCGGACCTCAAGTCTTGTAGAGAAAGACGAGATATCGTGCTTCGAGGCAAACTTTCGCTGAGCAAGATTGCCTGTTGGGAACAGATTACGCAACCTTCGATCGTTGAGGATCTAGGTTCGTTGTTTGGCGGAATCTGGGCGTTATATTTCGGATTT
>JAABUK010012125.1_pt1 | contig 11042 bp, 11 predicted proteins | sample 5559141 | NCBI WGS metagenome assembly JAABUK01 (sample SAMN10711869, study PRJNA513367) | rock metagenome | isolation source: Antarctica rocks | place: Antarctica: Victoria Land, Pudding Butte nord | collected 2016-01-03
GCGATCACCGGCGTCCCCCGCCGCCGGTGACAACACCCCCCAGATCATGGAGGCACAGGGGAAGTCCGTCATGCCGGCGGCGGTGGCCTGCCACCCCATCGCTGAGGATGCGAAGAAGGTAACGGGGGCGGATCACCGACAACACCCCACCCTTTGATCCGCGTCGCTATCGACCTGCTGAACGATCGCGCCGAACTGCAGGGGGCATGCCCCGCCCCGCCCCGCCCCGCCCCGCCTGCCGGGCGCTTTCTGGTGTCTCAGCCCCGGGCCACGTTCCGATCCGCTTTTCATATATATTTCTTCCTTTTATTTCATTTCATTGCACACTTGGTAGTGTGAAGATATGACGACGCTCGCTACGAGCACGCGTATCTGCAAGTTCCCCGGCTGCCGCCGTTCGGTTGAGCCGGTGACCGGGGCGCCGGGCCGGCCGGCGGAGTATTGCGACGACGCCGAGCACACCGCTGTCCGCGCCTGGCGTGCCCGCCGCGCCGGCGCCAGTACGGCGGTGGGGGAGTCTGACGACCTGGGCCGGCCGGTCGCGATGGCGACCGCGCGGGCGGGGATGCTGCGCGACGATTTGGTCAAGACCGCCGAACAGTTGAGCGAGCAGCTCGGCCGGGCGGTGGCCGAGCTGAGGACCACTGAGCGACCCGGACGCTGCGGCCGCGCAGGTCGAGACCGTTGCAGCCGAAGCCGCTGAGCAGGTCGCGGCCGCGGAGGTGGCCCGCAACCGGGCCGAGGCGACCGCGCGGCAGGCACAGTCCGACCGGGCCGAAGCCAACGACGCCGCCCAGGCGCTGGACGACCAACTGCAGCAGGCCAGCATCGCCCGGGTCGAATCGGACCGGCTCCACCTCGACGCCCTCGACGCCCTCGTGGCCGCTACCGCCACCGGGCAGGCGTTGACCGGGGACCTGGCCACCAGGACGGGGGTGGAGCGTGCTGAGTTCCGAGGGGTCGTTCCACTGATCCTGGATCCACCGACGTGCATTCTCATGTGTGCGTAGTTGATTTTGGTCACGTCGCGGTGTTGGGGGCGTGGTGATATCGCCGGTCTGCCCGGCGTTTCCACTTGGTTTGTTCGGTCGGGAGGCGGTCGGGGGCGGGTGGTCAGGTGGTGGTGGCGGTCAGCAGGGCTTGCCAGGCGTGTTCCCAGCGCCAGTGGGTCGGTAGGTGGAGCCGGAGTTGTCGGGCAGACCGAGCAAGCCGGGCAGGGATGTTGACCAGCTGGGTCCGGATGGTCGCGGTGGTCGCTTTGGCGTGGAACATCGACGCGAGGCAGCCGGCGGCGCGGGTCAGGTTGTGCGTGATCGCGGCGCAGACGAGCCAGGCGGCGTTCGCGGTGAACGACCCGGACGGCAGGTGCGTCAACGGTCCTGCTTTGAGGTCGGCGATCACTTGCTCGACGATCGCGTGGCCGCGGTGACAGGCCTCGGCCTGCAGCATGATCAGGTCGCTGTTGGTGAACACGGCGTGGTACCGGTAGGCGGGTAACAGTTCACCCTGGTCAGCGGAGCCGGCGGGGTTGAGCCGGCGGACCCGGCGCACGATCAATCGGCCGGTCACTGCCCGTCCCGCGCCGCGGGAGGTGAACGCGGTGTAGGGGGTTTCGGCGACGTCGGCGTCAGAGATCCAGCGTTGCTCGGTGTCGTCGAAGACCGCGTTCGGATATCGGATCGGAGTCCAGGTGGTGTCGTCGATGGTGGCGATAGCGGCTTGCACCGCCTTGTCCATCCGGGCGGTGATGGGGAACCGGGACCCGCCACGACTGATCGCGGCGACCACATCGGCGTTGTAGAAAGCCGAGTCGGCCCGGGTCAACACCAGCCCCGTCGCTCTGTCTGACCGGCAGCGTCGCGTGGTGGCGAGGGTGTCGGCGATCAGTCGGGCCGCGCCCCGCGCCGAATGGGTCGATCCTTTCCGGAGCCGGGTCGCAGCGATCACCGGTGCCGAGGTGACCGTCGACACGGTCCCGATCAGCGCGTTCAGACCTTTCACCCCCGAGCAGCCGTAGCCGGCGCCTTGCTTGGCGTAGCCGTAGGTGGCCTTCATGGTGTCGTCGACGTCGACCAGCACCATCTGGTCGACATCTCTCAACAGCGGGGCATGGGCGACCAGCTTCACCAACAACCCGGCGGCGACCTGGTCGAGCTGGCGGACATGACCGAACCGGAAGCTCCGCAGGAAGCTGCCCAGCGTCGAGGGGGCCCGGACCTCGTCGAATACCCGGCCCATCCCGCCGTGGCGGAGCAGGTCCATGTCGTCGATGCTGTCCGCACCCGCGACCATCCCCGCGACCAGGGTGGTGAGCTTCGCGGCAGCGTTCGGGCTCGGCACGGTCAACGCCGTCCCGGCCGACGTGCCCAGCCCGCACCGGGCCGCCAACCCCAGCACCGGGCCGCCAACCCCAGCACGGGGCCGCCAACCCCAGCACGGGGCCGCCAACCCCAGCACCGGGACCAGCCCGGCGCACGACACCAGGTTCGGATCGTCGAACACCGCTGAGGTGGCCGACACGGTGTGGCACAGTTGCATCTGCGAGATGCCCTTCCTTGTTGGTCACCAGGTTCCTTAGACAGTCCCTAGTTTCCAACCAGGCAAGGGCATCCGTGCGTTACGCCACACCCACACCACCAACTTCACCGGTGGATCCAGGTTCAGGTAGTAGGTGAACAGATCGGGATCGGCCAGGTACGGGTAGTGCGGCTGCAGGAGGCTTACCTTGAGCAGAACGGGACGCGTCGGCGTTGCCTGGTCGTAGTACGGGTCGGAGAAGTATTCGTCGATGAAATCCAGGGCACCGGCGACGGGGTACTCGTCCTTCGTGATGTGCGAGCCGCGGCCGACACCGGCTCGCGCGGCCTCCTTGGCGTCGTTCCACTTGAGCTGGATGCGCCCGGTCGCACGGGAACCGGCGGTGTCGTCGACCCGAGCGATATACGCCTCGCCGAGCGTGGTGTCACCGCCGATCCGGCGACTCCATCCCTGCATCTGATCAGGCCCCATGTGGTGCAACTTGCCGCAGGCAGTCGTCTGCCAGCCGTGCCTGCTGAACGTCCACGCGAAGGTGTCGTGTCCGGGGGACAGGTCCTGACCGTATTGCAGACATCCGGTGGTGCGCGGCAGCCGGCCCGACATCAAGCTCTGGGGCCGGGATGCAGATCGGCGACGGCGTGTACGCGTCGTCGAACACGACGCCGCGCTCGGCAAGCGCGTCGAGTGTCGGTGTGCGCACCCACCGCATCGCCGGCGAAGCCGGCTACGTCGAAGCGATGCTCATCGGTCATCAGGAAGAGAATGTTCGGAGTCGAAGCCATGCCGGCAGATCGTTGCCTCCGTGCTCCGGTCGCGTCCACCCCGTGGCCGTCCGCCGTCACCTACCGGCCGGACGCAGATTGCGCCCACGCAGATGTGACGGCGATACACCGAAACGGTCTCGAACCTGCCGACTGAACAGGTACAGCTCCTCATGTGCGACAGCGATCTCGGTGATCGACATCGTCGTCTCGTCCAGCAGCATCCGGGCGCGTTGGAGCCGTGTCTGCAGGCAGAACTCGCGAAAGCTGGTGCCGGTATCGACGGTGAAGAGCCGGCTGAAGTACGACGGTCAAAGATCTGCGAGCTCGCTGGCGGCGGCCAAGCTCATGCGCTGACCCGGCCGGGCACGTATCCGTCCGACGACACGCTGGATGCGCGGATCCATCGACGTCACCGGATGTCCGTGCTGGGCCGCATCCTGGCGGTAGATGTCGAGCAGAACGGTGGTGAGCAACGCGGTCCGCTCGACGGCGACAAACGGATGTGGATCGGACGCGTGCCGTATCAGCGCACGCATCTGGTCGGCCTCGATGGCCGGTACAGCCAACCGCACGACCCGGCTGGGCAGCAGATCCTCCGCGACCCGGACGGGCTGGGTCGAGCCCGGTGCGAACAGATCGAAGTGACAGTAGGCGACAGTCAGCGGATGGTCTCGCTCGTGCTCGAAGCGGCCGGCGTCGCCCGTCCGCAGCACCACCATCATCCCGGCGACCAAATCGACGGACTGACCGGCGAGCTGCGCAGTGCCGTGCCCGGCCAACACCAACCACAGATCGAAGTCGTTGGTGCGCGGGTTCCACGACCACCCCGGTTCGCACTCGACGAGTCCGCAGTCATTGCCTGGCCGGGGAACAACCGACCCCAGCAATGCCGATGCGACACGGTGCCATGACTCGACCGGACCCGTAATCCACATGGTCAGGTTAAGCCGTCGGCGTGGTCAATTGCCGTTCGCGCACCCGTAACGGACGCGGCGCCGATCGCCGCATCAGTGCAAGTGTTCGCACCGTCGCGCCATCGTAGTGGACACGCCAACGCCGGTACGTTCAAGACACCGGAGCGTCAAGAAGACGCGCACGCTTCGTTCCCCAGATCAAGCATGGAGTCATCAGCCATGCCGCGCTCCCCTTCGGATCAGGACCTTGGTCGATTGTCTTTCGAGCAATGATCAGAACCTATCGTGGTGCGCAGGTGGATCCAGTGCTCGGCGGGGCTGCTCGCGTTCTACGACTTCTACCCGGTCGAGTCGACGTTCGCCACGGTAAGGCTGCGGACCAGGGTCACCAAGTGCCCCGGATCCAGGGCCGCCGGTCACGCATCATCGCCAGGATCCGGCACCCGCGTCGGTGGTGTCGCCGAGCGGCTTCTTGACGAGCAGGCCGCGGGCGGCGGCCTCGGCGAGCGCGAGGTGGCTGGGGGCGTAGGTGGAGACGCAGACGACGTCGGCCGGCGCGGTCGCGAACATCTCCAGGTGGTCGGCGAACGTCGGTACCCCCGGGAAGTCCTGCTCGACCCGGCCGCGCGCGGCGGCGCTGATGTCGGTCACCCCGACGAGCTCGAAGTGGGGCGACGCGGCGAGGGCCGCCATGCTGAGCCGACCACCCGCGCCGGTGCCGATCACCGTTGCGGTGAAGGTGTTTCGCGCGTCTGGAGTGGTCACCGAGCGAGTCAAACAGTCACCGCGAGCGGCGACAAGGATCGGTGCCCGGGAGGTCCGACGTCGGTCAGCTCACCCTGCGGGTCAGCTGACCCGGCGGTCGTCGATGGCGTCGCGGTTCCAGTCGATGCCGAGGCCGGGGGTCTCGGGCGCGACGGCGTGCCCGTCGGCGATCTCGATGGTCGTGTTGGTGATCGCCCGCAGTTGCGGGATGTGTTCGACGAACCGGCCGTTGGTGACGGCGGCGCAGAGGCTGACGTGCAGCTCCATCAGGAAGTGCGGGCACACGTCGACGTTGAATGCCTCGGCCAGGTGGGCGACCTTGAGCCAGGGAGTGATGCCACCGATGCGGGCGACGTCGACCTGGACGATCGAGCAGGCGCCGCGGGCGAGGTAGTCGCGGAACTGGGCGAGTGAGTACATCGATTCACCGACCGCGACCGGGATGTTCGTCGACCGGGCTAGCGCGACGTGTCCGGCGACGTCGTCGGTGGGCATGGGTTCCTCGAACCAGGCAAGGTCGAGCGGGCGGTACGCCTCGGCCCGGCGGCATGCCTCGGAGACGCTGAACGACTGGTTGGCGTCGACCATGATCTGCAGTTCGGGGCCGAGCTCGTCGCGCACCGCGCGCAACCGGGCGACGTCCTCGACCGCGGTCGGCTTACCCACCTTGACCTTCACACCCGGCCAGCCTGCGGCCGCCGAGGCCTTCGCGCCGATCACGAGGTCGTCGGTGCTCAGATGCAGCCAGCCGCCCTCGGTGTCGTAGAGCGGAACCCGCTGCCGGGCGCCGCCGGCGAGTCGCCACAGCGGTTCGCCGGCCCGCAGGCAGCGAAGATCCCAGAGGGCGGTGTCGATCGCGGCCAGCGCGAGGGACGTGATCGCGCCGACGGTGGTGGCGCGGGTGGACGCGAACAGCTGGTGCCAGAGGCCGCCGACGTTGCGCGCGTCCTTGCCGGGCAGTGTTGGGATGAGTTCCTCGACCATCGCCAGGACGGCTTTGCCGCCGGTGCCGATCGTGTAGGAGTAACCGGTCCCGGTCAGTCCGTCGTCGGTGGTGATGTCGACGAAGATCGTTTCCTGCTTGAGGAAAGCCTGTACCGCGTCGGTCCGGACGGTCTCGACTTCGATGTCGATCAGGTAGGCGTTGGCACTGGTGATGACGGACATGGGGACCTCCGGGTCAGGCTCGACGGACGCGGATGACGGTCACGTCGGTGTCGCGGTGAGCGGGGTCGACGGTCAGCGACACAGCGCCGCTGCCGCGCTCGAAGGTCAGCGTCGCAGCGTCGGCGACCACGGTGACCTCGGTGATGATCCCGTCGAGACCCTCGACGACGAGCGGGCCGTCCGCCGGCCAGTCGGTGACGTGCAGGTAGATCAGGTCGTCACCCTTGGCGGTGGTGAATCCCCAGTCCTGGCGGGGGATCGATGTGCGGACGGTGCCGTAGATCCCATCACCGTTGCGGCGCAGCCAGGCGCCGACGGCTTCGAGGCGCTCCTGGAACTCCGGCTGGATGGTTCCGTCCGGACGCGGCCCGACGTTGAGAAGCAGGTTTCCGCCCTTCGCGACGACTTCGACCAGCGCCTTGATGATGGTGCCGGTCGGCTTGTAGTTGGTGTCGCTCGGGTTGTAGGCCCAGGTGTCGTTGATCGTCATGCACGTTTCCCATGGACGGTTCGGTGTCAACGCATCGGGGACGTGCTGCTCCGGGGTGGTGAAGTCGCCCCACTGCGACGAGTCGAGCAGCAGCCCGGCACCGCCCGGAAGGCCGTCGCCGAGGTGGTTGCCGCCGTTGCGGTCGTTGATCATCAGGTCGGGCCAGGTCGAGCGGAGCCATCCGTTGAGGGTGGCCGGGTCGAACTGCTCCTGCCGGTAGAGACCGTCGAACCAGATCGTGGTGACGTCGCCGTAGCGGGTGAGCAGTTCGGTGAGCTGGGCCTTGAGGTAGCTGAGGTAGCCGAACCACTCGGGCCGGGTCGCTTCGCCTCCCCAGTTCGTCCTGGCCAGCTTGGTGGTGTCGCGGTAACCGGTGTGGTGCAGGTCGGGCTGGGAGTAGTAGAAGCCCAACGGCAGTTGGGCATTCGCGCACGCGGCGGCGAGTTCGGCGCAGATGTCGCGGCCGAACCCAGTGTTGGTGATCTTGTAGTCGGTGAAGGCCGAGTCGAACATCGCGAAGCCGTCGTGGTGCTTGGACGTGAACACGACATAGCGCTGGCCGGCCCGACGCGCGAGGTCGACGAACTCGGTGGCGTCGAACGCGTGCGGGTCGAACGTGGTGGCCAGCGCTTCGTAGTCGGGCTGGCTGATCTGCGGGTGTTCACCCGGTTCCATGATCGGCCAGGACGCTTCGACACCGGCCTGGGAGTACGGACCCCAGTGCACGAACAGGCCGAACTTGGCGTCTTTCCACCACTGGGCCGGTCGTTCGGTCATGACGGGTTCCTTGTCTGATCAGCGTGCAGAACGGGGACGAACCGACACGGGCCGGTCAGGCTAGGTACCGGTCACGCCATGAACCGGTCAGGCCATGAAGAAGACGTTCTCCATCGGAGCCCAGTTCTCCCCGGGCGCGGCCGTCTCGACCGGCCGCTGGCACGGATCGGTATAGGTCCACCAGCGCTGGGTCTCGGGGTCGGCGGCCATCTTCGCCTGGTCGGCGGCCCAGTCATCCCCGCTGTATTCCAGGTAGGAGAAGAGCAGCCCGTCCCGGTAGAAGATCGAGTAGTTCGACACGTGGCACGCGGCGAGCGTGACCAGCACGGTGAGCCAGACAGCCGCGTGCAGCGTGCGGTACTCCGCGAGCTTCTCCGGACGGACCTTGACGACGCTGCCGAACCGCTGGACGGTGCCAGTCATAAGGCGGTGCCGGACACGGTCTACCAGAGTCCTTGCTTGGCGATACGACGGGCGAGCGTGTTCGCGGTGACGAGTAGGACCAGCGCGAACACGGACTTGAACACACCGATCGCGGTCGCGTACGAGAACTGCGGGATCGTCGACTTCAGTCCGATCTGGTAGACGTAGGTGTCGATCACCTGCGACACGCTCAGGTTCAGCGGGTTCTGCAGGAGCAGGACCTTCTCGAAGCCCGACGTCAGGATCGACCCCATGTTGAGCACCAGCAGGGTGACCGTGACCGGCATGATTCCCGGCAGGTCGATGTGCCAGATCCGGCTCAGCCGGGTGGCGCCGTCCACCGTGGCGGCTTCGTGCAACGCCGGGTCGATACCGGCAAGTGCCGCCAGATAGATGATCGCGGAGTACCCCAGGGTCTGCCACGCACCCGACCAGACGTAGACGTGCCGGAAGTAGTCGGGGTTGCCGAGGAAGTCGATCGGCTTGCCGCCGAGCGCGACCAGCCCCTGGTTGACCAGGCCGCCGTTGGGGTCGAGCAGCATCACCATGATGCCGACGACCACGACGGTGGAGATGAAGTGCGGCGCATAGGTGATCAGCTGGACACCACGCGACGCCAGCTTCGAGCGCACCGAGTTCAGCAGCAGGGCCAGCACGATCGGCAGGGGGAACAGCGCGGCGAGCTCATAGACGTTGAGGATCAGCGTGTTCTTGATGATCGGCCAGAACAGGTACGAGTGGATGAACGTGTCGAAGTACTTCATCCCCACCCACGGGGACCCCTGGATGCCGAGGCCGACCGAGAAGTTCTTGAACGCGATCTGCATGCCGTAGAGCGGGCCCCACAAGAAGATGATCGCGTAGACGACCGGGGGCAGCAGCAGCACGTAAAGCTGCCAGGAGTTCTTGATCCGGCGCACGCGGTTGCCGGATCCCTGGCCGCGATTCGTCATCTTCGACGCTTCCGTCGAGATCGGGACGAGAGGTGGCTCGTCGATGAGAGCTGGGTTGGTCATGTCGAGGTCCCTCTCACTTCAGCGATCCGACGAGCGCACCCTTGACGAAGTGCTTCTGAACGAACGGGTAGGCGATCAGCGGCGGCACGATCGCGACGACGATCAGGGCGTAACGGAGCTTGTCGAAAAGCTCCTTGCGCCGAAGCAGCTCACCCGCGTCCATGCCGGCGATCTGGGACGGGTCAACCGAGTTGTTGATCAGCAGCTCCCGCAGAATCAGCTGCAACGGGAACAGCGACTGGTCGGTCAGATAGATCAGGGCGGTGAACCAACCGTTCCACTGTGCGACCGCATAGAACAGCAGGTTGACCGCGATGATCGGCTTGCTCAGCGGCAGCGCGATGCGCAGGAAGAACTTGAAGTCGCTCGCCCCGTCGACCTTCGCCGCCTCGAGCATCTCGTGCGGGATCGTCACCTGGTAGAAGGTTCGGGTGATGATCACGTTGAACACGCTCATCGCACCCGGCAGCACGATCGCCCAGCGGGTGTTCAGGATGCCCAGGTGCTGCACGATGATGTAGGTCGGGATGATGCCGGCCGAGAACAGCGTCGGGATCAGCAGGAAGAACATGATGAACCGCCGACCGGCGAGGTCGGGCCGGGACAGCGGATACCCGGCCAGCAGCGTGAGTACCGTGCCCAGCAAGGCCCCGAACACCGAGTAGAACAACGAGTTCGCGAAGCCTTTGACGATGGCTGACGACGCGAAAATCGTCTGGTAGGCGTCGACGTTGAAGCCCACCGGCAGCAGGTGCACCGAGCCCGAGCTGATCGCCTGCGCCGAAGAGAACGACGAGCTGAACACGTAGACCAACGGGTACAGGATCGAGAGGGTGAAGGCGGCCAGCACGCAGTAGTTGACGATGTTGAACGCGCGGTCGGACCTCGCTTCCGCGATTCGCGAGGTCCGACGGCGGCCCGCCACGAGAACTGCCACAGATCAGCCCTTCGGGCGGGAGTCGTACGCAGCCTGGTAGGTCTGGAGATAGGTAGCTATCCCCATCCTGTCGATCTTGCTCGTGTAGTCGTTCCAAGCGGCATCGTCATTGATGTCGAGCTTGCCGAGGGCGAAGCTCGCCATGGACTGCTTGACGTGCTGCGACAGCACCGTGGAGATGTCGGCGTTGGACGCGGCACCGGCCTCGTCGAAGATGAGCGGCGGCAGCTGCCAGTCCTTGCTCTGCGCGAACGGCTCATACAGACGCGACGCCTCGTACAGGGGCTTCTCGAAGTTCGGGTTCTTCGGGTTGGCGTACTGGCTCAGGCGGAAGTCGTTCGACCGTGCCATCACCGAGTACTGGCCCCACGAGGTGCCGACCGGCGCGGAGATGTCGTGGGCATAGACGGCCTGCTTGCCGTTGATCGCATTCTGGCCGGCCTTCGACCAGGTCCAGCTCTTGCCCTTCGTGCCGCCGTAGCCGTCCATGGTGTTCTCGAGTTCCATCTGGAAGTCGGCCCACTGCACGAGGAGCTCGGGGTTCTTGGCCTTCTTCGTGATCTGGATGCTGTACGCGCCGTAGGGGACGTAGTAGTCCCACGAGGCGAGCTGGGTGCCGTCGGGGCCCTTGAGCGGGGGCACCGTGACGTAGTCGCGCCAGCGGGCGCCGGTCTCGTAGGTGATGTTGACGAAGGAGTCCCACATCCACACGCGGGCAAAGCCGATGCGCGCGTGCCCGGGAGTGTTCCCGAGCTTGGCCAGCGACTCGGCCGTCCGGGTGAACACGTCAGCGGTCATCAACCCGTCGTCGAACAAGGAGCGCAGGTACTTCAGCCCCTCGCGCCACTCCGGCTTGCTCGGGACGAACGTGACCTTGCCGTCCTCGAGGCGCAACCACGGCTCACCAGGGTTGTAGGTGAAGGCGCCCATGAAGAACCGGTCGATCGCTTGCCCGCCGTCGTTGGCCCACGGGACCGTGTCACCGTGACCGTTCGGGTCGCCGGTCTTAAAGGCCTTCAGCACCGTGCGGAATTCCTCGGTCGTCGTCGGGACATGCAGGCCGACCTTGTCGAGGAACTTCTTGTTGATCCACGCCCGTCCACCGCCGACGCGGCAGTGATAGCAGTCGTTGATACCGGCGTAGGTGTACGTCTTGCCGTCGGTGCCCTTGCTCAGCGTCTTGAGGTCGGGGTAGTTCTTGATCGCTTCCTTCATCTCGACGCCGTAGGTCTCGATGTAGTCGTCGAGCGC
>JAABUK010012127.1_pt1 | contig 11040 bp, 11 predicted proteins | sample 5559141 | NCBI WGS metagenome assembly JAABUK01 (sample SAMN10711869, study PRJNA513367) | rock metagenome | isolation source: Antarctica rocks | place: Antarctica: Victoria Land, Pudding Butte nord | collected 2016-01-03
ACCCTCACATGCTACAATGCATGCTCTTTGACCTGGTTCAGTACTATCTGCATGCACAGAGAGATGCCTTGGCAGGCAGCACTGACAGGCGTTGCCAAGACCATGGCTTTAGCAGTCGCTGTTAGAGAAAAATTCACAAACAAGGCTGGTCTGTCTGTACGTATCTTTGGCTCGTCCTGTGGCCACTTGGAAGTCTGTCAGCAGCCTCCCTCTTGCAGCATTCAGCATGATTCAAGCGCTATATGTCAGCTGATGCTCAAGTCAACAGCCACTGGTCATGCCTGTCCAAGTGTGTGCGAATGCCCATGCAGCTGCAGAGTGGGTATAGCATGTTTGACCCGAGTCCACTCTCAACAGTCAAGACAGCAACTGCTTACTGTACATCCCACTGTCATGTGAGCTCCACTTTCATGCAATGGCACACTGTGTTTCCACAGTAACAACACTCAGACAGCAGCATGAGCAAGGTATGCAGGGTGGGAGCAATAAAAGCTGTGGCAGCCTCTGCTGGCATCGCCAATCTGGTGGTGCATGCTCCGCCACTGCCGGTGCAATTTGGCACCTACCACAGCAAGGCCTTCGTGATAGAGTATGAGAGTGGAGTGCGAGTGGTGGTGCACACAGCCAACCTCATCTATGTGGACTGCAACAACAAGAGCCAAGGCCTGTGGTATCAGGACTTTCCCTGCAAGGTGGGCTTGCCTTGCTGTTGAGCATACGTACAGGCCTGTGGTGGTGCTTGTTGAGCCTGATGCAGTCAGGCTTCTTCAGGCTGTTTGGAGCTGGTGCCTGCTGACTGTGCCTGCTGACTGTGCCTGCTGACTGATCCTGCTGACTGATCCTGCTGACTGTGCCTGCACCCTAAAATAATCACTGGGTCCCAACCCATGTTTAAATATTGGGGCCTCAGATTTGCAAGTTCTGACTGTGCACAGCTTTGAACCCATATCGTAACATTGAGGCCTCAGATTTGCAAGTTCTGAGGGTGCACAGCTTTGATGTGACAAGCTTTGAAACTGAATAGTAAGCAGGCATACAATGTGTAGGCTGCTCACAAGCCTTTTCACCAAGGTGGGCTGTCTTCACTGTTGGATGAGCCCTGTCCTGACTGCATGCGTTGCAGACGCGAGCTACCCTGGGCCAGAACAGGCCTGCTGCTGTGTAGCACTGCCTACACTGTGTGTCAATCCAAAGCCATGCTGCTCCCAAACAGCACAGCTCTCAGGAATTGGGACATAGCACAGTGTCCGCATGACACACCCTCCTTGTGAAATCGTGGATTTGCTGCATGCAGAGTGACACATCTCCTGCCACATCTGAGTTTGAGCAGGAGCTGGCAGATTACCTGAAGGCACTGCGTCTGCCGCAAGCTGCAGCCCAGAAGGCTGAAGCCCTGTGCAAGCAGCATGACTTCTCATCAGCTCGCGTACACCTCATCATCTCTCGCCCAGGCTACCACTCAGGTGGTTTTCTTTCAACTGTTTTGACCTGCTTTGTCACAAAGCAGACATGCAAGCGGCTGTCACCAAAAGCTGCTGTGGCCAAGCCTGGCAGGTAAGTTTGAAAAGCAGTTCACCGAGACTGGCATCAAGGTGAAAGAGCGGTTGACATGTTGACTTTCATCCTGTTGTATGCTGTGCTTGCTTGACACAATGACGATGAGTCCATGCCTTGATGCTTCACATCACAAGAGGAGGACTGTGACAGAGCTTTTACAAGACGTTTGCATCACATCTCTCAACTATGGTTTCCAGGCGAAGACCGTCTCATAATGTCCTCACTTTTGGTTCAGGGCCAGCACTGAAGAAGTATGGGCACCTGAGGGTGCAAGCTTTGCTGGCAAGGGAAACATTCCCAGCTCATTTCCAGGGTACTCCTTTAGTAGCCCAGTTCTCCTCTCTAGGATCCCTGGATGAGAGGTGGCTCAGTAATGAGTTCAGAGTCAGCCTTTCGGCTGGCCTGAGCTCCTCAGGAGGTGAGTCTCTGAGCTTGTTTGTGTGCACCGCCTGAAATCAGCAAAAGCACAGCGTGCTCCAATACAAGAAGAGTCAGTGTTGCCTACACATTGCAAGGGGGTCTGTGCTTCCATTAGTCATGCAGCAAGACAGCTCAGCATCCTGCTGCACCATTTATTTTCCCAGTTTGTTCATGTCTGCACACGAGTTGCAGCTTTTGGCAAGCATCAGAGACTAAGCATGGGACTTTACACACTGCTTGGTTGGCAAATTGGCTATCACCTGCACATACATGCAATTCAGCGTCTCACGTTTTGGCTCACAGGACTAGGGTTTAGGCACACCTAGTAGGTACCTGGCAAGAATGATTAGCTGGAATCCCTATAAAAAATAAGGATAACCATTATTATCATTGTCATCATTATTATTATCATTACCATTGTTGTTATTGGTGTTGTCATACATGGCAGCGTCACCAGGCTCTGATCTAGCACCAGCTCAGCATCTGAACATCTTTGGCACTCCAGCATTCACAGCCGTCATCAGCAACTCATCAATGAGTAAACACTTCTGGCATCCACCATTCATGAACTTGGCGTCTTGCGTCCATGTTCATTGGTTTGCAGGGAAACTGGGGCCAGGTGCAGCAGGGGCCAAGGGCCTTCAGCTCGTTTGGCCTACTGTGGAGGAGATCAGGGGCAGTGTGGAGGGGTGGAGGGGGGGTGCCAGTGTGCCCGGCCCAGCCAAGAATGTGAACAAGCCCTTCCTGCGACCCTACTGGCACACGTGAGCCCTGCTTCACTTGCTTCTTGTTTAGAATGGCTTCCTTCTTTGCAATCCTGCCTCACGCCAATCTGTGCAAGCAAACTGGCAGCAGGCAGGTATGCATGATGGGTTTATCAGTTGACACATGCAGGCTGACTAGCAACATGATGCACACATCTGCACCTGCTCATGCAGCACAATCTGTCCCTATGCACAGTGTGATCTGCCCTGCAAGCATGGGTATACAACCCACCCCATCATCCCTTTGCTGCAAGACTCTTGTTGCTCTGTCAATACAGTCATGCAAACTGTTGATGGTATGCGAAACAACTGGAGGCCATCAGCCAGACATATGCTGAAAAGCCATGGAGGCATTTAGCACAATCTTGGGGTGCAGGTGGGGCGGGGAGCCCTGGGGGAGGCAGAGAGCCATGCCTCACATAAAGTCCTACACACGCTATTAGTAAGCCCCTTCATCATGCACATGCTGCGTCTACACCTTGACCCAGGGCATCATTCACACACACACGTACGGTCATGCTTGTTATGCAAGCAGGCAACCACTTATGTAACCTCACTCGTCAACACATGCTTTTTGCTTGTCTGATGCATTAAAATGTCTTTGATGCAACAGCTGTGCATTGTAAAAGTCAAAGATGCAAATAGCAGCATCCATGTTTGAACCTACATCCGGAATAGATAGAGAATGTGGACAAGCCACTCATACTGCATTGTTACACAGTAAGTTCAATCTGCCCTCGATGAGGCTGGTGCCTTTACCATTGGCACCTTACACCCTTCCAGACTCCACTCTAGGGTTTGGTTGTTTGATTGAGGAGGGAAACCCTGGCAAATAACCCCCTCATAGGGTTTGCCGCCAAAGTCTGGCGCGTGCATGACTATATTTAGGGTTACTTGGTGCTACATGAGCAACCTTGACGAGGTGACAACCATTCAGGGTGTCATGGATGCGTGCCTAGTAAGGCTGCCAGGCAACATAATATAGCATGATATTTCTGATGTGTTCTGGGTATGGGACCTGTTTTGTCGCCCCCAGCTGGCCAATTTGCATGCTGATGCATGAAGTGTGTAGTGTAGTAGCTGACAATTGGCCAATGGATATTCTGATCAGAACGAGTAACTGTCCTCGATCACATCATATCACATGAGGCCAGAGGCTAGGGTTCCCAGATGAGCACAGACCCTAAGGCTCGTAATAGGGCAGATTTGGCTGTACTGGTCATGCTGGAAACACACAGATTATGATGCCAAGGAATTACACGTTGTCACAGCGTGAAATGCTCTGTTGATGCATCTCAACCTGCATTGCCAGAGGCAAGGATCACGATGATGTCATGAAATAACATTATTTTGAGGCATTTGCAGTCAGTGAAGCTAGTGTTGGGGTTGATGCAGTGGGCAGCAATTGGCTTGGTTCATCCTGGCATCCCATAATCTTAGCAAGGCAGCCTGGGGAGCTGCACAAAAGCAGGTCAGCTTCGGCAATAACTTCGCACCCGAGTGCCTCACAAGCCAAAATCACAGTGTCATTTTGCCATTGTCAGTGAATGAGACCATTTCACTGTTCACAAAGTAGTGCGCTGTCCTGACTTGGTGAGTGTTCAATTGACAGCGTGTATAGTAAGGTTGAAAAGGCCTGTTCCAGATGCAATACCTAGGTTCATTTTGGGTGAATTTGCGGCACCCAAACCCTGAGCAAATTAGCAAAACCCTCAGAAATTTGGGAATGGTCAAAAAGATCTCACCCCTTCCCCGCCTGCCTTACTGTTTGCAGTCCTGTGATGGAACACAGCCTGTCTCACTCACATACTTACTCAGGGCTAGATGCATTTGCGCCAAGGGCACATGTGAGGAAATAGCCCTTTAAAGGCAGCTGTCATTTGCTGAAACTCACTGCCAGGACATATGCACCTGTCATGCATGCAAGCATCAAGGCTATGCATGCACGTCTTGCATGTCTTTGCACTTCACAATGAGAAGCAGCAGTTGCAGACAGTGTGATGACTCTTCGCTGCTTTCCCAGTCTGTGCCTAACTCTTATGGCCACTTATGGCCACAAATATCATGCTGGAATGCATGTGCAGGGCACGCAGCTATTCATCAGATCATTTGAGCTGGGCGTCATGCTCCTGCCTTCCTTGGAAGCCCGCTACCGGCAGCACCCCAACAGGGGTTTCAGCTGCACCCCCCAGGCACCCCCCGCCCAACCCAGTACAGAGGATGCAAGCACATGCAATGCTGTCAATGAACCACCAGCTGATGCTCTGGCGGCTGTTGATGCTGCTGCTGCTGCTGCTGCTGCTGGTGCTGCTGCTGCTGGTGAGTAGATTCATCTTGTCTGGCCAATGTCACAAGCAATCAGCCACCTGACCCAAGCATGAAGACCCCACATGGCTGCACAGTTGTTGCACTACATAAGTCTCATTCCTTGCACTTGCTTTAGCAGTTTGCCAGCAGTAGCCCCAGCTTGCAAGCAGTGTGTATGGCAAAGCGCTGAGCGTCATTGATGTCAACAGGCCAACAAGGAGATGTAGCATCAGCCCAAGGTCTGCCTGCACCAGAGTTCTGGGCAAGCCAGGCAGGCACAGCTGATAGCAGTGATGATGACAGCAACAGTGGGGCCAGCAGGTGCGATCATCAGTCACCACTGTCTGGGCTTCCATGCGCTGAATGCTATGTCACGCACATCCTGCAGACTCTTGAAAGCAGGAGCAGGTGCATCAAGAAACACTGCAGCGTCCACTGCAGAAGACACTGCTTCACTGCAGGTCCCCCAATTTTGCAAAGCACGCCAACCACTTGGCAGTATCATAGTGCTTGCTTGGACACAGCAGCTTTGTTTGACAATGTATTTCTCCTAAATCACTTTCAAGAGTGATGTTAACACTGTTGGGTTATAGCAATGCATGCCATGATTACGACCACTTGTGTCTGCACCGCAGTTCTCAGTGCTGCTTTTGTGTCGCAGGTTGATCATGCCAATACCCTACATGCTACCTCCCAGGCCCTACAGGTCCTACATGGCCACTGACCAGCCCTGGTGTGTTGACATAGAGTATACTGGTCCAGATTCCTTGGGACACAGTATCAATGGCCCGTTTGACAGTTTTTATGGACATGTTCAGCCACCAGACTGAACTGTCACCATCTCACTTGGAGGAGATTGAGTAAAAGCAGTGCAGCACATCTGCGATGATGTGCATACTATCAATTGCGCTGTGTGATATTGTTATGATTGCTGGCTGTACTTACAGTCAATTGCTGCTCAGAAAGCTTAACCAGAAGGTTACGCACAAGATGCCTACGTACCTTGCACCTACGAAGTCATGCATTATGTGTGCTGCATGTCACCAGGCAGTGGTATGTAGTGCAGGCATGGATCTGAATTGCACATATGCCAAACTCGAGACATCAGCATAGGACATTTCATCAATCTATAAGCTGTATATTCTTGCTTACAAAATCAAGCAAGGTGACTACAGTCACATGTGCCAGTCGAGCAAGTAATGCAATGGGGCAATAGCTGGCAAACATGCATGTCTCCAATGATATGCCATGACACAAGTTGCTCCAGGAGGCACTAAAAATTGACAATCAAACATGCTTGTCAACCCCTCTCCCATAGCACCCTTGCAACCTGGCTCATGACAAGGGCCCTTGCGTTCTCAGGGTAGCGGCGCGTGGAGGCGCATCCAATGAGCAGAAGCATGATTCGGCCTCGGTTCTGCAGCCAGAACAAAACGTATCTTTTCAGATACATACATGGGATGCAATTGCACAACATCCTTGATTGCCATGGCGGGTGGCAACAGACTTGAGCACTTCACTTCCGCTCTCAATTGGCAATTCAAGTAGTTGAACGCTTGCCTGGATTGCAGGGAACAGAGCCCGAAATGCCAAACAGCTGCTGAGGTGCTGTGATGACAACGGGCTTCTGTATCTGTTGTGCTGCTCTGTGACGTTGTTGCTGTCGCAAGATATGTCATTCTCACTGTTGCAGCCTTCCTTGCTATCATCGTTGCTGCTGGAGTCATTGTTGCTGCTGGAGTCATTGTTGCTGCTGGAGTCATTGTTGCTGCTGGAGTCATTGTTGCTGCTGGAGTCATTCTTGAGAAGCGTACCATCCTGTTACAAGTCACAAGTGCAAGTGATGCATGCAGCTAATTTTCATGGATGCCATGCTAAGCAATGAACCTGATTTCCAGCAAAAAAATCAGGTAAGCAACCAAGGTAGAAGCAGGGACACAGTACAGCTTTGCACAAACATACCTTGTCTGTAAGTTGAGAAAAGTGAGGGGCTATGGCTGGCTTTAAGATCAGCATGTTGCCCTCGTGATATGATGGACCTACTTTAATGGGCTACAACAGCCAGCACCAGATAAGTTGCAACTTATCAACTGATAGAGCAAGTAACAAACTTCAGTGTTACATTTGTAGCTTGAGCTTGCAAGATCCTAGCTCTATGTGCCAGCACGAACACTACTGCGAAAGTCACCTGGACATCTAATGCTGGCAGCAGACTAGGCGGTTCAAGTGTCCTTCCATAACCATAGATGGTCCTTCTTGGGGCAGGGGCACTCTGCAGAGAGTCGTGGAAGTGACAATTGGCTGCTCAGGGCAGACTTATGCTGTACATCCACCCTGTAGATGCCAATATTGACTTGCCTGGGTAGGTCTCCTTGTTCCCTTGGTAATTACGGATTGGACCTGGAGCCATCAGCACTTTTCAAGTTGTTATTGCAACCGTTGATTTTTTGAGCTTGCAGCCTAGCAATCAAGCTGTTGGCATCACGCAAGCGAAAATGGGGTGCATCGACGAGCGGCAAACAGTACTTACAGGATTGTCAGTGAAGTGCTGCTTGCGGCCCCTTCCTTCCCTCTGCGTGCGTGCTGTCGCTCTGCCAATCACATATGCCGACCAGGTGTAAAGCGCGCCAATCGTAAAACCGAGCACGTCCAACATACTTGTCTTTGCTTGCAGGCGTGTAGCACACCTGTCTTGGGACACGCAGCACACCTGTCTTGGGGCACGCAGCGGCTTGCTTCACACCTGTTGGAGCCGTGTTCAAACCATAAGAAACGACATTATTTGTATTTATATGTTACATTATTTGCATGAAGATTTACAAGGAAAGATATTTTGTCCGCATGTGGACTCTCTCAACTGTATCGCGGCTGCATTTCACAAGCACAGGAGCAAAAGCGAGTACCAGCTTTCAGGCGGACTGCAACAGCTGACGCCACCCCGACTTTGTGCCAGGGACGTCGTTTGACCTTACGCAGCACTGCCTTTGCACCGACCTCCTTCAACGTCAGACAGACGCTTTGTGCACCAGCTGTATGGAAGAAGTTGCATCAACTAAATACCTGCGTCCAACCAGCAAGCATGAGCGCATGCTGGGGTCGGGAGGGTACGCTAGGGTGGAGAGGTACGAAGCACTGAGCTCAATCACGTCTGGCTTGATTGCAACGAAACTTCAGTAGCTGAAACCAATAGGACTGGTTGTGACAGGTGGTACGATACCGACTCTGGCGAGTGGGTTGCTGCCAAGTGTGTCACTGACTTCAAGCTTGCTCAGTGCGAGACTACACTGCTGCTACTCGCTGAGAGGTCAAAAGTCCCCAGAGTGGTCAGGCTCAAGGACGATCTTCTCCATTTGTCTCAACAAGGTGTCATGGTGCTCGAGTAAGTCTTCAGACACACAAGTGGCACATCCATATTGTGTCCAGCTGCTGACAAAGATATCCCACTTGCAGGTTGATTGATGGCATTTGTCTGCTGGACTACTTTGACAGGAGCGCAATTGACAAGCGTTTGCATCTGACTGAGGCAAGAATGGTGGCAACTGCAGCGCCCCTACTAGAGGTCAGTGCTGCTTGTATGTGCTGTCTGTTGCTTGCTTGCTAGCCAGGCAGAGGTTGGGACTCTTCAAAGTTTGCTGTCAATATGCAGACATTGTGCAAACTTCACGGTTCTGCTGGTATTGCGCACATGGACGTGAAGCCTGAAAACATTCTATTGGCACCTGCGGAGGATAATGCATGGAATATGTTGCGTTTGGTTGACTTTGGCTTATCAGCACAGTCAGGTACAGCTGCTCACAACCGCATGTCTCATTCCTCCTAATCACAACAAGATCGCAGAGCAAGCTACCTGCCAGCTTCATGCAGAGTCAAAGAATCTGGCGACATTGCGCTTGCCTGTCAATGCATACCTTGTACTGCCACATCCTTTAAGAGGAGCATTAAGCCTTGAGATGCGACACAATTTAGTAGCCATTTTACAGACTGCATGTCTGCAGACATTGGAGCCAAGGATGTTGTGCCAGCTGGTTCCTCATTGCCGTATGCTGCTCCAGAGGTCCTGCACGCCCTTAAGCTGGCGACTCAGGTCCCTGATATAATTGAGAAGGTCAATGGAGCTGCAGCTGACATGTGGTCTTCTGGCTGCACCTTGTATTACATGCTGACTGACGACCTGCCGTTTGACATGTGGGACATCATTGACACATCATTCAAGCATGGGTGGCAGAGATACAAAGAAGTACAAAAGGTGCAGCGCTCATGGGTAAGCATCCACCGGTCATCCTTTGACAGAACTGCTCACCTGTTCACTGCCTGTCTGTTGCTCTGTAGCAACATCACCAACATGTGTTCTACAGCTTGTGTGTATTGTCATGAAATCGCATGCCTTGCAGAGTTGCCTTTCAATGATCAGCATAGTGTCCTGTGCAATCTGCTCAAAGTTGATGTTCTGCCTGCAGACTAAGGCGGTGTTGTTGGCAGAAGCCACACAGACTCCAGCAGAGCACCCCATCCTGAGTCAGGTCAGAGCTTGCAGTACAACCCCAGAGGCTGCTGTCAGCTTCTTCACTGCAATACTGCACCCAAAGCCCAGCGCTCGCCTGACCAGTCTCCAGGCTCTGGACCACCCTTACCTCAAGCAGTGCGTCCATCAGATGCAGGACCACTACCATCCACCCCCCCTTGACCCCCCTCGCAGCTGGGAGGAGCGCCTAGATCAAAACCGCCTTGAAACGAGTGCTAGCCACAGCAGCATGCTGCGCGGTCTCAGTACGGTTGGCAAGGCTGCAGGTTTGGCAGGGTTTGCTGTGTTGAAGTCTGTGGCCAAGGCAGTGAGAGGCAAGCGCCCAGATGACATCTCACAGTATTTCCCAACCTACACACACCCAGAGCGAGACTCTGATCTGCCGGCTAGTACCCCACATGACAGGTCGACAGCAGTGATCAGAAACCCAGGCTTGCCTGTCAACCCACAGCAAAGCACTGGTGCAGACACATCAGATGCTAGCATGGATGAGGTGCCACGTGTACTTGCTGCACAGAGTCATGCAGCACCTCTGCAGCGATATGATGTTTCAGCTGCTGCATTGTTTCTCAATCAGCAGCGCATAGCGGCTGCATACAAGGCAGTGAACGAGCAGTGGCCAATGCCAGCGGCTCGACACCACATCAGAGCATCAGCTTCAAAGGCAAAGAAGGAAATGCCATTTGACCCACTTCGTAGGCCTGGTGCTCGTCTGAATCGTCACCTTCACTACCAGTTCAGCGCCCGCACTGGCAGATCAGCGCCAGATGCAGACTCAGGCCCGAAGCAAACGCCTGATGCTGCAGTGGCAGTTGCTGCTGCCGGCATATCTGCTGCTCCTCGACATGCAGAGGCCCAGCTTCCCATCAATGCTACAGGCAGTGCAGAGACTGCCACGACTGCTGTATCTGACACCACAGGGGTCACAACCCCCTCTGAGGTCTGCGCTTCCACAGCAACTGCACCAAGCAGCTTGCCTGCTGCTTCTGTTGGTAGGCAAACAGAGCCTGTCAGCGTAGAGCAAATGTCCTTGCCAACAGCTCAAGGCGCAGACCACGCACTTGGTGGTGTTGCTGGTCAGTCAGAAGCTGAGAGCTTACAGCAGGGCTATACCGCCACAGCAGTTGGTGGCAGTTTGTCTGCCGTGCTTGCTAGTGGCAATGCAGAGGCAGAGAGCACAGAACAGGTCACTTCAGGCACTGCAGCAGCAGCTAACACAACAGCAGCTCAGCACAGCTCAGCCAGTGCTGCAGCGTCAGTCAACATAGCTGCATCAGTCAATGGAGCTGCTTCAGACCCTTTGAAGAGCCACATGCTGCCTATGGCTGCAATAGACGATGGCTTGACATTGGCACAGCAGAACCTGCGCAGTCACCAGATTGAGCTGCTCCCTGAAGATGAGGAAGATTTCTACCCAGTGCCACAGCAGCTGCAGGAGCTGCCACCTTACCCCACACCACCTCTGGGGAA
>JAABUK010012128.1_pt1 | contig 11038 bp, 11 predicted proteins | sample 5559141 | NCBI WGS metagenome assembly JAABUK01 (sample SAMN10711869, study PRJNA513367) | rock metagenome | isolation source: Antarctica rocks | place: Antarctica: Victoria Land, Pudding Butte nord | collected 2016-01-03
GGTGTGGTGGTAGGGGTTACGGTACTAGTGGTAGGCACGGTAGGCTTTGGAGAAAGTGAACGAATGCAGAATATTATTCTAGTCAAATTTACTTTGAAACAAAGACTGGCGCTCTGTGTGCAGTACACAGTACGAGTACACTGGGACAATCTACATTCCATCATGATTTTCAACCCGAATCTAACCCAAGAGGGTATGGGCGCCTATTCCAGAAACCCGCACACAGCGAGTACCTCTCTACAAAGACTCACAGTTTCAGAAATCGAAATCATCAATGTACAACGTCAAAGCAAAGCACATCACCATCATCCATTAGAATGGGCAATTCCTTGCTATTTCTAAAGCTAATGATGAGCCATCTCCGTGTACAGGTCAAGCCTTGGCTTAGCCATTCACAAAAAGCAGTCGCACACCTGGTGTATCAATCTTGTCCTTTCCATTCCACTCCCTAAAAGCACGCCTCGCTAATGATTTTTGACCGTTAAAAGAGCTTAGGAGCCGGAGTAAAGGTACTCCCAACGTGTGCTTCAGCACCTGAGCGCCCTGACCTTGTGGGATGGTCGGTTGTTGAAGCGCTGGTTGTGGGATTTCAAGTCGACTGGAGAGTGTTTGCCATACGATCCCTTGCCACTCTCATCATCGGTCAGGCTCAATCAGTACTGCCCTGCATGAACAACTGCTTCTTCAAGTCGGATTTGAAATCTGTGGCAGCTTTGATGTAATGCATGGCCCCAGTCCGCTCCAGCGCCTCATAACCCGATCCTTGCAACATGGAACTCTCGGTGCTGGAGTTTACCATGTCAACAAACGAGCGATGTCCTCCGCCCCAGCTTGTCGTGTGCAGCGTCAACAAGGTGTAGATCTTGATTGCGCCATGGAAGTAGCTGAAGAGAATCTGGGCTGGGAGAAACTTGAGGTCCGATGGGCAGCGGTAAAAGTGAGGCCAGAGCTTCACGGTCTTGGCCATGAAGAGCCAGATGGCAAAGACGCCGAATGCGTTGAAGTTGGTAGGTTTATACTTGTGCTCCTGCGTGGTCTCCAGGGTCTTCATCAAGAGGTAAGCTAGGGTACCGTCCATGATCAACGCCGGTGGGTTGAACGAGGATAGATGAAGAGCGTAGGTCGACCATGGCTGAGCTTTCCAGATGACTCGGTCGAGGAACAAGGAGGTGAAGTTGCTACGCCACGTCGTTCGGTACCACCTAACGCATTGCCCGAGATACTTGGAGTTGCCCTCGAGGGTGGTGGTTAGCTTGGCCTCGGGAGCGCATTGGATTTTGATCTGCCAATTGTGGTTTACCAGCCAGCGGGTTATGCAATTGTCGTCATCTGCTGCTAAGAGGCTGATATTGCCAAGCCACTTCTCATCAGAGAAGTGCTCGGTGAAAGTTGAATCTTGGACAATGCTTGTTCGAACGGCAGAAGTCCGTCCAGAAAGACAAGATATCCCACCATCGATGTGTGCTGTGGCGCTAATTTCAAAATTCCAGCGCTCGAGGTACGCCATGCTGAGGAAGTCCCAGAAGTTTGGATGCGCGGGTCGTTCAAGACTAGAAAAGCGAAGAGATTAGCTGTCATGCTTATGGTACCTAGGTGGAGAAAATGGGCCAATACCATGTATAACCGCCAACTGCTCCCGTACCAGGATCTTCGAAAGGTGCGAGCATATAGGTCAGAAATGTTGTCGGCCAGAAGACATCGTCATCGGCGAAAACCGTAATGGCTGTCTGGACTGCCTTGAGGCCTTGGATCATCTGGAGACGCTTGTTTGCTTTGGGCGCTCCAAGGACGTTGACGTGGAAGAGACTGAGACTCTCGCAAAGCTTTTGAAGGCGGTTCACGTTCTTCTTGGGGGTGACAACAATGATGGTGTTGGGATTGCAAGCTGCAATGGACAGGATGCAGCGGCGAAATTCGTCGCTATCCCCAAGAGTCGGAATGATCACGCTAACATCTTTGGAGGTAAAGCTAGGTGGGAAGCGAGGGCGAATTGGCTTGTAGGTCCAAGCGGCCACTATATTGACGATGGTGCGAGTGTAACGCCAGAGCCTGTGTTGTTGTGGAGGATGGTAAGTCGGGAAGTCGTTTCGGATCGGGATGGGGATGCTTGGGCAAACTTACCAGAGGCAGACAAACAGTATCAAGTACTGCATCTTGGGGTTCGGCGGAGACGGCTAGAGGTAGATGATACTAGGTATGAGTTGCAAGGTAAAGAGAAAGAGAAAGAGAAAGAGAATGGACAGTGATGTGTTCGGGGCTTTTGAGGAGGGAATTAAGAGCCTTCAATTGTCGAAGTGGGTGTTTGCTTCTTGGTTCAAGACGAAGCTGCTCTGGAGTTTTGTAGTTGGGGGGGGGATGGGGGGGGGGGATGGGCCGAGAAATTTATAGAAGGTACGTTTTATGCAGTGAATAGAAGTGTTGGGGCGAAGCACGTGGTTTGTGGGTGAAGGGAATAGAAGGTACAGCCAGCTCCTGTGATTATTGCTCCTTCACTACTGTAACAGTAAGGTAAGGTATCTTAACGGTAATGTTTGGATTGGATGGGGACAAAGCGGAGCGACATCCGCCAACGTCACATCCGGAGCGATGGTGTTTTCATATTCGACCGTGTTGTTGTCTTGGCCAATCACACCACGCCGTGTTGCGCGAATTGCGTCACACATGGGCAGTGAATTCGAAGTATTGGTGAACGGCGATGGCGATATCAGGATTCAGGATGCGCGAAACTTCCACCGTACACAGTCGTATCGTACCGTATCGGACATTGGGACATTGGCGACGTCTAACTTACCTTAGGTACCTAAGGTAGTATACCGTACCTTACTGCTTTAGGGTACCTAGTTGCGACCAAGGAAAAACCTGGAACGCCTTGGAACGTCATCGTCGCCAAGGTGCTGCCACCGAACCAAAGTTGCATAGCCAGGGAGCGGGAATAAAGGTAAAGTCGAAACCGCCCATGCCACCCGGAAAGGATTTAGAGTTGTGGCACTCCCTGGCTACCTCTACTAAGTTAGTACGAGTACTACTTAGCTCCCCCTCGTCCTTCGTACCTCTCAGAGCGTCGAGCTTTATCAACGCCCCGGACCCTTTTCCCGTCACTCATGAGACGGACCAGCAGAGAGAGAATCGGTGATTGGACGGGGACAGAGCGCTCCAAGGACAAGGCAATGTAAGTGGATAAGGTAACCTGTAAAAAGGTAAAGGTAAAGCCATTCATTTGGGTGATTCTCAGTAAGGTATGGTATGACGTGTGACTACCTTTTAGAATACCAAGTACTCTACTTTCGGGTTGGTTTTTGTTGTCCCGGCGTACTGTAAGCGGCCCCCCTAGAATTACCCCGAAGGTAGGAAGGGTAGAAAGTAGGATGTAGGTAGCTTACAGACGAATTCGAATTTCTGAGCCATTTGAAATTTGAATAGCTTCAATATTCGGATGGTCAGTAGTGTCAGTGAGCAATAAGGTAAATTTGATAAATCTAGTGGTGGTGTTGCGGGGTAATTCTAACACTAAGGTGAGTCAGCCACGGGGCGCTGCTCACAGGCGGGGGATCTCTGTCCGGAACATCCCTAAATTAACAACATGTCTTTTTCCCATCTGATGTACCAATGTGATACGCCGTATTCCGTAGAGATGATACTATCGTTGTAATCCTCCTTGATCCTTCGTTTCAGCATGCTCACAATAATAACTCGTCATTTCTGTACAGTGTCGAAGGTCGTTGGACCTTGGTACATAGGACATCAGCCCCGTCAGCCACTCCTTACAATGACGTCATAATCTCCGCAAATAGCGAACAACGAGGCGTGGTAAGTTTCAAAGCAATCCAAGAGTGAGGTACGAATATACGTATCGTTTCATTATGAGGGACACAATGTACCATCCAAGGTTTCAGCAGGTACTAAGAGAGAAAATAGGCTGCATGCTGGCCTTCCTGAATCAAACTATCCCGCGGGGGGGAAAATTGGCTATGATGAACCATGACCTTGTCTTGTCGTCGCCGCTATTGCGCCGTCGTCAGTAATTGCATCGTGGAGTAGACCTTCAGTCTCTATGCACACATCCTCTTGTTCTTATCACCGTACTATTGCTCGAATTCGGTGTCAGCACTCAAGTCTGACGGTTGAGGAAGAACCCTTGTTCTCATGCTTTAGAACTCCGCAGAACCTCGATCGACAACGTCCGTCAACACTCTTCCAATAGACTACGGTATACCACGAGGCTAGGCCAAACCCCAGACATTCCGCGGGTAGGTACCAACAACCAATGTCGAGACTCCAATGCAGCCGCTTAACCTCAGTATCATGGACGGGACTTGATGGCAAGTTCATAAGGTAGAAGCTCTGAACATGCGTGGTGCGTCAGACATCTTTCTCCACTTGTGTTCCATTAGAGCGTGTGAAGATGTCGAGAGCGACTGGAACCATTAACTCGGGACGGGCCTGAGATGGCGAATCTCGAGAATCGATTGATATAAAGGTTACACCACTTATGCGGTGACCACCACCTTATCCGCGCGGCGGCTTTTCCATCGGGCATGCATGCAACGGTCCGTACATGCAGCGCCTATCGCACAGTGCGCAAACTCGACGGAACCATAAATCACTCCGTACCTAGTAGCCCGAAAACATGTTGAGAGTGCAGTAAGTCGGATGGGCATACCGGTAGTTGAAGCCCTTTACAACATGTCTCTTGTTCCTTTCCAAGTCAGGAGCTATTCACTACCATGGCGCCCTGGGTACCAACACGGCAATTTTTTGCCTGACAGACCGAGTCGTATTCTCATGCCTTCATCAATAGAGCTTGTTGTCTAATTCGACTCTGTTGGATACTGTTACCCCTGTGTGGTTGGCAATCTCGCTTAGCCCTATAGGGCGCGGGAGTCAGAGTTTTCACCTCCTTTAGTTCCTACTTTCTAGAGTAGTTCAACCAATATATACACATGCACATACTCCTTCTGACCTTCATGTACTCACAGACTCGACTTGCGTGCCTCAGGTCTTCTAGCGCAATGATATACATTCTTGAAATGCAAATAACGTTGACACTTGTTGTGCTTCACCACAACATGAGAAGAGAAAGTTTGGTATTAGACCACTCTTTACTAGAACTATGCGCAGAAGAAACACAAGAGAGTCGTTTTAACATCGCTTCAGTCTCGAGACAGCTATGACCGAGCAATGTCAACTATCCTGCGCCCTTCGATTTTGTCGAACCTTGACGACCCGCCGGCTATGCTAACCAACTCGGTAGGAATGGAGATTCTGCTAAAGGTCTCCTACTAATGGGGATATATCCTCTCCAAATGTCAGAATTATATTCAAGTACACACTGGCTGAACGTCAGGTGCCATAGGTGCGACATCTGTCGGGTTTGTCGCTGAACATCCAGCCACAGCGCCAAAGGTGGTGTCATCAATCGCAGCATCAAACGCCGCTCCACAATTTGGGTCACTACGAACAGAAACTGGTCAGTACCAACCCAAAGATTCAGATTTTAGGCCTCAGCTATCAAAGAGCGATTCACCGTACCTAGCTCCGCCACTGGCATTGTTGAACCAGGAGCAAATATCGTGGGAGAAACAATCTTGAGTGCTTGATGAAGCAGCTTTAGCAAAGTCGCACAGACCGAAAGAGATACTAGGAAGATTTACTAGACATTCCCGAATGCTGCTCCTGTGCATCCGGCACCACATCTGGAAGATCGTAGAGTCAGAATGGCATCTTCTTCTGCGAGAAGAGGCGGCTTCATTACCGGCCATTGCAGCTATACCTGAATGAAGGTCAGCAAGATCCAAGTGCTTCGGTCTCACTGGGATATATATAACGCACTCTCCGCCAGTCACAGCATTGGTGCCGAAATTACTTCCCACAGTCCCAGTCCAGGTACAGCGCTGGTCGTCTGCATTGGTCCATTGTGCCGTCGCTGTTGCCGACGGATCGAGGCACGTGATTGAAGCGAGGCCCGGAGCAGCTGCAAGCAAGAAAAGTGCAAGACTCGATATGTACATCATGACGAGAAAGGATGAGATGAAAGGACACTATTGTACAGTTGGCTTTGAATTGCTGTCTGTGAAGACTAGAATGACAGGAAATGCCTTAATTTCTAGTTGTATCAACAACGGAATATATACAAAATCATCACGGCACTGGAAGAATCTCCTGGCGTTCAACCTCGGTGGAACCTCTGTTTCACGCCGCGGCTTAACCCTAACCCTTGCATAGCTGATTTTTTCCGGGGGGCAATGACACTATTTTCTATTTTCAGCACGCGATGTTCGCTAAGTGCCCAATCATTACACCGCTCATCACTCGAATCGATATTTTGAGGTTTTTTCATTTGCGCGGCTAAACCATCTACCTTTTTCGGCTTTCTGATGCGCTTGGCATATCGGTGATGTGCTCCCTTTCGGCAACTCGGAATACTGTCAACTGGAGTCGTCGTCGAATCGTTCACTTTCCGCCTCGCCTTTGACTGGTTTTCTGCTTCACTGTTGTGGTTAATTCAACAGGTATAACACTGGCTTAGAGTATTACTTTGTCTTAATTCAGGTATTCGAATGGACTTTCGAAGTATTGATTACTTCATAAGAGTTCAACCCTGTCCTTGTTATTTCTACATCCTATAGCAAAAACTATTGAGATCGTAGGCTCCGTCACACCTATCTGTCTTCGTCCAGTATTGCCATTAAATTAACTTAGCTTCAAAGAACCATTTTCAGGCTTGAAGTTTGACTCGTTGCACAATACTCGACATTTTTAAAGCATCAATTCCCATCTCTTGTACCTTCCGCGCCGTATTATCGATCATCTGTACCACCCAGCCGTCAACATCGAAAGAGAACTGCATCTGCGATAACTGGAACGTTTCCATATTAATGTTTTCAAGGCCAAATCTTCTCTTTGAGTCACTAGAAGCTGCATCTTCCTTCCCATTTCAAGTCTGCAACAATAAGGTAGCTATTGCAATGGCGATTAGAAACCGCATCAAGTCCACCAACTGCCATGATACCGACTATAGCGAGAGGCAAACCTTTGCGATCCAACGCTCTCGAAGTTTATCAGCGCGATGAGATTAGACTTATCCTCTATCCCAACTTCATAAAAGACTTTCTTGATGTGGCGCTTTGTCAAAGTCAACAGGGCCAGCAGGCTCTGCGCCGATGTGCCGGGCAAGCTCGTCTGGAACAGCGAAGCTGAACCAGCGGAGTTCAAGTGGCTTGTATTGATGATCAATATTCTGGTCAAGGCAAAGCGAAGTCTGGCTATACGGACCATGGCTGAATTAGTCGAGAAATAAGATCGCCTACTCGCAACAATATATAGCGGCCTTGATGATGGCACGAGCCATTTTATAGCCCTGGGCGAATTGGACTAGCAAGAAACCAAACCTCCAAAATGGGGTTTGTCGAAATATTGCTCTTGATCGGAAGGGGCGTTTCTCGGCGTTTCGTCAGTAGTGGGAGTCCGTAACGTCATAATCTGCTTAATGAGTTTCTTCAGCGCCAGATCAGAGAGCATAGAGGATGGAAGAGCAAGTCAGATCCGCAATGATAACCGCAACAGTGCAGACCCTTGCGTAATGCGTGGTGGTTCGAAAGAGATAATATGTCTTAACAAACTGAAAGAGGAAAGAGGCAAATCTAGGACAGTTTTCAAGTTCAGAGGATATGTTTATTTCTATATTGCAAGACCATCATTCCGGAGTAAACCTGCCGGGGAAAAATGAGACAAAGAACGGCGTCGAAAGATTCAAGCACTCGAATAATACAAACACTCGTGTGACTGACGATGAGGAGGCTGGAGCAAAGACTAGGTTCTAAGACTGGAGAACCAGAAGCAAGAGGTCTTTTCAGGACAGATCAAAGTCGCCATTTCCTTCACGCACAAAGCGGACCGAGAAATTGAAAGCCAATGGTTTCTCCCTCCACAGACCGCAAATGGAGGCCACGACCTGTGTCATTAACCGTTAATCCGGGCAAATCTGCTACTGAAAGATTGGTGAATACACACCAAACCATACTTGACGTACGATGTATTACCATAATGTGATCATCATCGACTAACTTATCTCCCAACAATTTACTCGACTATGTACTAAAGCGTCTATATGAATTCTCAACGAGCCTACTACCGTCTAATAGCCATAATCATTTTCATAACACGACTACGAGAGTGAGCTTGGAAGATATTTTCGACATCTGCATGCTACAAACCAAGGCAGCAATCATCAGAAATTGTATCCGGCATTTTATCTTTAGGGGAAGATGCAGAGTACTCAATCATTGCCGTAGTATATACATAGCACTCACGACAGACTACCAATAGCGAAGCAGGATGCGGTCTCGGAGACCGAACCGTCATAGCAAGACCAATACGACTCGAAGGACCTAGTTCTCGGGTAGCTCTTCGTTGGATCGCGCCATGGCAGCTGATACTGACTCTCATCCGAGCTTCGTACCTGTTCGCAGCGGACGATATGCAAGAAATGCGCAGGGTGGCGATGTGGTGGTTGCTTGTTTGAGAACAGCGTTGCGGTCCGAAAGTCTGGTGGGGGGACCTGGAGGGCTGTTGATGATCTGAGGAGAGATGAGGTTGAGGAGTGAAAAGTCGACTTTCTACCGTTATGTTGGGTTTCTGTGATTACCACCTGGGTTGAATGGAGCATGGTGCATCATTTGCTATTCTGGACTCATGCTAAATTCATACAGGCACAAGGTACCTGTACTCGAGGCAAGCAGTAGACACCTATCCGTATCGAGGTCCATATTCAACAGCTGGTTCTATCAAGTCAGATTGGTCCTTCACTTTCATCTCTCGCCCTCAGTAATCTTACAGCCTCTCCATGACCAGGCTCTTCAACTAATATGGTTCTAGCACATCGATCCTTGCTGTTTAAATCTAGAGTCTCATCGTAGTACAAGAGTTCTCGAACAACCACAACTTGGCCAGCCTCTGCCGCAACCACGAGCGGCATTTTCCCTTCAGTCCCTACTGCATTAGCATTTGCTCTCCGTTCAAGCAGTAACTCCGCCGTTGGAGCATGGCCAGCTGACGCTGCAAGCATGAGCGGCGTGTCCTGCTGAGGCCCCGCCGCATCTACGGATGCCCGCATGCAAAGCAGCATTTGAGATAGTTTTGTGTTCCAGCTGATGCAGCATACATCAGTGAGATTTAGTCGGCTTTACCACACACATCGACAGCAGCATTCTTTCGAACGAGAAGGTCCGCAACTTCATAACGTCCGCATTTCGTCGCAAGATGCAGAGGCGTCATGCCCCCTGCATTCCAGACGTTAGACTTGATGCCTTGATCAAGGAAGAGTGAAGCGTGCTTAACGAAACCTCTCCTTGCTGTTTGGTGCAAAACGAAGTTTCCCATGTAATTACACACAAAGATGTTAATTTCATGCACAAGCAGCAAGTTTACGTCGCTGAGATCAGGCGTGCTGAGTGTTTCAAAAAGCACTGTCCGCTTGAGAGCGTCGCGGGTTTGGATATTGAGGCCGTAGTCGAGCAAGAGGGCTGCGATATCCACTTGACCGAGCCTAACAGCATGATGAAGAGGGATGAAATCGTTCGGTGCATGATCAGGACAGCTGTGGCTCTCATTGGCGTTCAACAGTAGGCGGACAATCGCCTTGTGGTCTTTGCCAACCACGAGGCGGTGCTGGTGTTGAGTTTTTGAAGAATTTGTGCTGATGCCGACCTGTAGTAGGTGTTCTACAACGCCTGCGTGGCTAGCCCCGGCGGCGTCGCAAAGAGCTTCTTCGAGCTCTGAGGGTTTGTTGTGGCTTCTGAGAATGGAAACAATGTGAGTGTGGCCATTAAGTGCTGCCAGGAGGAGAGGTGGTTTCTCTTCATAATTTGTCCAAGAGGGCTGTGCTCCGTCTTTCAGCAACAATCCCACCAGATCCCCTCATCTAACCTGCGCAGCTTCATGCAATGCTGACACGCCGTGCGAGTCCTGCTTGGAGACCGTCTCTGAGCTTTTCGTTATGAGTTCCTGCACAATTGCGGTGAGTCCATGCCGAGCAACCACTTGGAGCAAGGACACGCTCTGGTACCCCTCAGCACGCGGGACGTACCCTCGCCGTTTGCCACGAAGTAACGCCTCGCAGATCTCAGGATCGATGTCAGAAACCTGAAGAGCCAGTTCGAGGTTGCTTTCGCTTTCCTAGCAGATGATTGACATCTCGAACAACATCGGCATTGTTTCTCGTAAGCAACAACGCATGACGGCCCCAGACCTGTGATGCGTAATCCAGGGAATGGTACTCTTCAAGCTGGCTGCAAAAGGTCTCTCTATCAGGACAAGGACCGGTTGAGAAAACAGTGAGTGACAGTTAAGCCATGCACACCCTCGCAACCCTGACCGTCTCTTCCGGGCCGAATAAGTCGTTCCATTGTTTGCGCATCTGCTGCGATATATCACCTCGCGCAATCGTGACAAGCCCACTTCCTAGATCGATAGCGATAAGACCCGTACAGCACTCTTTAATCGCTCCCGCATCCGGAACCTCCTCTCTACTAAATTTCACCATTTCCCCATCCACGTCAAGCCTGTCCAACATCGCCAACGCATGCCCTAGATCCCCGCATCGCCAATTACGTCCGGGCCAGCTCTTGCAGCGTTAGCCTTTTCAGAGCGCTGTCAACCATTCCCCTTATATCACTAGGAATAGATCGAAGCGCTTTCCGGATGCCGGATAGACGAGTCTGATCGAGTAGAATATGGGTCGGATTTGTAGGGCTGCCCAATGAAACCTAGCAGACGTAAGTTCGAGACGCAGCATACCACGAGCGCAAGAAGTTATATCTAAACAAGGACTTACCCTGGTATGAGCTCTCGAGGTCAGGGTATCAATGACCTGTGCCCTCAAGTCCAGCTCGCGCAACATCATCCTATCAACCGGCCCATCCTCTCCAAGAGCCCTCTCCACATACCCGCGAATATTCTCAGCAACCCGTCCTCCCCAATCAAGAACCGTACACAACCCTCACCCACCCCCAACGCGCCACCCCACCCCTCCCGACTCGTA
>JAABUK010012130.1_pt1 | contig 11037 bp, 9 predicted proteins | sample 5559141 | NCBI WGS metagenome assembly JAABUK01 (sample SAMN10711869, study PRJNA513367) | rock metagenome | isolation source: Antarctica rocks | place: Antarctica: Victoria Land, Pudding Butte nord | collected 2016-01-03
GAAAGCACAGGCCAGCACATTACTTTCGGTGGTCTGGAAAGCATGGACGCGCAGGCTGCCGTAGACTTTCTTCACCACGCCGTTCCCGATGAAAAAATAGGTTTGATCGGCGTCTCGATGGGCGGAGCAGCCGCTTTGCTCGCATCGCCGAAGTTGGATGTTCAGGCGTTCGTATTAGAAATGGTTTACCCGACAATCAGTGAAGCCGTCGTCAATCGCCTGACCATGCGTTTAGGCAAGTACGCGAGCGTCCTTACGCCTTTGCTGACTTCGCAGTTAAAGCCGCGTCTCGGCGTCGCTGCGCAAGCTTTGCGTCCCATTGATAAAGTAAAAAACATTACGGCTCCAAAGCTTTTTATCGCGGGCGCGGAAGACGAACACACGACGATCGAGGAATCCGTCCGACTTTTCGACGCAGCGTGCGAGCCAAAACAAATTTGGATCGTGAACGGCGCAAAACATCAGGACTTACATAAGGCGGCAAAGGAACAGTACGAAAAGCGCGTGCTGGATTTCTTCCAACAAACGCTCAGGCGCTAACGCAATCGCCGAAACGACATTCCTTTTATCGCAAACACAATATGATCTCCGTCGCAGAAGCCATCGGCATTATCTTGAGGGAAACAAAAAACCTTCCGGCAGAACGCATCCGGCTGGAGAAGGCGCGCGGGCGCGTGTTGGCGGAAGACGTGCTGGCGGATACGGATTTGCCGCCGTTTGATCGCGCGCGAATGGATGGCTATGCGGTGCGTGCGAAGGATACGGCGAACGCGCCAATCGAGTTGCGCGTGGTGGGCGAAGCGGCGGCGGGCGCGGGCTGGCGCGAGCGCGAAATGCAGGCGGGCGAAGCGGTGCGGATTATGACGGGCGCGCCCATACCGTCGGGCGCAGACGCAGTCCAGCAAGTGGAAGTGACAAGCGAAACGGCAGACGGTAGCGCGGTAAATATCGAAAGGGCGGCGACAGCGGGACAGTTCATCAGCGAACGCGGCACGGAGATTCGCAAAGGCGAAACAGTGCTGCGCGCGGGCACGGAAATCAACGCGGCGATGATGGCGGCGCTCGCCTCCTTCGGTTACGCAAAGGTGAAGGTGGCGAAGCGCCCGCGCATGGCGGTGCTAGCGACGGGAACGGAACTCGTTGCGGTTGGTGAAACGCCCGGAGCAGATCAGATACGTGACTCAAACAGTTATTCGCTCGCAGCCTACGCGGAACTCGCGGGCGCAACGGTTGAGCAATTGCCGCTTGCAGGCGACGACACAAAAACACTTCAATTCGCCATTGAAGATGCGGCGGCGCGATGCGATGCGCTTGTTTTATCGGGCGGCGTGTCAATGGGCGTTTACGATTTCACGAAGGCGGCACTGCGCGCTCTCGATGCCGAAATATTTTTCGAGCGTGTTCGCCTTCGTCCCGGCAAGCCGACAGTCTTTGCGCGACGCGACAACACACTCATCTTCGGGCTGCCCGGCAATCCCGTTTCCGTTTCCGTAACATTTAATCTCTTTGCGCGAACCGCCTTGCGCCGCTTGCAGGGCATACATGAAGACGCTGCGCTAAGTGAAGAACATGCGGTGCTCGCGCGCGAAGTAAAAGGCTCCGTTGAACGCGCGAGCTATCTTCCGGCAACGCTTCGCACGAACGCGCAAGGCACTCTCATCGCAGAGCCTCTGCGCTGGAGCGGCTCGTCGGATTTCGTCGCCTTCACACAGGCCACAGCGCTTATCATCGTGCCGGAAGGAGTACCGAAGATTGAAATTGGCGCAATTGTTTCAATCGTTCATTTACCTTAACAAGAGGTTTGGCGCAAATTAAGTTATGGGTCTCGACGCAACTGTATATTGCAATTGTTTTGAAAGCGGCAGGCTGAAAGAGCCGCCGCCTAATTCATCGCTAGTCTATGTTGCTCCTGATGGTAATCTTGATTGCAGAAGCGAAGACTTGGATGTCCTGTTAGCTTTCGATACTTGGTTTCGTGAGAGTGCGTGTGAGCATAAAGATGGAGTCTTACAATATCACTATATAGGAAACATTGGTCTTGTCGGATTGTTGCGCGAGGAATTAAAACGGGAATCCGAGAAGTTCCCGATACTACTTGAGAAGATTGTTTATAGCGGCAGTCACACGGGCGATTATCTCTCCTTAGCAGATGTGTCAGATTTACAAGTTGAGTTAAAGGCGCTTGCTGGGTTTGTTGCTTCTAATGAGAAGATGCAATCTTATATCGAAGGATTTAGGCTTCAAATGCAGGAGTTAATCAGAGCAGCTTTGTCTGTTGGCAAGCCGATTTCCTTTTAATGTTTTTGTCCGATAGCACTGCAATGCGAGTGCGAAATTTCCTGTTCAACTCTTTGCCGCTTTGCAGAAGCGCCGTGCTACTCTTTTGTTTACGATGAGCAAACTTTCCCACATAGACGAGCAAGGTCGCGTGGCGATGGTGGACACGACGGCGAAGGCTGCGACGGCGCGGCGGGCGGTGGCGTCCGCGCGCGTGTTGATGTCGCCGGAAACCATTAGCGCTGTCCGCGAACATCGAACGCCGAAGGGCGATCCTTTAGAGACAGCGCGGCTTGCAGGCATTATGGCCGCCAAACGCACAGGCGATTTGATTCCGCTGTGCCATCCTTTGCCGCTCACGCACATCGAAGTGCGCGCTACCGTGACAAACGAAGGCGTTTACCTCGAAGCCGAAGCCGCGACGCAGGCGCAAACAGGCGTCGAGATGGAAGCCTTGACCGCTGCGAGCGTTGCCGCATTGACCGTTTACGATATGTGCAAAGCGTTAGACAAAGCGATGACGATCACCGATATTCGGCTTGAGAAAAAGACAGGCGGCAAATCCGGCGATTACGTGCGTGCTCAATCCGATTAAGTTTCGCGGTGCAAACAATCCGCGACGCTTAACGCCGAAAAGAATAGGTGGCTAAACTGAAAGCGGCGGGAACAAACGCGGCGCAGGATGCGTTAAAGAGATTGCCGAACGCGTTGCTTTCTTTCGCCCGCGCGATTAGCGTACAATGATTGGACTGTTCGGATTTGCCCATTGATTGAAGTGGAGTTTTCAAGGAAATGAAAATAAATATCTCAAGAGACGCACGACCGCAGGCGCGCACTTTGCTTTTCGCCGCGCTGCTGACCATCGCTTTGTGGTTCATTCCCTTCGCGGAATTTCTGACCTACCCGTTTCGCATCTTCGTGACTTTCATACACGAAGGCGGCCACGCGCTCGCCGCATTGCTCACAGGCAATTCGGTGGCTAGCTTGTCGGTGGCGATGAACACGAGCGGCGAAACTTATACGACCAACGGCGGGCTGCTTTCGCAAGTCATAGTTTCCAGCGCAGGCTATGTCGGCGCAACCGCTTACGGCGCGCTGCTGCTTCTGCTGATTCGCCGCGCAGTTCAGGCGCGCATCGTGCTCGCGGGAACGGCTGTTTTCATCTTTGCGATGACGGCCATTTACGGTTTCCTTGTGCCGCTCGTACACGGCATGATGAGTCCGTTCACGATTCTCGCGGGCGTGCTGATTCCCGTCGGGCTGTTGGCGGTGAGCAGATATGCGAGTCCGCGTGTGGCTTCGTTCTTCGTCAGCTTTCTCGCCGTGCAGTGCATTTTGAATGCGCTCTTTGATTTGAAGACGGTGTTTTTTCTTTCATCGCCGCTCGGAGCAAATGCTCAAACCGACGCCGCGAACATGGCGAACGCGACGGGCATTCCGGCTATCGTCTGGGCTGTCGTGTGGATCATTGTTTCATTTGTGATTCTGTCGGCGGCGATGCGGCTTTACAGCGTGAACCGTTCGCACGCGTCGGTGCAGGAAGATTTGCCCTTTGAAGACGCGCCGGGAATTTAAGAGCACTAAGCGTGAGCGCTAACATTCAAGAGCCGCCGGACAAGGACGCACTGTCGTCTTTGTCCGGCGGTTTCGATTCACCGGAGACAATTGAAACCGCATTGACGCTCGGCTCGCTTTTTGTCGGCGCGCGGCTCGTGCTGCGTTGTCGCAAGGACTGGCGCGACGCAACCATTATCGCCGTTTCAATCGACAAGATAACGCTCGGTGTCGCATCGCCATCGGGCGGCACATATCGCGTTCGCCGCCCGCCTGATTCCCTACTCTTTCAAGACGGCTCGATTCCAGTGCTGTGCGACGAAGCAATCAGCGCAACATGGCGCGCGGGCTTCGTGCGCTATGAATCGCGTTGGTAAACCTCAACGCTTCGATTCTCTTTCGGCGATTGCTTCACACGTCAAAGTGAAGGCAGCTTAAAACCTCACTTGAAATTAAAGCTCAATCTTCCACTGACGCTGCGCGGGCGTCCGATGGCCGTGCCGGAGAAGACGCTCTCGAACGTAATCAAATAAAATTTGTCGAATAGATTTTCGACGTTGATTTGGCCGAGCATCCTGACGTGCTCGCTTAAAGCGAATTCCTTGCCAGCGTAAGCGTTGAAGATTGTGCGTGGTTTGACGAAGCCGCGCTCGAAGTTGACTTGATCTAAAATTCTAGCCGGAAACTCATTTTCAAAATCTGCGCGCGTCACGTCCGGGTCAAGCTCGACGCTGTAACCGCTATCATGTCGCCCGCCGAATGCCGCATAAAAATGCTTTGGCAATTGATCGTAACGCCACTCGAAGACCGCCGTGTTGCGTTGGTCTTCCTCGATCCTGATGCGCTCTCCGGCGCGGCGCAAACTGTCAACAGCCTCGCCTAAAAAGAGTCCGCCGGTGATCGGCGCGAATCCATAGATATGAAAATTCGTATAGCTTGCGTAGCCGGAAAACCCATGCACGCGCGCCACATCTAAACGTGTTTCCAGTCCGCGCGAACGGCTGCGCGAAAGATTAGCCGGAAAGATGATGCCTGTTTCAAAAAAGTTTGTGATTTCGGGCGGCGAGTTCAAGCGGCGCGAATAAAAGTCCGCATCGAAGCGCACGTAACGCGAAAACTGTTGCTCAAAGCCAACGTCGAATTGCGATTCGCGGCTTGTTCGCACGGGCGCAAAAGCGGGTACGCCTTCTTCTTCCGCAGGACTGAAAATGCGTGATCGCGTGGACGAAGAAAGCAACAGATTTTCGAGCGCGGGCGTTTCCAGAAAGCGATTGTATGAAGCGCGCAAAACGGTTTTCGTGCGCGGGATAAAGTAAGCAGCGCCTAGGCGCGGGCTAAAATAATTCTTCGTCACGAGAAAATGATAGCTGTCGAAACGCGCTCCCATATCGAGCGTCAAATTGCGCGTCGCGTTGATGTGATCCTGTATGTAAAAAGAGCCTTCGCGCCCTGTGCGGTGATCGTTGAAGAGAAACGGATCGGCGAGTGTAAACGCCTGCGCTTCTCCGGTCAGGTCAGGCTCCTTTTCGAGCAGCGCATCGAGGTCTGTGATCGCAAAAGTAAAGGACTCCGTGACGGGAAAGCGCGTTAGTTCAAAGCCTGTTTTGATCGTGTTGCGTTTGACGTTGTAGGTCAGAGAGCCGAGCAAGCCTTGTGTGGAGTTGTGGCGCGATTGCTCCGCGAAGACAGGCGTTGCAAGCGCATTGCTTGAAAGTTTAGCCGAGTTGTAGCGTTGAAAGGCGGCGATGTTGCCCACCAGATTCGGCGAAAATGTGTGCTGCCACGAAACGGATTCGGAGTTGTCGTTTGTGCGGCGGCGCTGATCCTGTCCGGCTTCCTGCTGAAACGGTAAGTTGGGTACGCGAAAGCGTTGGCCGTCGAGCGCGAAGTTAAAGCGGACGAGGTTGGCTTCGTTCGGCGCGTAATCGAGCTTGAGAAAACCTTTGCCGGACGTGCCGCGATTATTGAAATTTTCGAGCGCGGGCGGATCGAGAAAACGGTTTGTGCGCGAGCCTGCCGCGCCCGCGAAATAGCCGAACTTTCCTTTGCGCCCGCCGACATTAAACGAGCCTTCGTAAGTCGAAAAGCTGCCGCCCGAAAAAGAGACGTTGCCTTCCGGCTTGGAAAGCTCTAGCCCGGAACGCGTGTTGACCGCGATGACGCCCGCGAGTTTGTTGCCGTACTCCGCAGGAATGTTCGCGGTTGATATTTCCACAGAGCGAAAGCTGCTCGGATCGGGCGAACTGCCGAAGGTCGCTGCGATGGTATCCGTGACCGGTATGCCGTCCATTGAATATTGAACCTGATATTCGATGCCGCGCGCGTGCAAACGACGGTTGGCGTCGAGCGTCCAGCCGGGCGCTGTGGCGATGATTTGCTCTGTGCTACGGCTCGGCTCAGAGGATGGAAAACTTTCAATACGATTGCGGTCTATGACGACGCTCGGCGCGCTTCTTTCAGCATTCAACAAATCTGTGCGGCTCTCGACATTGACCTCGCCGCTCACGGGCGCGACGCCGAGTTGCGCGTCAATGCGTTGCGTAAGATTCGAGCTGACGTTGATCTCGCGCGCGAAGGGAGCGAAGCCTTGCGCCGCCTCGATTGCGAGTTTGTAGCGGCCAAATGGCACGTCTATAAGCTGGTAAGCTCCGCGCGAATCTGCGGCGGCAGTTTGCGTGTAGTTCGTCAGTGGATTGGCGAGCGTCACAATCGCGCCGGGAATTGCCGCGCCTGATTGATCCGTCACTGTGCCGCGAACGATTCCCGTGTTGGATTGCGCGCGCGCGGTCAAAGTTGAGACTAGCGCAAACAAAATGATAAGGCACACTTTGAGCTTGCGGTTTCGCATAAATTTCTCCGTGGAAACGCTTGTTATTAATTGATTGAAAAGGCATGTCCGGTAAATGTCGCGCGTGAGATTACAATTGATTTCAACATACTACCAACCTTCGTAGTTGACTTCAGGATCATTAATCAAAGCAATTTGTTGATGCTTTTAATTTCACAGAAAGCGTTTGCCATGTCCTTGAACGCTCGAAACCCCTGTGCGCTTTTTTTACCGGAGCAATCGCGTTATGATGTGTGGTTTGCTGCTTCGCCTGAAACTCTACTATGCGCGGCGGCAACGATTTTCTTATGACACAAGAAGCCATCGAAGTGCGCGGGGCGCGCGTTAATAATCTCAAAAACATTTCGTTTTCCATTCCTATCGAAAAATTGACGGTGGTCACGGGCGTCAGCGGTTCGGGCAAATCCTCGCTCGCCTTCGACACGATCTATGCCGAAGGCCAGCGCCGCTACGTCGAATCGCTCTCGGCTTACGCGCGCCAATTCCTCGAACGTATGGATAAGCCGGACGTAGATGAAGTGCGCGGCATTGCGCCCGCCATCGCGATCCGGCAAAAGAATTCAACCAGAAATCCGCGCTCCACCGTCGGCACGCAAACAGAAGTTCACGATTATTTGCGACTGCTTTACGCGCGCGTCGGGACAACCTTCTGCCGTGTTTGCGGGCGCGAAGTTCATCAAGACTCGCCGGAATCAGCCGCCGCCGAAACTCTCCAAACCATCCCCGAAGGCACGCGCTTTTTCGTGCTCTTTCCCGCCGAAGCCGGATTGAACATCGAGACGAACGGCGAAGTGGGTAAGGCTGCCGCGAAGAAAAAAGGCTCGCGCGCCAAACGCAAAACGCCGACGAAGGAAGTGACGCGCCACACCGTCACGGCGCATGTGATGAGCCTGATGCAGCGCGGCTTCACGCGTCTCTATCATCAAGGCGAAACAATTGATTTAACTTCGCCCGACGATTACACGCGCGCCGATTTTACGGACGTGTACGTGCTCGTTGATCGCCTCGTCGCGCGCAATGATGTGCGCGAGCGCCTCGTTGATTCGTTTGAGACTTGCTTTCAGGAAGGGCACGGCACGGGCGTCATCGAAACAGCCGGAGATGAACCGCAGCATCTTTATTTCTCCGAACGCTTCGAGTGCAAATACGACGGCACGATTTACGCGCAACCCGAACCGCGCCTCTTCAGTTTCAATAATCCGTTCGGCGCGTGCCCGACGTGTCAGGGCTTCGGCAACACCATCGGCCTCGACCTCGATCTGGTGATTCCGAATCCGGCGCAGACGTTGAACAAAGGCGCGATTGAACCTTGGAACAGGCCGCAATATGAATGGGCGAAAACCGAACTGCGCCGCTTCTGCAAAACCGAAGGCATCTCGATGGACACGCCCTTCAATGAACTTTCCCGCGCAGAGCAACAGGTAATCGTCGAAGGCAAAGGCAAATGGACGGGCGTGCGCGGATTTTTCGAGTGGCTCGAAACAAAAAAATACAAGCTGCATGTGCGCGTCTTTCTTTCCAAGTTTCGCGGCTACACTTTATGCCCGGATTGCCACGGCGGGCGTCTCCGGCAGGAAGCGCGCGATGTGCTCGTCGGCAACAGCACCTTGCCAGACGTATGCGCGCTGTCGATAAAAGATGCCGCAAAGTTTTTCGATGCGCTGGAACTTCCGGCAGAGCAAGCGGCGATTGCCGATAAAGTGCTCATGGAGATTCGTCGTCGCCTGCGCTTTCTCGTCGATGTAGGCCTTGACTACTTAACGCTGGCGCGTCTCGCTTCGACACTTTCGGGCGGCGAAGCGCAGCGCATTCAATTAGCGACTAACTTAGGCTCGTCGCTTGTCGGCGCGCTGTATGTGCTGGACGAGCCGTCAATCGGCTTGCATCCGCGCGACAGTTCGAGACTCGTGCGCCTGCTTCACAATTTGCGCGACATAGGCAACACGGTGCTCGTTGTCGAACACGACCCGGACATGATGCGCGCCGCCGATCACATTTTAGACATAGGGCCGCACGCGGGCGAACTCGGCGGACACGTTATTTACGAAGGCAACTTCGAGAATCTCTTAAAGGATGAACACTCGCTGACGGCGCGTTACCTGCGCGGTGAAGTAGAAATCAAAGAACCGAAACAACGACGCACGCCCGGCAAGCGTCGTCTGCAAATTCGCGGCGCTAGCGAGCATAATCTGAAAGACGTTGACGTGGACATTCCGCTCGACATGCTCACTTGCGTGACGGGCGTTTCGGGCAGCGGCAAATCCACTTTGATCCATGACATTATTTACGCCGGAATCAAAAAACAGCGCGGCGATTGGCAAGGACACGTCGGCGCGTTTACGAAACTCGACGGCGGATTATTCGTAGACGACGTGATACTCGTCGATCAATCGCCGATTGGCCGCACGCCGCGCTCGAATCCCGTCACTTATATCAAAGTGTACGACGCGATCCGCGAAACATTTTCACAGACGCGCGAAGCGCAGGCGCGCGGCTTCGATCCGTCGTTCTTTTCCTTCAATGTACCGGGCGGACGCTGCGAAGTTTGTCAGGGCGACGGCACTGTGACCGTCGAAATGCAGTTTCTCGCGGATGTCGAACTCGTTTGCGAAGAATGCAAGGGCACGCGTTTCAAGCAACAGATTCTGGACGTGCGTTACAAAGGCAAGAACATCAACGACGTGCTCAACATGACCGTGCGCGAAGCGATGACGTTCTTCCGCGAAGTAACGAAGATCACCAATCGCTTGCGCGTGCTCGACGATGTGGGCTTGGGTTATTTGCGGCTCGGACAATCCGCGACGACGCTTTCCGGTGGCGAAGCGCAGCGCGTCAAACTCGCCGCGCACTTATCGAAACGCACCGGCGCGAAAACGCTTTATATTTTTGATGAGCCGACAACGGGGCTGCATTTCGAGGACATCAACAAACTGCTCGCGGCCTTTCGCGCGCTGCTTGACGCGGGCGGTTCTCTGCTTGTCATCGAACACAATCTGGATGTGATAAAGACCGCCGATTATGTCATTGATTTAGGGCCGGAAGGCGGCGCAGCGGGCGGGCACGTCGTCGCGACGGGAACGCCCGAAGACATCATGTGCGTCGACGCATCGCACACAGGCCATTACCTGCGCGAACATCTAACGCGCGCAAACGGGCATCATGCCTGAAAGGAGCTTTCTTTTATCGTGAGTTTGAAACAACAAATCTTTTCCGATTTAACCACTTCGATGAAGGCCAAGGATGCGCCGCGCACTTCCGTGCTGCGGATGGTCAAAGCCGCCTTGATGAATCGAGAAATCGAAAAGGGTGGCGAGTTGACGGACGAAGAAACAACGAAGTCTTTGCAATCGCTCGTCAAACAAAGGCGCGATTCCATCGAGCAGTACGAAAAAGCCAGACGCGACGAGCTAGCCGACAAAGAGCGCGCCGAAATCAGCATCATCGAAGCTTATCTGCCGCAAGCCGCCTCACGCGAAGAAATCGAAAGGGCTGTCATCGAGGCGATCACTGACACGAACGCTTCTTCAATGCGCGACATGGGCGGGGTGATGAAGGCGGCGCAGGCTCGCCTTGCCGGACAAAGCGCCGACGGGCGAACGTTAAGCGAAATCGTCAAAGCGAAGCTTAGTGGTTAATAGACAATACGGGTTAATGCGGCACGCAGTTCGACGTTATTAGAACAATCTTGAGGGTGTCAGATGAATTGTGTAAACGAGTCTCCGTATCCGCCGCGTTCTTTATCGAACTAGAATTTCAGGAAACGGGCGGATACGCCTATCGCTTCTACAAAGCAAGCTATGGTCAACAGCCTACCTACGCGCAATTCATGCCCGACAGAAGCCGCGTCGTCGGCGGCACGAACCTAGATGCAGGCAAGCAAGCCTTCGCAGATCAGTGGGTACTGCGCCCAGAGTTTCTGCAAAAGTATCCGCTGATGATGCAGCCGGGCGATTTCGTTGACGCATTGATTGCCACAGTGAAGGCCACAACAAACGGCGTTGTAAATTCAGCTTCGCAGCGCGCTACTTTGCAAGCAAGCGGGCGCGGAAGTGTAGTGCGGCAAGTCGCGGAAAATGCTGCACTCAGGCAGGCTGAATACAATAAGGCATTCGTGTTGATGCAATACTTCGGTTACTTGAGACGCGACCCGGATCAAGGTGGCTATGACTTCTGGCTCGATGTTTTGAACAACAGAGTCCAGAACAACTATCGAGGCATGGTCTGCGCTTTCACCTCATCGGCTGAATATCAATACAGATTCAGTTCGGTGAGAACGCGCAATGATTCTATTTGCGGTAACCTCGCGCCGTGAAGTCCTTAAACAGAAGGAAATAATGAAAGGCAGCGAGCAGCAAAAC
>JAABUK010012131.1_pt1 | contig 11035 bp, 7 predicted proteins | sample 5559141 | NCBI WGS metagenome assembly JAABUK01 (sample SAMN10711869, study PRJNA513367) | rock metagenome | isolation source: Antarctica rocks | place: Antarctica: Victoria Land, Pudding Butte nord | collected 2016-01-03
CGGATTGACTGCCCATGATCAAGGCCACGGGGGCGGCGTCGGTCTCGTGTTGCACCGCTTACCCCGCGCGTCGCCCCTTGGATCCACCGCGGCCGGCCGGGTTGCGGCCGCGACAGCGATGGGACGCGCCAATCTAGGTGGATTGCGGCGGGCGCGGAAGGGGGCGCGGCGGCGCGGCCGTCGTCGACCACGAACTTTGCGGGGCCGTCCGCGATGCGCTATGAAGGAGGGGCTCGACGCGTCGACACCCGGTTGCTTCCGAAGCGGTGCCGTCGGACCGGGCCGGTAGCTCAATGGTTAGAGCCGGCCGCTCATAACGGTCTGGTTGGGGGTTCGAGTCCCTCCCGGCCCACCACGCGCTGAAAACGCTAAGGGTTCCGTCGTACGGGACATGATGAAGATGTCCCGTTCGCGCGGTCGCACCCCTGGCACGCGCCGGGGATGAGGGCGCGGCCGAGCCAGACATGCTCAGTTCCCTTGAAACTCTCACCTGATGTGTATTTGTTTGCACCTGGACGACCCAAGCCGGTCTTTGAAACCAACACGCGCAAACTGCTCGAGCGTCTGAGGGCTGGTGGCTGGGTTGTTGAGCGCGGCACGAAGCACACCCAGCTCGCTCACCCCTGCAAACCAGGGATCAAGATCATTCTGCCGCGGCATCGCGAACAAAGCCCAGGCATTGCCCGCGCGGTGGCCAGGGACGTGGGTTGGATCTGAGGAGGACACATGACCCACTATTTCGCCCTGGTCGATGAGACCGCGTCCAAGGACGCCTTCGGCGTCATCTTTCCGGACTGTCCCGGCTGCCACGCCATGGGGCGAAGCTTCGACGAGGCCATGGGCAACGCGGTCGAAGCGCTGCGCGAATGGATGCCTTATCGTGTCGCAAGCGGCTTCGAACCGCCCCCGCGCCGGACGGCGCCGGAATTGCGGGCCGATCGGAGCTTGGCTGAGGATTTCGGCTCGGGATCCGTGGTGGCCAGCATTCCGCTTCTGCTCGACAGTGGCCGGCCGGTGCGCGCCAACATCTCGCTCGACGCTGGGCTCCTGGCGTCGATCGACGCCGCTGCAAAGCTGCGGGGGCTTACCCGCTCTGCGTTTCTAGCGAGCGCAGCCCGTGAGAAGATCGCGGAGGCTCGGTGATGGGGATAGGGGATAGAAGCCGAACCGGCTCGAAGTAGCCAACAGCCTAGGTCAAGCCGTGTTCTCGCTCGGGCAGCGCGTGATGATGATCGCGGCCGGCTACGAGGACGGCAGGAGTGGCGACACCTTCGCAGACACTGACCTCGCTCGCTTCGCGGCGCTCCCCTTCGCGGCCGATCGCTGTATGACCTCGACGGCATGAAGACGCAGGCGTTCGCCCGGGGGGACCTGACCGGTGCTGGGCGGCTCCGGCATGTCGAGCGGCAGCACCAGGCAGTAGCTCTGGGTGGGGAGCACGCCGGACCAGGCCTCTATCATCTCCTTGAACGACGACCCCACGGCCCGGATGTTGCGGTCGAGGTCGTAGAGCCCGAGCGCGTTGACGGTGCCGTTGTCCTCGCGCAAGGCCGTGTCCCAATCGACCTGATCGGTCAGCGAGTACCAGGTGAAGCCGACGATCGGGATGCCGTCGTTGCGCAGGCGCAGCACGTTGGCCCATTCCTTCCACAACCAGTCGACGGCCTCGGTGCCTTTCGGTCCTTCGGTGAAGTTCGTCTCGGTGTGCATGACGGGAAGATGATAGCGGCCGTGATACTGCCGCGTGATTTCGGAATAGCCGAAGACCTCGCCGGCCGGCGTCGTGCCGCCGTCCTCCGTCACGCGATGCTCGTTGGTCACGTAATAGTCGGTCCCCATCACGCAGTGATGGCGCACGTGATGATCGAGAAAGAACTGATACTCGTCCCGGGTCATGCCGTTGTCGAGCAGGAACTCATACATCCCGCTGTCGACGCGAAAGCCGTAATTGAGATCGAGCGACAGGAACCGCTCCGCGTTCATGGTCTCCGCAGGCCGGATCGCGGCTGGATTATTGGCATGGTAATATTCGGATGACTCGCTTTGAATGAAGATCGCGTCCGGCCGCTCCGCCAGGATGGCGTGCATGGCCAGCACATTGGCTTTGACGATGGTCTTCAGCGCCGTGACATAGGCCTGGTCGGAGCGTAGCTGCTCGTTCCACCAGCCGTAGCGGGCGGAAAAAGTCGCGCAGACATACATCTCGTTGACCGGAGTATAGAGTTGCACCCAAGGAAACCGTCTTGCGAAAGCGGCTGCATACCGGGCGAAGAGAAGGGGAAAGTCCGTGTTCTGGAAATTGCCGATCCAGTCCGGCACGCCGAAGTGGCAGAGGTCGACGATCGGCATGATGGCCCGACGCCGCAGTTCGGCGAAGACCGCGTCGCTGAACGCCCAGTCGTAGCGGCCGTCGCCGAGCCACGTGCGATGCAGCGGGGGTCCATACCGAAGGAACTTGATGCCCATCTCGGACACACATTCGAAGTCACGTTCCCATTGCCGATAATGCCCGCATTTCTCGAGTTCATCCACGCGGCGCGAGCCACCCTCGATAGTCGGATTGCTATTCTCGATCCCCGTCGCGAACATGAAACTCGATGACATGGGCAAGCACTCTCAGGTCGAAGCGGCACGAGACACCCAAGCGTCCGTGGCTCGAGGGTTCGTCAGCCGCGCAGGCTAACCGGAGATCGCGGACATCGGTTCGACGATCCGCAGAACTGACCGGTGCGCCGGCCGTGGACTCCTCCAGGGTTACGGGTCGGAAGGCCCCGGGTTACCGGACGAAAGCTCTCGGGATCGATCAGGCCCGGTCGTGCCGCTGTCCGATCGGAAGCAGCAGCGGGCTTTCCTACGTCGCCAATGCGACATAAAGGGAGCGCATGGCATATCGGAGTAGTGGACGATGAAGTTCGGCCTTTCGCTGGGGGCGTTGGCGATTGCCGCGCTGGCTTACGTGACGGCGATCTCTCCGGCGTTCCAGCAAGCCCTCGGGGCTGCGGCTACGGCGATCGTGCGCCCGATCGTCCTGCCGCTCATCGAACTGATCAACGTGCCGGCCTTCGTCTATTGCGCGGCGCTGCTGATCTTCCTGGCCGGCCTCGTGGCCTGCGCCATCTACCAGGTCGCGGCCGTCAGACCCTACCTGGCCGAGCTTCGCGTGTTTCGCTCGGCACTCGGCGACCTGCCGCAGCCGCGTCTCAACGGTGTCGTCACGGCCGAGGCCTGGACTGAAGCGAGACAGGCCCTCGGGGGCCTGCTGCACAGCCACGCCATCTTCGTCGCGGCCTGGTCGGCCTTCCAGGCCGAATCGCTGCGCGGGCGCGGCGTCCCGAGCCGCCCCTTTTCCAGTTTCGTGGCGGCGGAGCCCAGCGATGGCGCGGAACCGGGCGGCTTCATGCGGGCGCTGCCGGCCTATTTCACCTCCGTGGGCCTGATCCTCACCTTCATCGGCCTCGTGGTCGCGCTCTATTTCGCATCCAAGGGCTTCCGCACGGGCGACATGGCGGAAGCGCGGGCCGCCATCGTGCAGCTTCTCAATGCCGCGTCCTTCAAGTTCCTCACCAGCGTCTCGGCCCTGATCAGCGCCCTGATGGTCAGCCTCTACGGGCGCTACGGCTCTTCGGTCCTGCGCCGCGAGAGGCGCAAGACCATCGATCAGATCGAGGTCTTCCTCGCGGGTTGGCGCGAGAAGATCGGCATCGGCCGATCCGGCGAGGCGCTGGCGCCCGCCGATCTGCTGCGCCGCTTCGACCTTCTCCTGGCGAGCGTCGCCGGGCTTGCCGGGGACGTACGGCTCCTGGCGGCGCGCGACCGCGCGATCCGCTCATCCGTGGCCGAAGATGCGTGACGCCGACCTCCTGGATCGCGAGGAGGATGCCGACTTCCGGCCCTTCTTCGACATGGTCATCGGGATCCTGTTCGTCCTGCTGATCCTGGTGGCGGCCCTCATCTTCTTCCAACAGGTCCAGGACAACACCGTGACGTCGGAAGCGGCCAGGCAGGAATCGGCCATCCGACGGGCCGAGATCGCCGCCTTTCTCGGCACCCTCGCGGACCGGCTTCGCGGCGAGGGGCTCGCCGCAACCGTCGATCTCGCCGGGAGTGCCGTGCTGCTGCCGCTCCATCAGGTCGTCGCCGTCGAACGCCAGGGTCTGCCGGGTGTAGAGGCCGAAGCCACGGCGCGTCTCGGTCGGACCCTGACCGGCCTCGTCTCCTGCGTGTCCCAGCCTCGGAACGCCGGGGCCGCCTGCGCGGCCTACGACCGTCTCCATCTCGACGCGCTCGACGTCCGGGTGTCGACCGGCGCCCTGCCGCCTGGAACCGCCTTGCCGCGCGACCGTTTCGGCAGGCTCGCCAGTGCCCTGCTGTCGGCGGCTTTGCTGCGCAACGAGACCGGGCTGCTGCAGGCCTCCGACGAGGCCGGCCAGCGCGTGATGGCGTTCGATGACGCGTTGGCGGGCTCGTCGCCCGCAGCGGCGCCCGATGGCCTGGGCGGCGATGTCGTGTTGAGCTTCGCCTTCCGGTGAGTCCCGACGGAGTTTGAGCGCGTGCACAGCGGCGTGACACCAGTGGCGTCGCTGGAGGGACCAGCCCGGGAAGGGGGCCATCATCCCGGTGGTTCGGATGGCGCCCCGGATAGGCGGCCGGCAGTCCGGCGAAGAGATCGGCCCCGGGGCCGGCCGCCCGCGAGGCATGCGCATGCGGTTCACCTCGACGGGGTCTCGCGGGCGCGTGAGCGGCCTGAGGCACAGGCTCCGGACTTGCTTCGGCGAGATCTACGGGCGCCGGCCATCAGCCCTTGGCGATCAGCGCCCGCCGGTGCTCGACCAGACCGGCCGTCGAGCCGTCGAGCTCTTCGGTCGGGGCCGCGGCATCCGACACGATCGGGGCGAGCTTGTTGGCGAGTTCCTTGCCGAGTTCGACGCCCCATTGGTCGAAGGGGTTGGTGTCCCAGATCGCCGCCATGGTGAAGACGCGGTGCTCGTAGAGCGCGATGAGCCGGCCCAGCATGCGGGGATCGAGGCGCCGGTACATGAAGGTCGAGGTCGGCCGGTTGCCGTCGAACTGCTTGTGGGGCGCCAGCGCCGCAATGGCGTCCGGCGCCATGCCGCTCTTCTGCAACTGCGCCTCCACCTCTTCCACCGTGCGGCCCACCATCAAGGCTTGCGATTGCGCCAGGCAATTGGCGACCAGAAGTTCATGGTGCTTCAGGTCTGCGTCGGTCGGCTCGGCCGCCACCAGGAAATCGATCGGCACGACTTCGGTGCCCTGGTGCAGCAGCTGGAAGAAGGCGTGTTGGCCGTTGGTGCCGGGCTCGCCCCAGACCACGGGACCGGTGGATTCGTGGGCCCGCGTGCCGTCGATGTGGACATGCTTGCCGTTGCTCTCCATGTCGAGCTGCTGGAGATAGGCCGGGAAGCGGCCGAGCCTCTGGTCGTAGGGGATCACGGCCTGGGTCGCGAAGCCCCAGGCATTGCGGTAGAGAACGCCGATGAGCCCCATCAGGGCCGGGATGTTCTGTTCGAGCGGTGCCTCGCGGAAATGCCTGTCGATCTCGTGGCCGCCGCTCAGGAAGGCGTCGAAGGCCTCGGGCCCGATCTGGATCACCACCGAGAGCCCGATGCTGGACCAGATCGAGTAGCGGCCGCCGACCCAGTCCTTGAAGCCGAACACGCGGTCGGACGGGATGCCGAACTTGCCGACGAGGTCGAGGTTGGTCGACACGGCCGCGAAATGCTTCTCCACCGCCGCGTCGCCCAGCCCCGCCGCCAGCCAGGCGCGGGCCGAGCCGGCGTTGGTCATGGTTTCCTGGGTCGTGAAGGTTTTCGACGACACCACGAACAGCGTCGTGGCCGGATCGAGCGGCTTCAGTGTGTCGCCGATGTCGGCGCCGTCGACGTTGGAGACGTAATGGGTGCGGATCCGCGGGTGGCCGAAGGGCGCCAGCGCCCGGGCCGCCATGGCGGGGCCGAGGTCCGACCCGCCGATCCCGATATTGACCACGTCGGTGAACGCCTGTCCGGTGGCGCCCCGGATGGCGCCGTCGCGGATGCCGCGCGCGAAGGCCGCCACCTTGGCCCTGACGGCCAGGACGTCCGGCATGACATCCCGGCCGTCGACCAGAACCGGCGTGCCCGCCATGTTGCGCAGCGCGGTATGGAGCGCCGCGCGATGCTCGGTCGGGTTGACGATGCCGCCCGCGAACATGCGGTCGCGCTTCTCCTCGAGGCCCTGCGCCCGCGCGAGCGCGAACAGCGCCCTCAGTACGCCGTCGTCGACGCGGTGCTTCGAATAGTCGAACACGAGATCGCCGAGTGCCACATGGCGGCGATCGAACCGCTGCGGGTCGGCCGCGAACAGATCCTTCAAGGTCTTGCCGGCCATCCGGTCCTTGGCGGCGCGAAGGCCCGCGAACTTGGTGTCGTCCTTGTCCTGCGCCATGGTGATCCTCGTCGAAGCGGCCGGCGGGCCGGGGTGCATCTTTGGAAACAGGGGGATGCGACACTATTAACAGATGCGCGCGGGAAAAGTGGCCCGCGGCCCGGGCCCGGCTCGCAGGACTGCCGCTGCGTCCTCTCGACGGTCCTGTGTCTTCCGTGCAGGACCATATGGTTCCGCAGCCGATGGGCTTCGGCCCGCGACCCCGTGACCGACCGACCAGGACCTTCATGCCTCCGCCGCTTCTGCAAATGTCCGACATCCGCTACACCCTGGGCGGCAAGCCGCTGCTCGACGGGGTGGACCTCCAGGTCGGGCGCGGCGACCGGATCTGCCTCGTCGGCCGCAATGGCTCCGGCAAGTCCACGGTGATGCGGATCGCGGAAGGCCTCGTTCAGGCGGACGGCGGCAAGCGCTTCCTGCAGCCCGATGCGACGCTTCGGGTGCTGCCGCAGGAGCCGGACCTCTCCGGCTACGCCGACGTGCTGTCCTATGTGGAGGCCGGACTCGGGCCGCTCGACAACCCCTATCGCGCCAGGAGCCTGCTCGACGATCTGGGCCTCACGGGCGACGAAAAGCCGGCGCATCTGTCGGGCGGCGAATTGCGTCGCGCGGCGCTGGCCCGCGTGCTGGCACCCGAGCCCGACATTCTGCTGCTCGACGAGCCCACCAACCACCTCGACCTGCCCGCCATCGAATGGCTGGAGACGGAACTGGCGTCGCTGCGCTCGGCCCTCGTGCTGATCAGCCACGACCGGCGCTTCCTCACCAACCTGTCGCGCGCCACGGTCTGGCTCGACCGGGGGCGCACGCGGCGCATCGAGCAGGGCTTCGGGGCCTTCGAGGCCTGGCGCGACGAGGCGCTGGAGCAGGAGGAACTCGACCGCCACAAGCTGGACCGCAAGATTGCCGCCGAAGAGGACTGGGTGCGCTACGGCGTGACCGGCCGGCGCAAGCGCAACGTCCGCCGCATGGCCGACCTCGGGGCGCTTCGCCAGGCCCGGCGGGACGAGACCCGGGCGGTCGGGCTCGTCCGCATGCAGGTTTCGGAGGGCCGGACCTCGGGCAAGCTCGTGGTCGAGGCCGAAGGCGTATGGAAGAGCTTCGGCGAGCGCGCCGTCGTCCGGGATTTCTCGACCCGGATCCTGCGCGGCGACCGGCTCGGCATCGTCGGGCCGAACGGCGCCGGCAAGACCACGCTGCTGAACTTGCTGACCGGCCGGGCCGCGCCCGACGCGGGCGACGTCAAGCTCGGCAGCACCGTCGAACTCGCCACGCTCGACCAGGCGCGTTCCAGCCTGCAACCCGAGACCACGCTCAGCGACGCGCTCACGGGCGGCGGTTCCGACCAGGTGATCGTCAACGGCGCCAGCAAGCACGTCGTCGGCTACATGCGGGATTTCCTGTTCGGCCCCGAGCAGGCCCGCACACCGCTGTCGCGCCTGTCGGGCGGCGAGCGCGGCCGGCTGATGCTGGCCCGCGCCCTGTCGTTGCCCTCGAACCTGCTCGTGCTCGACGAACCCACCAACGACCTCGACCTCGAGACCCTCGACCTGCTTCAGGACATGCTGGCCGACTATCCCGGCACGGTCGTCGTGGTGAGCCACGACCGCGACTTCCTCGACCGCGTCGCGACCTCGGTGGTCAACGCCGAAGGGCAGGGGCGTTGGACCGAATATGCGGGCGGCTATTCCGACATGGTGGCGCAGCGCGGCACCGGCGTCACGGCGCGGATCGGGGACGGCAGCCCGGGCACACCCAGCGCGGCCTCCACGCGGGCATCCCAGGCGCCGGCCAGCGCCCGCGCTTCGGGTGCCGCGCCGTCGGGCTCACTGCCGTCCGGCGGCCGCAGGAAGCTGAGCTTCAAGGAGAAGCATGCGCTCGACACACTGCCGTCCCGCATGGGCGAGATGCGGGTCTCCAGAGGCAAGCTGCAGGCGGCGCTGGACGACCGCGGGCTCTATGGGCGCGATCCGGCGCGCTTCGCGAAGTTGTCGGCGTCGCTCGCCGACACCGAGGCGAAGCTCGCGGCGGCCGAGGACGAATGGCTTGCGTTGGAAATGATGCGTGAGGAGATCGAAGGGTGAATATTCGCACCCTGCCCGGCCTGGATTCTACATCCGTTCCGATCTGTCGAGCGAGAGCTTGGGTCGAGGCCAGGCCGCATCGCGGCCGTGAACCGAAATCCGCGGTCGAGCATTGGCTTGCCGCACGGGGGTCGACACATGCACGAACCGATTTCGAAGGGGTCCCCGTCCGGCTCGGCCTGGACCACGGTTGCGGTCCTGGGCTTCGCGCTCGTCGGCGCCCTGAAGCGTCCGCAGTCCGCGCCGGGACAGGCGCTCGCGAACCCGCCGGACGGCCGTGGCGACGGTCAGCGCCCCAACGCCGGCGCAGCCGACGCCGGACCGGGCACCGATGGCGAGCCGACGAAACATCCACCCGGCTTCATGGGCATCGCTCGTGCGGTCTACGACCGCTTCGGCAACGACAACATCAGCCTCGTGGCGGCGGGGGTCGCATTCTACGTCATGCTGTCGATCTTCCCGGCCCTGGCCGCCATGGTGTCGCTCTACGCGCTCGTCGGCAATCCGAACGATGTCGCCAGCCGCATCTCGGAGTATGGCTACCTGCTGCCGCCCGAAGCCCTGAAGCTGATCACCGACGGTCTGCATAACTTCGCCAAGACGGCGGGTTCGACGCTCTCCTGGGCGCTGGCCACCAGCCTGCTCCTGGCACTGTGGAGCGCGCGCGCCGGCGTCGCGTCCGTAATGACGGGGCTTAACATCGCCTACGAGGAGACGGAGAAACGCTCCTTCATCGTACAAACCTTGGTGGCTCTGGCCCTCACGGTCGGGGCGGTGCTGTTCGCCGTCGTCGTGATCTTCGCGGTGGCGGTAATCCCGATCATCACGAAATTCCTGTATCTCGACACTGTCGCGGCTACGCTGGTCGAATTCGTCCGCTGGCCCGCCCTGGCCGTGCTGGTGGCGTTGGGCTTCGCGGTGATCTACCGCTATGGCCCGTCGCGAAAGACCGCGAGTTGGCGCTGGATCAGTTGGGGCTCGGTCATCGGCACGGTGCTTTGGCTGGCCGGCTCCGTGATCTTCTCGATCTATGTCAGCAAGTTCGGTTCCTATGACGCCACCTACGGCGCGCTCGGCGCCGTCGTGGTGCTCCTGCTTTGGCTCTGGGTCAGCGCCCTCGTGCTGCTCGTCGGTGCCGAGATCGACGGGGAACTCGATCAGCGCGCCTCCAAGACCGGCTCGCCGCTGGCGGCCGTGCCGACGGGCGCGTCGCGCAAGAGCTGAATGGTCCTCAGTCCAGAGGCGCGACCGGAACGTCTCCGGCCGAGGACGATGGCGCAGACGGCTCCGCCGTCACGGCAGCGGGACCGGCCGAGGAGGCTGCCGTGGGCGCCGGAGCCGCGGGAGCGGGTGGGGCCGCGGGAGCGGGTGGGGCCGTGGGTGCCGTTATCCGAACCGGGGACGCCGCTGGTACGCGCGCCACCGCGGGCGTCACGAGCCGATGCGGCAGGGCGGGCCTGTGAAGGACGGACGGCACCGCGACCGGTCGCTCCGCCTCTGCACGGTGTAGGAGCGCGACCGGGTGCCATGCAGCCCGGACCACCGGCGGGTGCCGAAGGGCCGGTGTCGGCCGGATCATCGCAGCCGTTACCACGATGCGCTGGGCCGGCGCGGGTCGCGGCGCTGCCACAGGTCGCGGCGCCGCCAAGGGCTGCGGGGCCGCCAAGGGCCGCGGGGCCGGTCGGATCGGCGCTGGCGATATCATCGCGACCGCAGACTCGGGCTTGGCCGCAACCGCCGGGATAGGCCACGTCCGCCGAACCCGGGCCGCCGCCTGGACCGGAGCCGGCGCGCTGCGCACGGGCACACGCGCGACCTGGACCGGGGCCGTCTGGCGGTACCCCCATGCCCCGCGCTGGAACCGGGCCGGCTGCTCGTCCGCGATATCGCGCCGGCGTTGCCCGATTACCGCCCAGCGCCGCCATGCGTCGAACCGCCGCCACTGAGCGACGCGCCGCCACCACATGGGGCGCTGCCACCAACCGAACCGCGGTGGGCCGAACCCGGAGCCGCCCCAGTAGGGCCGCCCCTCTGGGACGAACTGGACGAACCGCCTCTGCATCATCGGGCGGGCCCAGGATCCGCAGGGTCCGAAGCAGGGCCGGCCCTCCGGGGGGCCATTCCACTGCGCGCTCGACGGCAGCGTCGAGGTCAGGACTAGCGGCAAGACGAGCGCAAAACGAAAACGGCACATGATGATACCTCGTCGGCATCCCCCATCGTGACTCTTACAACCCGGCCAGGAGATGAACGAGGCCTCGGCATCGGTCTTTGTGGCGCGACCGTTGCGTCCAATGACAAACGCGCCGACGCCGTCGGGAGTTGCGAGGCAAGCCGCAGGTTCGGGCCGAGGCCGCTGAAGCCCGTTCTCCTCGGCCCAGATCGGCGCGGGCTTGCCCCGCGACGCCGCTTGGCGGAAAAGGAGACGTTGGCCGGGCCTTGCCGGCCCGGCCGCGCCAGCCGTCGAGGAACCGAGGGCGGATAGGGTCGAGGAACGCATGGCCACT
>JAABUK010012133.1_pt1 | contig 11033 bp, 6 predicted proteins | sample 5559141 | NCBI WGS metagenome assembly JAABUK01 (sample SAMN10711869, study PRJNA513367) | rock metagenome | isolation source: Antarctica rocks | place: Antarctica: Victoria Land, Pudding Butte nord | collected 2016-01-03
GTTATGCAGTCAAGCAAGGTTGAGTCAACGCGCTGCATTGAAGTGCACCTCAGAGGCTGTATGGTTGAAAGTATGCCTGCAAAGGACGTACTTTTTTTCTTAGTGGTATGTATCCGATGAAAGGACGTACTTTGACTGTGGGGCTGCAACACAACAGAAACCCTCTGATGTGTAGGCCCTGCACCCTGGGTGAAAACAGGGTCGATAGTGTACAATGCTTTCTTCTTTGCTTTTGCGCAGAACTGTCTTGTGCTATGCACAAAAGCACCATTACAATGGTCTACCTTGAAATTACTGTGCAGCACATCTAGTAATCATAGTGCCTGCTAATGGAGTCTATTCTGCATCCCCTGCCACGGAGGTGACCTGTCGTCCTGGCTGCATGCACGACGCACCATATTTGCTACAATCTGACGAGTGTAGCTTCAGCTACATGTCCTGTCTCCAAGTTCTTTCACATTGTCAAAAGTTGTGTTTGATCTGCATTTTCAGCTGAAAGCACAACACAAGGCTAAGCCACACAGTCCAACACCGAAATTCCCAAGGCGATCAATTGCTCAGAAAACTTGATATTAAACAGGCTATGGCTACTGGTGCCAGCTGGCAGCACACATTTAGTCATACTTGCAGTTTGGCTTGCAACTTGCACAAGCTTATGCCACAGCCCCTTGACAGCTAGAGCCAGAGCCTGCTGTGCACCCAAAGCAGTGGTTGTCAATAGCAATGCTGCGCCCTGTCAGCTCCTCCAAGCTACCCACATCAAAGACGGTCATGTCCTTCTCTGAAGAGTTGCCAGGCTTCCTGCAAAACATGGGTTGCCTTGAGCACTGTCTCACCAGATCTAACAACAGCACAAGTCAAGGACCATGAAACAGGGTCACTATATATGAGGCACGCGAGAGCAGCACACTGTTCTGACAACACTGAGTTGACATCTGCTACTGGTAGTGCCCTGTGGTTTTGGATGTGGACCTGAGCAGGCAAACAGTAACTACACCAAAGCCACACGCAGTAGATTTCTCAAGAGCTCCTTAATGGGTGCTCTCCTAAACCAGGCAAACATGCAGACAGTGCCCAGAAATATCATGCAGGATGAAAGTGGATCATCTGACAGCATGGGCACACTGCATTGGCTGCACAAGCATCACCTCATGCCCATATCAAGCTGCTGGTTGAAATCACAGTCAAAGACACGGCCGTCCCAGCCCACATTGACTGTGTTGCGGCACATCACGCCATCTGCTGCCGCCACGTTGAAGCCTTCCACCAGCATCTGCACATCAACATAGCTCTTTTCAATCCCGAGACGTCAGACTTGATTCCGAAACGTCATCCCTACACTGGGAATCTACACTCAGAAACGCTCGGGGACAGTAAAAACACGTTTCTACACTGCGGAGATGTTTTAGGTGTCCCTAAGCAACTGTTTGAAGCGCACCATATTGAATCATGGCATTTGCCATGGTGCGCAATGTGACAGGCTCAATGCAAATTAGCAACGGGCTCATCAAGGTATGTGTCATGTGCCTTGCCCTTGACACTTTGCTCCTCATGAGTAAGCTGCAAGGTTTCTTAGAGAGATGTTGGGTCACTGCCTAGTCTGTCTGCTGATAGGCAACTGCGTTGACAAAGTCATAACTCAACTGACAGCACAACAAGCATGGTCATGCAATGCTTCAATAACCCGTTGCACTGATTTTGGATGGCTTGTGGCCTATGGCTGCAAAACAGCCGGCATGTACATCTGACACTGATACAGCCACTTATTTCTATCTTGTCATCTTGCAAAAAATCTGCTCAAAGGACTGACTGAGGCTGCCCCTGCAGAATGAGGTCATGTGCATGAAGATGTGGGAGCATGTTCACCTGCATATACTCCTCTAGCTTGTTGCGCCTCTGGAGGTAGTCAACATATCTCTTGATGGGCATGTTGTTCAGGCAGAACAGGCTGTTGAAGACAATGCCAAAATGTTGCTGGAGCTCTTCCTTGTACACTCCCTGTCACGCGCACACAAGCAGCTGTGTGAGAAGGTCTGCAAACTGCAAGGGCAGTGTTTGTATTGATTGGGGAAGCTCTTGGTACCACATGCTGTTCTGGACAACACAGTGCGTGCATGGGATTGCATACACAACATGAGCACAAGAGATGCATTTCTCAGAGGGTCTCAGGTTCTGCAACTCAGACAGAGGCCTGTGTGCCCGCAGCCAAAAGGCACAAGCCAACAAGATGTTTTTGATGTTGAGTTTAATGAACACGGCTCCACCAAACTCTGACCTTGAGTGACACCTTTCACAAGCAACGCCAAACCTTGACGTTTACCTGTATTGCTGCTTTGATGCCCAGACTACTTGACAGCACTGACAAAAAAGCTTCTTGATGCACAGATCCCCAAGTACAAGCATTTGAGCTGGTCATGGGGGTGCACTTCCTGAGTGGGCTGAAAGGGGGATGAAGGGCAGGCCTGACTGGGGCTCCCAAGTGAACTGCAAGGGGGATGAAGGGCAGGCCTGACTAAAGCTCCAGGCCTGCTGAGTCTCACCTCTAGCTTTGACTGTGCTGGAGCAAGAAAGATGCCGTTAGGGTTGTAGACCAAATCAAGCTGCAGGCCCGTGCCTGGCTGCCCATACCCGACTGCATTCAGAACCTGCAGTCCCTTGATGCTCCGGTCAAACACACCGTGGCCCCTCTGTTGATCCACGTTTGTGGGGCTGTAGCATGGCATTGATGCTACCACATGCACCTGTAGCATAACATAACAGTCACTGCAGACAGGACCTGATGACAGGTGACAGTAGATACAAAAGGTATATGCGTGCGGTGTGATGTCTGACGGCGGCCGAGGAGCAGACTGGAAAGGCAGACTGGAAAGGCAGACTGACTGGAAAGGCAGACTGGAAAGGCAGACTGACTGGAAAGGCAGACTGGAAAGGCAGACTGGAAAAGCTGACTGGTAATGCAGACTGGAAAGGCAGACTGGACAGGCAGACTGGAAACGCAGATCTGAGATGACACAGTGTCACGACCATGCCAGCAAAGGCTAAACAGGTGTAAAGCTGGACAGAGATGATGCTGCTTTGCAAAAGGCAGGACTGGGCAGCCCTGTGATGCAAGCTGTACTGAGGTCATGATTGAGCCAATGCCACCTGGGGGGGCAGCACTTGTGCGAGTTTTGTGCAAGCTGTAATGTGTTAATGCATTGATCAGCACAGGGTGCCATTAAGCTAGCAATGTAATGTGGTGATTGCACTCTAGTGTTGCCCATCACCATGGTGATCGGGCTTATGGTGTGACCCTTTGCACAGGGCTGTGACCCCACCTGATTGTCAGCCAAGAACTGTGCCAAGGTCTCTTGCCCAGGCTCTAAAAGAACAGTCAGATTGCACCTGTCTATGACTTCAAGACCCAGACCTCGTGCACTTTCCACCAAGTACCTGCAGGTCACACTTTTCTGTAAACCTATGTATGTATACAGCAAGTGAATATGGTGCTTTGTTGTTGAATGCCCTGAATATTTGATTATATAGCAAGTACATATGGTGCTCTATTGTCGAACGCCTGGAACATTTAGTGCTTAGGGTAAGTCATTTTCCCAATTGCTGTGTTTTGACTCCTCTGACAAGTCCTGAAGACAGGGAACATAAATTGATTGATTGACTGATTGATATGTAGCAAGTACATATAGCCTCAAGTTGATCACCATGTCTGATGCATGCCTGGCCATGCAGATGTTGTGTTCTATTTGACCTTGGAACGCAGCAACATGCATGTGGACATACATCTTGCAAGCCTGACTGCTGTCAACAGCAACTTGGTTTGCAGGCTGTGCAAGCTTTGCATCTCATCATTGTCTTGGGCAGTGGTAAGAGGCGAGTCAAGGCAGTCTGATTTTGGGAGCAGATGAGCACATTGCACAGACGAGGCAACCCTACTTGAATTGAGAGTTGAGTTCCGGGGCACCACCAGTGATGTCAACAGTGGTGACAGACCCTGTGCCATCTTGCATCAGACGCACACACTGCTCCGCTGTGGGTCGGTCCATCATCTCAAACCTTTTAGGGGAGCTCTCCACATGGCAGTGGCTGCAGGCTTGATTGCAGTATAGGCCAATATTGAGTTGCAAAATTGCAGCCTCCTGTCTCTTCATTGAGATCCCTCCCCTCTCCTGCCAGGCATACTTCACAAAAATTGATGTAATGGTAAGCCACTGTTGTGACTACAGGTGATGTCAAGCAAGCATTCAGATGCTCATGGCAACATGCATGCATACTAGACTGCATTGTAGGAATCGGTTAGGTGCTTCACCTTGACCATAGCTCCAAAAGAAGGGACACCTATCCTGTCCAGTGATCTTTGACGCTTCTGCTTCTCTTCACGTGTCATAGCTGCTTGGCCCAACCTTTGGAGCCTTGCTGCGGTTTGCTGGAACTCTGTGTCTGCTTCCATTTCTTCCAGCGTTTCTGGGATCAACGATGTACTGGCTGCAGCACTATTGTCTGTTTGGAGGTCACTGCTACTGTTTGTGGCATTCCTGCAGCAGAGCCTTGATTCGTATCAACTGCGCATGCAGCACCAGCCAGCCCTTTGTAAAAGCAACAGCAGTTCCACAGCTCACAGGACAACTCGGGCTCTCGTCAGCTGCGCGTGAGCCCCTCCGGACCCATGGAGCGATAAAGTGGGAGCACTGGGCACGCCAACGCAGGTGTAAGCGGCATGCATCATTGCTGCAACGGCAGAGGTGCTACTTGCAGAACTAGCGAGCTCGCGAAAAGTCAATGCATGCGCAAACGCATCAAAGCTGTTGTGCCGGCAAGACGTTGCTTACGTTTGTTCGATAGCTGACTAAACTCCGTTTGCATCATGGCAGCTGCAAGCACTTGCATTTCGTCTTACATGTCGCACTGCATAGCGGCGACCAGAGCTTCGACAAAGCAGCATTGTGAACTGATCTATAGGCCGAACATGCGCAGATGTCCCAGCTGCTTTAAAGGCACGGGGCTCTGCTGCCGAGACTGATCAGGTTTACCTTCCCAGATCGCGCTTTCAGCAGGAAGCTGCCGCTTACCACTCGTTCATGTGGCATCACAGCCCGTCTTACAGCGTATTTTCGGTCGGTTTTGCTGCTTGTGTGGCGTGGCGAGGCCACAAAAAGAAGTCTTTATCGTCCTCAGGTCAGAGTGCATCTGTTGTTGCAGCCAATCAAGCCCTGACTGCGAAGCTTAAAGCGTGGCTGCGTTGATTGATCATGGTTGCAAGTGCACAGGCGCTATAGCTGCTTGGCTCATCGGAACCTTACACCTCCTGGCTGGGCCTCAGTTTGGGCTGACACTTATAGTGTTCTTTTTCAGCAGTTCCAAGGTGCTCTTTGACCGCTTGTGCGTACATCAGCGCATGCGCCTCCATCAGGTGCTGGAAGGTGGTACATATCTGGCATAGTTAGTTGTTGTATTCTTGGCCGCTGGGGCGCAGTTGACCAAGCTCAAAGAAGATGTCAAGGCCAAGCTGGAAGATGACTTTCGATCTGGTGGTCAGAGAACTGCAACACAGGTCAGCAATGCATCAAAAATGCAGCTGCCGGGATATGCTCATGGCTCACGCAGAAGGTGACCTGTTTACCATGCAGGTCATTGTGAACAGTTTAGGGGGAAGCGTCTTTGCAGCTGCAGCAGCAATGCAAGTAGGAGGCGTGACACAGCTCCAGGGAACACCCCCAGCAGCACTGATTGGTGGATTTCTGGCAAGCTTGCCATGTACTATGGTTTTGCTGTCATCTTGTGCCCACATCGAAAGGGTTTGATCCACAATGCAAGTGTCATGCAGGGACACTATGCATGCTGCTGCGCTGACACATGGGCATCTGAAGTTGGAGTGCTAAGCAAAGGCCAACCAAGGCTTGTTACAACATTTCAGGTGTCCCCTCTGTACCTAGAGACATTTACCTTGCCTTCTTCATTGGCATTTGCCAAGCATGACTGGACCTTACAATGAGCTTATGTCTGGCATTGTCAACATCACAGCTGCATGCCACACTCTCAACATCACAGCTGCATGCTGGTGCACTGCAGTCTTACCCCGTGACAATGCAGGTAGTGCCAAAAGGCACCAATGGTGGTGTCAGCTCACTGGGCACTTTGTGTAGCGTTGCTGGCAGCCTTTTGATGGGCCTCACTTTCTGGCTGTCTGGTCTCCTGACGCTGCTCAAAGGCGCTACTATGCCAGCAGTGCCTTGCATCATGATTGCTTTATTTGGTGGAGTGGTTGGCAACTTCATAGACTCTCTGCTGGGAGCTACGCTCCAGTATAGTGGCTTTTCAAGGACAAAGCATTGTATAGTAACAGCTCCTGGGCCTGGCGTAGATCGAATATGTGGCCAGTCACTGCTGAGTAACAGTCAGGTCAATCTTGTTTCTTCTCTTGTCACATGTGGAATGACCAGCTGGTTTGCTGTTCAGATCTTGTAACATCTGCTGTCATGGCCATGCTAGTCATTGTGTATGATTGGTGCAAGGCTTAAATACCTGTGACCCTATGCATTAATATAGCTATATAGGTGACATTCCAAGCAGGTAGACAAATACATGGCATGAATGTGCTCTACAAGAGGGTAGCCGGAACGCCAGGGTGTACACTCTTTTACATAGCGAGGTATATAGATGGAAAAAAGAATGACCCGCAGAGACGCCAGGTGGTTTGGTTACAGCCATATCAGTGAAAACTAGCGCTTCTTCAAGGCCTCAAAGCGTAGTGTGAGATCATCCAGCTCATTTGTTGGCTTCCTGCTTTTGCTGCTTGGGCTGGGCGGCTGAGGAGAGCTTTCTCGAGCAGAGTCGCCATTTGGCTGAGTTGGCGGGCTGGGCGGGACTGCACACCACCAACAGCATCAGCTAACCCACATGATGCATGGCTGATGTGACATACGTGGAGACAGACATGACTACGAGAACTATGCATGGAGCCAATAGAGTTGCTGAACAGCATCTGCAGCATTACAACAGACAGGTTTTGTATTTGGTGCTCTCCAGCACTATGATTGTGAGAGTGCTGTGGACAATGGGCAACGAAAGTGACAAGGCTGAATGGTTTGAGAAACCCCACCTGATGTAGATCTATCAACAGACGGAGCTGGGGGTGCTGAAGGGGGGCCCTCGTCCTGCACGACCCCCTTGGTGGGTGGCCCTGGCGCTGCATCATACGCCCTCTGTATGTCACTTGTCGACCTAGCAAACTTAACTGCAAAGAAGACAACGTCACTCAGACAAGTAAGATCAAGCCACCAAAACACAGCACAAAGGAAAGTGCATGGCCCTCACAAGCAGGTGTGCCATAGCCACACAGCCTGTCCTCCTACACTCTTTCAATACTGCTGCCATTGTCAAGGCAGAGACAGGTGGTGACAGAGGATGCAACAGTCTTGTCCATGTGACAGCATGCCTACACCAGACTGACAAACCCAGAAAATAGACGATTGCGCAAGTGATGCATAGACAGACCTTGCAGACTTGCTGCATGTCCAAATGAGTGCAGCTTCAGGTAGACTACAAAAGACCAAGCATGTGTGGAAGACATGCTGGCTTCTTTGACAGGTATACAGCGGGTTCACCTGGAGGGAGACCTTGCCCAGAAGACGAACCAGCCCCGCCCTGAGTGTCACCAGGGAAGGGTGCTGATGGGGGTCTCATGGACGCCCCCTGGGGGCCCCCACTCTGGCCAAACGTTGACTGGCTTGGACCTGGATATGCTGCTTGAGTAGGCGGCCCTGCGAAACGGTACCAGAATTGTCCTTATCAATTTATAGGCAAGGCCCTAGTCAGTCTTGGCTGATGCACAAGTGGCTCGTTTTTGAGGGGTCATTCAGGCTGTCAGACTGGATGCATCGTTTGCTTGGCTGGACCTTGCTTTGGCTCCAGTATATTTTGTACCAGAATAACATGCCAGCAGGCAGACTTTGGCAGGACGATCTGGACATGACATGACCAATGTGCGCAACCTTGCTCTGAAATGCGTTGTTCTGGACAAGATGGCAGCGCTTGGGTGCGAAACAAGCACAACCATCTGACAATGCACCAAGGTCTGCAACAAACTGATCCAACTGGACAAAAGTTGGTTTGTTGCAGACCTTGGTGCAAAACAAGCGTTGTCAGATGGCAGCAAAAGCTCAAAAAGTGGCCCTAAGAAGCAGACTCACGGAGAGAAACAATATATGCAGCAAGGACAGGCATCATTTTATCAGCAAATGACATGACTCACCTTGAGCCCAGCGCTCTGCTGCCTCAGAGGCCAGTTTAGCCTGCAGATAGTACTCACGCGCCGCTGCTGCAGCTGAGGTTGCATCATTGTAGCCGCCCTGTATGGCAGCACAGCTTCAATCACTAACACATAATATTACATATTGTGGTAGTGACCTACTGTGGTGATTGCAGTTTGCAGGTTGAGCCCTCACAAAACCACATGTGTGTCACTAATTTGTAGCAAGCACGCACAGGGTAGACTTGCTGCCAATTGGAAACTTGGGCATAACAAGGTTTAAAAACACACCTGCAGCTCGCATAAGGAGTGCAGGCATGTGAGTGAGCAAGACAGCATGACAGCAGTACTGTCAAATACACCAACATACTCACTGTCACTAGGCAGACAGGGAAACAGGCACAACTGGTAGGCAGCAAACACATAAGGTGTTCAGAGCGCATAATGTGTTACCTGGCTGCCAGGGCCTTGACTAGGGTGCTGCAGGCCAGCAGGGGCGCTTGCCTGGGGACCCCTCTGGGGGGCATCCTCTGCCTTGGGCAAGAAGGGGTTGACCTTAGGTCCCTGAGGGGGTGGGGTGGGGGGTGGCGCCCACTGGCCAGCGCCGCCAGCAGTAGCACCTGAAGGACCTGCCAGAACATGACAACCCTAAAGTCAGATTGCAAGCTTATTCTTTTTACAGCTTGCTCTAATCCTGATTTGCTGATATGTACAGAGCGTCAGGTTGACAACAGCTGATACTTCATGGCAGGTAGGCACCTTGCAAGAAGGGTGCATTATTGGCAGCAGGAGGTGGCTGCTGGTATGGACCACTTTGCTGCAGCTGCTGACCCCCTTGTTGAGGCTGCTGATACCCACTACCACCACCACCACCACCGCCACCACCACCACCGCCGCTGCCACCACCCCCAAAGCCTGGGCCACCACCTGGAGGGCCCCCATAGCCTCCCTGCCTTTCTGCTGGTAGCATTTCCAGGGCAGCAGCATGGGCATCCCACTCCACACTGTGCTCCTGTGCGATATCTGACAGCCATGTCAGCTTCTCCTCCGGGGATGGGGCATCTACAGCTAAGCACCTGCAAGACAAGGAGCTCATCAGATGATCTGCCAGTTGTGCAGATCTTGCAATCAGTGAGAGGTACAGACTGGCTGGTCCCAGTGATGATACAAAGCAGCCTGGAGTCTTGATGTTGTGCGGAAGATGACATTGATGCTGGCTGTGATTGTGGCATGCACTGGTGCGTTGCCTACCTGATCAGGTCTTCATTGACATGCCATTTGCGGCACATGAGATCGCTGGTGGCCTCTGTCACATACTCTTTGCTGTATTTGCTGGCCAGCATGCCCCTGATAGCCACAAGCTCCTGGAAATCTTGCAGTCTGTGTGATGCATAGACCAGGCTGCTCATTGCCTCAGTCATGTCTGATGGCATCTCTTTTGTCTTCTCAATGAGCTGCACTCTCACTGCCATCAGCTCTAGAAAGAGCTCAATGAGCTCATACGCTTGCAGCGTCTGGTGATCTCTGATGACTGCCTCAACTCTGATCCGCGCATTGCCCTGCTTGTTTGCGCGGATCAGATCAGCAACCTCCTTGCGCTGCTGCTTCATCTGCAATGAAGTGCATGTGTCAGCTCTGTAGAAGGTCATTGTGTCAAGCTAGAAGCTGAGCCTCATAATCTACTCAAGTACTCACCGACAACTGGCGTTTGTTGCGCATCAGCTTCACGCGACTCACACAGAGCTTGCATTGTGTTTTGCTGCAGGTGTGCAGAAATCGCTGGTCAGCCATTGCGCAAGGTGAACAGGCTGTATAAGAGACATGCACATTCTGGCAAACATGACGTGCTGCAGCATTAATGTGTCTCTGACAATACCATTTGTTGCTGTTGAAGCGCGAGAACATCGCAGTTTTACACGGCTGACGGGCTTCTAGCCTTGAGAGCAGCCAGCCTTTCTGAGCCTGCTGCGTGCCCAGATGTGAGATCTGCCTCAAAACGTAAGATGGTCTGGCTGTACTGATTCTACTGCAGTAGATCGGTCGAAGTTTGATGCAGCCTCACGGAAAGATCTACAGGCAATAAGATTTGCGCGTGAATCCGAGGATTTCGCGTGTAGGTAGACTCTACTCTGACATTAGCGATGACGCATAACCCGAAAAGATGACATGTCACTGTGGACTCTTCACTGTGGAGCTTGCAGAAGCTGCTGATGCGTGCAGGGCAATTGCAAGGGCGCTTTTGTTCAAGCAGCCCTTGTATAGTTCATAGCCCTTGTATAGTTCATAGTTTAAGGTTCGTTTCGAGGTGCCCGTTGACCTGGAGGAAAGCGTTTGCGGGTGAGTCACTAAACGCCAGGCGTGCTGCTCATCTCAGGAGACCGCTTTGCCGCATTGCCAGGCGGACAAGCAGTTCACGATGGGCTGCTCAACTTCAAAAAACATAAAAACCTCAGGGCCGGAACCCGAGCAGGCGACGCTCAAGGCAAGGAACTCGTATGCTGGATTCCCGCAACGACAACATAACCACAGCGCCCTACCTGAGACGCTGTTCTGTCTGCAGGTGCCCGCTAACGTGACGTCAGCTGGCAAGCCCGAGTTGGTAAGCATCGCTGAAACGGACCACGGACCAGCAAGGCATTTACAGAAGCTTGTGAAAACACTCCTTGTATTGCACCATCACGTTGCAAACCACTTATTCGCTTCTAGCTGAACAGCACACACTCCTGTCAAGCCTTCCAAGCTGCTGGCATGTTCAAGCTGCAAACCCTGACTTTTCTGACATCATTATTAC
>JAABUK010012134.1_pt1 | contig 11031 bp, 5 predicted proteins | sample 5559141 | NCBI WGS metagenome assembly JAABUK01 (sample SAMN10711869, study PRJNA513367) | rock metagenome | isolation source: Antarctica rocks | place: Antarctica: Victoria Land, Pudding Butte nord | collected 2016-01-03
CAGATTGCCTTTGCGATTGACGTCAAAATAACCGGCTCCCCAGTTTTCAATGCCATAAGTTTCAACCGTTTGTTCAGTCGCCGTGGTCAATTCGCTTTCGTCTCCTGCCGTAAATCTGTCTATCTAAGTATGCGTTCGATGCTGATGGCGTTGTCGTCATGGCAATTGCAATCGCGTACTCTGTGCCTCTGAAATCTTCAGCGGGAATGCCTTGGTTGGAATAATTCAAAGGCGCAATGTAACAGAAAACGCGAGGACGGTCAAAAACTATTTTTTTCGCCGTTTAATCCCTTAAATTAATTTGTTGTAAAGGTTTAAGCGCTAAAGCGTGGTTTGCTGCGCGGCATCGACATCCGACTTTGCGGCAAAAACCTTGACATCGCCGCACGCAGAAATATAATGCGTAGCTTTTGACGCGCCGCCGTTGCGGTACAATTCCGTTCGGCGCGACACGAAATCTGCCGTTGTTTTTGCTGCCATCACCGCCATTTATTATACCGGACGCCGCCGCGAAAAGCGCCGTCAGGCACCGCCAACACTCCAATAATTACAATTTTCAGGAGACGCAATGAACGCTAAGACTGCTTTGAAGTTTGCCGAAGACAACGGCGCAAAATTTCTTTCCCTGCGCTTTACGGATTTGCCCGGAGCGTGGCACCACCTTTCATTTCCGATCAGCCAACTTTCCGAAGACTCCTTTGAAAACGGCTTCGGCTTCGACGCTTCTAGTTTGCGCGGCTGGGCGGCGATCAACGAATCAGACATGCTGCTTGTGCCAGACCCCGTGCGCTTCTGGATGGATCCGTTTACGGAAGAACCGACGCTCTGCCTCATCGCCAACGCAGTCGATCCGATCACCAAAGAAGGCTATCCGCTCGACCCGCGCTCTGTCGCCGCGCGCGCCGAAGCTTACGTCAAATTCACAGGCCTCGCAGACACCGTTTACTTCGGCCCCGAAGCAGAGTTCTTCGTTTTCGACGACGTGAAATTTCACAACGACCCGAACAGCGCGGGCTTTTCCGTCAACGCAGACGAAGCGCACTGGAACAGCGGGCGCGGCGCGGATGAATTCAACGGCACGAACCTCGGGTATCGCATTCGCAACAAGGAAGGCTACGTGCCTGTCACGCCGACGGATTCGATGAACGATCTGCGCGCGGAAATGTCTTTGAAGATGATGGATGTCGGCATCGAAGTCGAATGCCACCACCACGAAGTCGCGCCGATGCAATGCGAAATAGATTTTCGTTTCTCGACGCTTCTCGGCGCTGCCGATAATCTGCAACTCTTCAAAAACGTCGTGCGCAACACCGCTTACTCTTACGGCAAAGCGGCGACCTTTATGCCGAAACCGATTTACGGCGACAACGGCTCTGGAATGCACTGCCACCAATCGCTTTGGAAATCCGAAAAGCCGCTTTTCGCGGGCGACGGCTACGCGGGGCTTTCCGAAATGGCGCGTTTTTATATCGGCGGGCTGCTCAAACATGCGGGCGCGATCGTCGCCTTCGCCGCGCCGACGACGAATAGTTACAAACGTCTCGTTCCCGGCTTTGAAGCGCCCGTTAATCTCGCTTACTCTGCGCGCAATCGTTCGGCGGCGGTGCGTATCCCTATGTTCTCGACCAACCCGAAACAAAAGCGCGTCGAATTTCGTCCGCCCGACCCAAGCTGCAATCCGTACCTCGCGTTTTCCGCGATGCTGCTCGCCGGACTCGACGGCATACAAAACCGCATTGATCCGGGCGAACCGCTCGACAAAGATATTTACGATCTGTCGCCCGAAGCCTTAAAGGACGTGCCGAGTTTACCCGGCTCGCTCGACGATGCCTTGAAAGCGCTCGAAGCCGATCACGATTTTCTCCTCAAAGGCGATGTCTTTACCACGCACATCATTGACCGCTGGATTACTTACAAACGCGAAAAAGAGATTCAACCCATGCGTATGCGCCCGCATCCGCTGGAGTTCGGCATGTACTTCGATGTATGAAAAGAAGTAGTCAGGAGTCAGAATAAGAACGGGAAGATTGACCATTCGCAGCATGAGCTTAACAGCGCATCTTTTCTTCATTCTGACTCCTGACTCCTGACTTCTGTTTTATGTTAATTCAACCGCTCACGCTCGAAGGTCGCCGTGTACGGCTCGAGCCGTTGACATTGGCTCATCATTCCGCGCTGTGTGAGGTTGGGCTGGACGATGAATTATGGCGCTGGGTGCCAACGATGATTCGCACGCCGGATGAGATGCGTGCTTATATCGAGACGGCGCTCGAAGAACAATCGAAGGGATTGTCGCTGCCGTTTGTGATGATTGATAAATCTTCCGTGTGTGTGGCGGGCAGCACGCGTTTCGGCAATATTGATAGAAACAACCGGCGGCTCGAAATCGGCTGGACGTGGCTGGGGCGGAACTATCAGCGCACGCCGATTAACACCGAAGCGAAATATCTGCTGCTTCGCCACGCCTTCGAGCAATTAAACGCGGTTCGTGTGGAGCTTAAAACCGATTCGCTCAATGAGCGTTCGCGCCGTGCCATACTGCGCATCGGCGCGAAGGAAGAAGGCACGTTTCGCAATCACATGATCGTCCACGACGGCAGGCTTCGCCATACTGTTTATTACAGCGTCATCGCTTCCGAATGGGAAAACGTTAAAGCCTGTCTCGAAGAGAAATTGTCCCGCGCTTACTGAAGAACCGCGAACGCTCGAATTAATCTCGCCCGTTCCCGCCGATGCCTGACATGCACGAACAAGTCGAAGCGCTCGCGCGTGATTTACCGGACACAGAAGGCGCGCGACTTTTCCTTGCGCGTCTTGAAGCGGATCACCCGCGTGATGCCGCGCGCCTTTTGCGCAACACGGCGCTTTTAGCGGACGCGCTCGCGCTCGCCGCGTGGAGTCCGCTGCTTGCCACCACGCTCGCGCAGCACCCTGAATACCTTCAATGGCTGGCGCGCGAGAAAACGCACGCGCTCGTCAAAACGCGCGAAGAATTCGGTGAATCCCTCGCGCGTTTTGCCGCCACCAATTCCCAACTCGATCCGCAGATTCTGCTCGCGCGCTTTCGTCGCCGCGAACTCTTGCGCATCTATTTGCGCGACATACGCCGCACCGCGACGCTCGTCGAAGTCACAGAAGAATTGTCGAATCTCGCCGACGCCGTGCTTGAACATGCACTCAGTCTCGCGCGGCAGGAATTGGATAATCGCTACGGCGCGCCGCTTCGCACAGACGAACGCGGGCGTGCAACCGTCGCGCATTGCTGCATCGTCGCGCTCGGCAAATTAGGCTCGCTCGAACTCAACTACGCTTCCGACATCGATCTGCTTTTTCTTTATTCCGACGACGGCACAACCGCTGGCACAGGCACGCACGGCGAAACGACCAACCGCGAATATTTTATCAAGCTCGCCGAACAAGTGACGCGCATTGTCGGGCAGCCGACAGGCGAAGGCGCAGCTTATCGCGTTGACTTGCGCTTGCGCCCGCACGGACGCGACGGCGCGCTCGCCTCATCGCTCAACGAAGCCGTGCGTTACTACCAAAACACAGCGCAGGCTTGGGAATTGCAAGCATTGATTCGCTCGCGCGCCGCCGCTGGCAACGCAGCGCTCTACGCGCGCTTTGCCGTGAAATTAATCGGGCGCGTGTACCGCACGGATGACACCGTGTCACACGCACTCGGCAATGTTCGTCTCGCCAAACAAAAAATTGATCGTCATCACGCGCAGGACACGGGCGGCTTCAACGTCAAACTCGGGCGCGGCGGCATACGCGAAATCGAGTTCATCGCGCAGGCTTTGCAACTCGCCTTCGGCGGCAGCGATGCATGGCTGCGCACGCCGCACACGCTTATCAGCCTTGAGCGCCTTGCCGAACACGGCCTGATTGCACCGCGTGAGCGCGCGCAGCTTTTCGATGCTTATAATTTTCTGCGCACACTCGAACATCGCCTGCAAATGGAGCACGGCCTGCAAACTCATTCGTTGCCCGATGACACGGCGCGCCGCACGCTCATTGCGCGCCGCATGAATTTCGCAGGCGACGGCGCGCTTGCTTCCTTTAACCGCACGCTCGAACACCATACGGCAAACGTGCGCGCCGCTTATGATCGCGTCTTCAAGGATCAGGAAGAAACGTCGGCGGGCGAGGCGCAAGCCAACACGCCGACAAACGAATCGCGCACCGATGCTGCCTCTCAATTAAACGAAGAGCCTGCTGTTGAGAAGCTTGCGATTAAGCCGCCATTAGAAAACCTACATGCCGCAGCGCAGAATGAACTCGACGCACAAAGGTCGGCGCTCTCCTTCGCGGCGAATATTTTCGCGCCGCTGCTAATGCGAAGCGAGCAGAAAGGCAATCGCACGGATATTGATGCCGCCGTCTCTGCCTCGAACACCACGCAGCTACTTCGTCGCGCCGTCAACGAATCACTCAACCCGCGACGCGCTTTAACAGCAATGGCGCGCGTTGCCGCATCGCTCGAAAAATCGAATTTTCAAGCGGAGGCATCGAAGGAAAAGCTCGCCTCGATTGTTCGCTTGTGCGGCGCGTCCGAATATTTCGCGGAACTGCTGGCAGGCAATCCGCAACTCGCTTTTGCAACGCCCGCGCGTGAATCCACACAGGTTGAAACAACGCCGCGCGAAACTTTTTTCGCCGCGATCCGAAACGAACAAACCTTCGGCGCAGAGCTGGCCGCGCTTCGTCGCGCATGGGGCGGATTGCTCATCGAAACGGGCGCGCTCGACGCATCGGAAATCGTTTCAATGCGCGAATCGAATCGCCGTCAAACAGAACTCGCCGCCGCGAGCCTAGACGCCGGATGCTTCATCGCCGCGCGCGAAATGGAACGTCGCTACGGCGCCCTCGACGCTCCCGTGCGGCTTGCCGTGCTCGGCTTAGGGCGACTCGGCGGCGGCGGCATCGACTACGGCTCAGATTTAGACGTAGTGCTTGTTTACGACGATGAGGCACCCGCGCCGCTTGCGCTGCTTTCCCACCACGAAGCTTATGCGCGTTTCAGCGAATCGCTCCTCGTCGCTCTTTCCAGCCTGACCCGCGAAGGAGTGCTTTACCGCGTCGATCTGCGCCTGCGCCCTGACGGGCGAAACGGAGCGACGTGCATCGCATCGAGCGCATTTATAAACTATCTAAGCGAGCGTGCTCAACCCTGGGAATGGCTCGCCTATGTCAAACTGCGCGCGGCAGCAGGCGACACGGAATTCGGCGCGCGCATTGAAGAAAAAGCGCGCCGCATCATTCACGAAACGGCGCGCAACTCGGATGTTGAATTGTTGCGCGCGGAGACGCAGCGCGTGCGCGAACGGCTCCGGCAGGAAAAACAAGAAAAGCAAACACCGCGCGATGTGGATATTAAATTCGGCGCGGGCGGAATGCTCGATGTTTATTTTGCGACGCGCTATCTGCAACTGCGCGACAACGTGCCGGACGCGGGCGCGAACCGCTCGACAATCGCCATGCTCGAACGTCTGCGCGATGCCGGTTCTTTAAGTGAAGAAAATTATCAAGCGATGAGCGCAGCCTACGAGCATCTGCGCTTCCTCGATCACGCACTGCGTTTGATTGCCGGACGCTCGACGCTTTTGCCCGCCGAAGATCACCCGAACTTGCGCGACGCCGCACAGCGCCTGAATCGTTTTTCCGCCCACGCGCTGCTTGAAACCACCAAGCAATTCATGGCAAACATTCGCGCCGCCTACGAACGCATTATGGCGTGAGAAAATAAAACGCAGAGGAAGGAAAAGTAATTTTTCGCGTCGTGACGGAGTTTGTTCCAACACCTTCCGCTGCGCGCCATTAAACTTTCCCGCGTGCTATGCGTCGCGTGATTCACGCTGAAACGATTCGTGCCAGCACTGCGTACACCACCTGTGTACGCGTATTCGTTCTTGTAAAGCGAAGTCTGCGGAAGCTGGCAGCCTGCTTATAATCAACTGCTCTTCTTCGCTTAATTCACTCCACACGCGCAAGCGCCCGACGCCGCAACGCGGGCAAACATTTGTTAATTGAACATTCATTTTGCAACGCCCGCCAGCCTATTCATACCGAATTCCAATCTAACATTGATGCGAAACGAAATGCGACAATCATCTTGCGAAATCGTTTACGGCAAATGAACGGAGCGCGCGCCCGCCGTTTGAGAATCTATGCCAAAGCGCGGTAACATCATGCGTCTTAAAAATTATCCGAAAATCAAAGGCTCGCTTTGCACATGATTCGCTTCATTCGCACGCTTTTCTCTGCGCTTTTTCTTTGCATCGTTTTTACCAATCAGATTCACGCACAAACGGACGATGCGCGTTTCGATTTCTACGCGCGCGGCACATACCGCGAAAACGTGCCGCGCCCGCAAATCACTACGCACTTCGATGTCGGTGAATTTCACACTAACTATGCGACGATGGAGCGCGTCATCGAAAAAATCGCGCAGGCCGCGCCAGACCGCATACGCGTCACGGACATCGGCGAAACGAACGAGCATCGCACCATGCACCTTGTCGTCGCCAGCGCGCCGGAAAATATGCAACGACTCGATGCGATCAAAGCAGACATTGCGCGCCTTTCCGATCCGCGCACACTCGCGCCCGACGAAGCGCGCCGCATCACCGCTAACCTGCCCGTCGTCGTCTGGCTCAACTATACGATTCACGGCAACGAATCCGCGTCGTTTGAAACAATGATGCAAGTCGTTTATCAGCTCGCCGCATCGAACGAACCCGCGACGCTGGACATACTGAAAAACTGCGTCGTGCTCATCAACGTCTGCGCCAATCCGGACGGGCACGAGCGTTTCGTCACATGGTATAACTCCGTCGGCACAGGCAACCCGGAGCCGACTGCCGCAGAGCACCGCGAGCCTTGGTCTATCTACGGGCGCGTCAATCACTATCGCTTCGATTTGAACCGCGACAACATCGCTTCCACGCAAATCGAAACACGCAACGTCCAGCGCGCATATTTAGAGTGGCATCCGCAAGTCTTCGTCGATCATCACGGGCAGCCCGCCCAATTCTTTTTTCCGCCCGCCGCGCTGCCGATCAATCCGAACTTGCCGCAGGAATCAACCGCCAAGTGGCTCGCCACATTCGGGCGCGCCAACGCCGCGCAGTTCGATGCACGCAACTGGGATTTCTTCGTGCGCGATGTCTTCGATCTGTTTTATCCGGGCTACTGGGATTCATGGCCGAGCTTGAACGGCGCGACGGGCATGACTTATGAAACAGACAGCGGCGGCTTCAAAGGCATTAACTGGAAACGCGACGACGATACGATTGTCACTCTGCGTTCCGGCATTGCGAAACACTTCGTCGCTTCGATGACGACACTCGAAACCGCCGCGCGCAATCGGCAAGCGCGCCTCAATGATTACTACGACTTCAAACGCACGGGCGTCGAAGAAGGACGCAGCCAACGCTTGCGCCGCTTTGCGATTTTGCCCGGCAACGATCCTGCGCGCGCGGCTGATTTAGTTGATGTGCTGTTGCGCGCGGGCATCGAAGTCTCTGTTGCGCAAAATGGGTTTCGTGAAGCACTGGCGCACGATTACATGAATCCGAATTCGTCTGCCGCGCCGCGCGATTTTCCCGCCGGAACTTACATCATTGATTTAGCGCAGCCGCAAAAACGTCTCGCGCGCGCTCTTCTCGAACCGAACACGGCGCAGGACACGGCCTTCGTGCGCGAGCAACTCGCGCGCTTTGAACGCAATGAACGGCGCGGCAAAAGCGCGTCGAAAGAAGACTACGGTTTTTATGACGTTACCGCGTGGTCGCTCCCGCTCGCCTTCGGCGTCGATGCCTACTGGATCGAAGAAAGAGGGAACGGACGACGCATAACGAATGTCACACCCATGCGTGAAGGCGCGGGCGTTAATGCGACGGGCGGCGTCAACGGCAGACGCGCGCAAATCGCTTACATTATTCCATACGAGCGCAACAACGCCGCCGCGCTCGCGTATCGTCTCGAACGTGAAGGCTACAAGTTAGCAGTCGCAACGCGCACCTTGAGCGCGGGCGGGCGTGATTGGCCGCGAGGCACAATCGTCGTGCGCGTTTCGCGTAATCCTTCGACGATTCACGATGCGATGACGCGTCTGGCGAAGCAAACAAGCGTCGATGTGATAGCCGTCAATTCCGGTTTCTCGGAAACGGGCGAGACAGGCATCGGCTCGGAGAACGTCGTCAGCCTTAAACGCCCGCGCATCATTCTCGTCGCAGATGATCCGGTTGAGCAAACGAGCTACGGCGCGACTTGGAATCTATTCGATAAAAGCGGCGTCGATTTTACCTCGATGACGATTGCCACGCTCAAAAGCGCAGAGCTTGATCGCTACAACGTCATCATTATTCCAGACGGTTCGCCCGGTCGTTTCTTCACCCAATTCGGCAAAGGCGGCGTAGACCAGTTGCGCGGCTGGTGCGAGCGCGGCGGCACGCTCGTGCTCATCAAAGGCGCGGCAGTCTTCGGCGCGCTCAAGGATGTCAACCTGACTTCAGCCAGACTCGTCGGCAGCGACGATGACGAGAGCAAAGATAAAAAGCCTGCAACCGACAACGCCGCTACATTACAAGGCACTTTGCAATCAACCCCTGCGCCGACGCCCGCTCCTCTTGAGCCTGTTTCCGCCGCCGCAAATCTTAACGACAAAAAACGCAATGCGCGCGGTTCGCGTCAAACAGCAGGCACGCAGACCGCCACAGAGCAGCGCCGCGAAGAATCCGATCAAACCGAAAAACTAGAAGGCGCGCCGCCGCAACTTCCGCCCATCGCTTCGCCCTCAGCGCGTCCCGGACAAGTACCCGAAGCCGTACCCGGCGCAATCATGCGCGCCATTGTTGACCGCACGACGTATCTAACCTACGGCTACGAAAACAGAGAACTGCCCGTGCTCGTTTCATCCGCTTATTTCTTTCATCCATCGAAGGAAGGCACGAACGCCGTCGTTTTCAGCCCGGACGCAAACGAACCCTCGCGCATCTCAGGCTTCGTTTGGCCTGGTAATACAGAGCGACTTTTGCGCGGCACGTCCTACGTCATCGACGAACCGACGGGACGCGGCCACGTCGTGCTCTTCGCCGAAGACCCGAACTTTCGCGGCATCTGGCGCACCGCGACAAAACTGTTCTTCAACTCGTTTTTATTCGCGCCGTCGTTCTAAAAAACTTCAGAGGTGTTTCGTGTTTCGCATTAAGGCCGATTACAAAGAGCAAATCGAGGTCAAGACGAGCATCGAGCGGGCGCGCGAATTCTTCGGCGAGTTGCGCAACTTCGCAGAGTTGATGCCGGGCATCGAGAGCATTACGACTGAGGCGAGCGGCGTGCACCGCTGGACGATTCGCGCGGACGTTCCCGTGCTCGGTACGATGCGCGCCGCCTTCAGTGTGCAGCAAACAGATGACCGCCCGGAAAAGATCGAGTGGTCTCCTGCCGCGACAGAGAAAAGCAATTTCATGCGTTATGCGGCGGCCTTCGAGCAACGCGGGGCGCAAACTCTCGTGCGCATCGCGCAGCACGTAGAGATGCGCCGCCAGCACGCCAGAGAATTACACATGCTCGCCGCGCTCGTCGGCGAAAATCGCATCAGCGCTGAAATGGAAAAGCGCGTCACAGAAATGATTCGTACATTCCTGCAACGCGCCCGCGTGAAATTAGAGAGCAGCGAAATTTAAGCGCGCAAAGCTTCTCTCTCCCTCATCGCTCCAAAGCGCCTGTTTGCTTCACACCGCTACTGCTCGCATGTCCGTAACTAATCATGTTGGCGAACATGCGGTATGCGCCGGGAACGCCCGCGCGCAGTTGCCTGTACCACACCATGCTTGTGTAAATGTAGTGCCCGCGCCCGTAGTCCGCCGCCAGCAAGCCGCCGCGCAAAGGTTGTTCGCCGGGATCGTTAGACGCGAATAAAGCGGTGTAGTGCGCGTCCCACTCCTTCGGATAATAAAGCCCGCGTTCCTGAATCCAATCCTTGAAATCATCCTGCGTAATCTTGTTCGGATAATTGAGCAGCGCGTTGTTTGATTCAAGAAACGTGATGGGCGCAGTTTCATCCGTCACGCGTTCATTGCCGAGCGTGATCGGGTACGGCGCAAGCTGCGGGCGATTCTTTTGCGCGTCGGGATTCCACTCGTTTGTTTTGTGATAGAACACGATGAGATTGCCGCCCGCGCGCGCGTAATCGAGCAGCTTTTGATTTAATGCGATTAGTTCGGGATGCGCTTGATAGCCCCGATTGTCGATGATGATCGTGTCATAGCGTGAAAGATCATTTGAGCGCACGTCATCAATCGTCAACTCCCTTGCTTCAACGCCCAACGCTGCCAACGCATTTCGCAAAGTTTCATCAGAGCTTCGCACATAACCGACGCGAAGATTCGGCGCAACGCGCGCGTCACTGTAAACTACTTTAATAACTTTCTGTGTAATCAACTCTCCGGCGTTGAAGGAACGATGAACTGTGAAAGTTATTGTATCGGACATGGGTTTCAAACTTTTCCCCGTCAGAACATAGGCGTCGCTTGTGAGATAGCCAAATGGCTTCACCACGTTGCGTACCTCGTTGGCCTTTAACGTCAATCCGTCGGAAAAGATGGTCATACTATACGTCGAACTTTTAGCATCGAGCCTCGCAATTGAAGGCGTAGGCAAATGATTGACAAGTTGAAAGTCTAAGGATGGCGGATGCTGCAACGTCGAAGGTGTAAGCACAAAAGGCGATGGCGCGATGTTTATGATTTCAACGGCGGGCGCAACGTCAACGCGCGTCGTTGCGGTAAGCGGAAAGCTGACGTCGTTAATGTTTATCGTTGCGGTTGCGGTGAATGGTTCGCCGAATACGCGCCCGTCGTAAAGATGCGCGGCGTGCGGCACGGTAAGCGTAGTGTCGGCGGGAATGTTGTAACGCGGCGCAAGCTTGAAAGTCGTGTTAGGCAACAGAGCGTAGGGCGTCGATATTTGCGTCAACCCTGTGATGATGCTTTTTTTGCCGCGTCCCGGCACAAAGTCGGGCAA
>JAABUK010012135.1_pt1 | contig 11028 bp, 5 predicted proteins | sample 5559141 | NCBI WGS metagenome assembly JAABUK01 (sample SAMN10711869, study PRJNA513367) | rock metagenome | isolation source: Antarctica rocks | place: Antarctica: Victoria Land, Pudding Butte nord | collected 2016-01-03
GATCCGGCGGTTCCCCGGGCGGCGCGTGCTGGTGGTGATCGCCAACGCGCTGCTCGGCTTGCCGCCGGTGGTGGTGGGCCTGGTCCTCTATCTGCTGCTGTCGCGGGCGGGGCCGCTGGGGTGGACGCGGATGCTGTTCACGCCGGGGGCGATGCTGGCGGCGCAGTTCCTGCTGACGCTGCCGATCGTGATGGCGCTGGCGCACCGGACCGGTTCGGGCGCTTGGCTTGCGTATGGGGACGAGTTGCGGATCGTCGGCGCCGGGCCGGTGCGTTCGGTCGCGACCGTGCTGGCGATCGGGCGCGACGGCGTGCTGACGGCGATGCTGGCGGCGTTCGGGCGGGCGATCTCGGAGGTGGGCGCGATCATCATCGTCGGCGGCAACGTGGCGGGGTATACCCGGACGATGACGACATCGATCGTGCTGGAGACGAGCATGGGCAATCTTGGCGACGCGCTGGCGTTGGGGGGCGTGCTGATCTTGATCAGCCTGGCGGTGAGTGCGGCGGGGTTCGCGCTGGCCGGGGCGGCGGCGCGATGATGCGACGGGCGATGCTCGCGCTGCTGCTGGCGCTGATGGGGCCGGTGCTGATGGGGCCGGTGCTCGCCCGGGCGGAGACGATCGTGCTGGCGTCGACGACGTCGGTGGAGAATAGCGGCTTGCTGGGGCACATCCTGCCGGGGTTCACGGCGCAGACGGGCATCACGGTGCGGGTGTTGGCGCTGGGGACCGGGCAGGCGCTGGCGGTGACGGCTCGGGGCGATGCGGACCTGCTGCTGGTGCATGACCCGGTGGCCGAGCAGGCGTTCATGGATGCCGGCCACGGGGCGAGCCGACGCTTTTTGGCGTGGAACGATTTCGTCATCGTCGGCCCGCGCGCCGATCCGGCGCATGTCGGGGGCGGCCATGACGCGGCGCAGGCGCTGGTGGCGATCCGTGCGGCGGCGGCACCGTTCGTCTCGCGCGGCGACAAGAGCGGGACGAACGCGCTGGAGTTGCGGCTATGGCAGGCCGCCGGGCTCAAGCCGGCCGAATTCGGACCCTGGTACCGGGATATCGGCGGCGGCATGGGCGCCGCGCTGAACGCGGCCGCGGCGATGGGCGGCTATACGCTGTCGGACCGCGGCACGTGGCTTTCGTTCAACAACAAGGCCGACCTCGTCGTTCTGGTCGAGGGCGGGACGGCGTTGATCAACCGCTATAGCGTGATCGTGCCGAACCCGGCGGAGCACCGCGCCGATGGCGTGGCGCCAGCGCGGACGTTGGCGGACTGGCTGCTCTCGCCGGCCGGGCAGACCGCGATCGGCGACTATCGGGTGGCTGGGCAGGCGCTGTTCCATCCGGCAGCGGACAAGCTGCCGGAGTAGGCGCTACATCAGCCGCATGGTGTCGCCCGGGTCGCGGCCTGAGGGCAGGGCGGTGGCGGGTTCGCCCTGGCCGGCGTGCAGCTTGCGCCGGGCGGTGGCGCGGAGCAGGGCGGCGACGAAGGTGCGACCCCAGCCTAGCGCGGAGGTGTCCTTGATGACGTCCCACGCTTCCTGCCAGCGGGCCTGGCGCTCGGGCAGGCCCATGGTGAGCGCCTGCTGGAGGGCGTCGGCCATCTCGTCGGCGTCATACGGGTTGACGAGCAGGGCCGACTGGAGCTGTTCGGCGGCGCCGGCGAAGCGGGACAGGATCAGCACGCCGGGGTCCTGCGGGTCCTGGGCGGCGATGTATTCCTTGGCGACGAGGTTCATGCCGTCGCGCAGCGGCGTCACCAGGCCGACGCGGGCCTCGCGCATGTAGCCGGCGACGGTATTGCGCGGGACGGCACGGGCGATCAGCCGCAAGGGCGACCAGTCCGGCTCGGCATAGGCGCTGTTGATGTTGCCGGCCTCGGCTTCGATCTCCTCGCGCAGGTCCTGGTAGGCAGCGACGTCGGTGCGCGACGCGGCGGCGATCTGCAGCAGGGTGACCTTGCGCTGCCAGTCTGGGCTGCGTTCGAGCAGGCGGCGGAATCCGGCAAAGCGCTGCGGCAGACCCTTGGTGGGGTCGAGGCGGTCGACGCCGAGGATGAGCAGCTGCATCGAGAGGCTGCGGCGGAGGCGTTCGGCGGCCGAAGCGAACCACGAATCCTTGGCGGCGGCGGCGAATTCGAGCGGCTCGATCTCGACCGGGAAGGCGCCGATGCGGACGCGCCGGCCGTCGACGAGCAGGAAATTGGGCGGGCCGCGCTCGGCGCCGGCGAGGCGCACGGCAGCTTCGGCGAAATTGCGGGCGTCGTTTTCGGTCTGGAAGCCGATCAAGTCGGAGGCGAGCAGGTCGCGCACCAGGGCGGCGGCCTCGGGGACTTTCATCAGCAGGTCGGTGCCGGGAAAGGGGATGTGCAGAAAGAAGCCGACCGGGGCTTGGACGCCACGGGCGCGGAGCACGGCGGGGAGCGTCAGCAGGTGGTAGTCATGGACCCAGATGAGATCACCGTCGCGGAGCAGCGGGACGAGGCGGTCGGCGAAGCGCTCGTTGACCTCGCGATAGGCCTGGCCGTTGCGGCGGTCATAGGTCATCAGCTCGGGCATCGAGTGCAGCAGGGGCCACAGCGTGGCGTTGGAGAACTCGTTGTAGAAGCGGTTGTGCTGGTCGGGGGTCAGGTCGATGGTGGCGAAGCGGACGGCGCCGTCTTCGACCATGCGGGTGGTGGGCGAGTCGGAGATCTGGCCGCTCCAGCCGAACCACAAGCCGCCGCGCTGCTGCATGAGCGCTTCGAGAGCGACGGCGAGGCCACCCGCTTGCGCGCCGGCGGCTGCTGGCGCAGGCACCCGGTTGCTGACGACGACCAGGCGACTCATCGGACCTCCAGGAGCGCGACCGGCAAGCCGGCCAGAATGGAACCTATTTCGAAGCGGCTGCCGAAGACGGCCTCCGGCGCCCCGCCGAACACATTGACAAACCGTCGCCCCCCCAGGTTCCGCGGCATGATCAGCCGCGTTTGATCCCAGTATGACGCCGCGGCAACGGGGGCGCTACCGGCAAGTTGGACCGTGGCGGGCAGGCGGGTGGTGACGACGATGGCGGCGCGGTCCTCGAGGGTGCTGATGAAGGCGAAGACGTGGTCGGCGGCGGGGCCCTCGACCGGCAGCGGGACGTAGGCGCCGGTGGTGAACAGGCCCGGCGCCCGGCCCCGAAAGGCGAGCGCGCGGGCGATGACGGCCTGTTTGACCCGGCCGTCGCGCCAGTCGAGCAGGAGGGCGGCCGGGTCGGCGCCGTGCTCGAGGGCGGCGATGCGGGCGGGGAAGTCGACCGGGCGGCGGTTGTCGGGATCGACCAGCGACAGGTCCCAGAACTCGGTGCCCTGGTAGAGGTCGCAGATGCCGGGGCAGGTGAGGCGGAGCAGCGTCTGGGTCAGGCCGTTGATCGCGCCGGGCAGGGCGATGCGGTCGGCCAAGGCGGCGATCTCGCCGCAGACCGGGCGGGCGGGGTCGAGGCACTGGTCGAGGAAGGCGCGGCAGGCGGCCTCGTAGTCGGCATTGGGCACGGCCCAGCCGGAGTGCCGCTTGGCCTCGCGCAGGGCTTTCTCGAGCCAGGCGCCGACGCGATCGGCAAAGGTCTTCAGGCCCGCGGCATCATCGGCGGCCAGGTCGAGCGGCCAGGCGGCGACGAGGGTCTGGTAGAGCATCATCTCGTCGGCGACGTCCGGGGCGGGGCCGTCGAGATCGCGCTTGAGCGCGGCGTTGAGCCGGGTCCAGCGCAGCAGGGCGCTCTGCCATTCGCCGGGAATTTCGGACAGCACGGCCAGGCGGATGCGGGTGTCTTCGCCGCGTTTGTGGTCGTGGGTGGCGGTGGCGAGGAGGGCGAGCGGGAAGCGGCGCTGGCGGTCGCGGTTGGCGGCGTGGAAGGCGGCGGGCGCGAGGGCGAATTGCCAGGGTTCGCTGCCGACCTCGTTGCGGGAGAGCAGGCGGCCGAAGCGATAGAAGGCGGTGTCCTCGACCGACTTGGCGGCGGTGGGCGCGCTGAGTTGCTGGAACTTGACCATGGCGCGCTGCCATTCCTGCCGCGCGGTGCCGGCCGGGGCGGCGCGCAACCCTTTGCCGGAGAGGTATTCGCCGATCAGCTCGAGCAGCGGCAGGTCGGCGGTGCGGACGGTGCGGCGGGCGCCGGCCATGGCGCGGTCCATCTGGCGCTGGTCGAGGTCGGACATGCCGCCGGCACCGGCGTAGACGCGATAGGTGCGGAAATGGACCAGCAGCTCGGTCAGCGTGTGGCGGATGCCGGTCAGGGTGTAGTCGCGGGTCAGTATATTGCGCCGGGCGATGCGGTGCAGGGCGGTCGAGGTATTGGCGAGCTCGCTGCTGAGGCTTTCGCGCAGGATCTGGCGGCGGGCGGCCTGGGCCTCGGTCTCGAAATCGGCCGGGCGGCCGGTGGCGCTGGCCCAGAGCTCGGTCAGTGGGGCTTCGCCGGCCGGGTCGTGGAGCAGGGCGGCGACGTCGCTCATGAAGTCGTAGCCGGTGGTGCCGTCGGTCAGCCAGTCGGTGGGCAGGCGCTCGCTTGGGGCGAGGATTTTCTCGATCCAGATGATGGCGCGGTCGTCGCGCAGGCCGGCGGGGCGCTCCTGCTGCAGCGTCTCGAGGCGGCGGCGCAGCTTGCGGCAGTATTCGCGCGGGTAGGCGAGGCCGTCGACATGGTCGATGCGGACACCGTCGATGCTGCCTTCGGTGTAGAGGCGGAAGACGGTGCGGTGGGTGTCCTCGAACACCTCGGCGACTTCCTGGCGCACGCCGGCGAGACCGTTGACGTCGAAGAAGCGGCGCCAGTTGATCTCGTCGGTGGCCGCGCGCCACCAGGACAGGCGATAGGCTTGGCGCTCGAGCAGCCGGTGCAGCAGGTCCTGGCCTTGCGGCGTATCGGTGCGGTAGGCGCGCAGCGCTTCCTGGATCGCGGTGGCGTAGGACGGTTGCAGCAGCTCCTCGCGGGCGGCTTTGGCTTCGGCGCGGACGGCGGCGCGGCCGCCCGGGCCGAGCTCGGCGAAGAGGCGGGCCGGGGCTTCGAGCGGGCCGCCGACGGTCAGCAGCACGGCGGCGTAGTCGCGCGGCGCGATCGGGAAGCGGTGGCCGTGATAGGCGACGAACAAGCGGCCGTCGGTCTCGTCGAACTTGAGCACGAGTTCGCCAGAGCGGAGGCACTCGCCGTAGGGGCTGCCGAGGAACGGGGCGAGCATGCGGCCGCGCAGCGTCGGGTCGGGCGGGTCCCAGTCGATGTCGAAGTATTCGGCGTAGGGGCTGGCGCGGCCCCATTCCAGCACGTCGAGCCACCAGGCATTGTCGTCGCCGCCGACGCCCATGTGGTTGGGCACGATGTCGAGGATCAGCCCCATGCCGCGCTCGCGCAGGGCGGCGACCAGGACGTGCAACGCCGCCTCGCCGCCGAGCTCGGGGTTGAGCTCGTTATGGTCGACGATGTCGTAGCCATGGGTCGACCCGGCGCGCGCCTTGAGCAGCGGCGAGGCGTAGAGATGGCTGATGCCGAGCTGGTCGAAATAGGGCACCAGCCGGGTCGCGTCGGCGAGGGTGAAGTCCTTGTGGAATTGCAGGCGCGCGGTCGCGGAGAGCGGCTTCATACGCGCCGCGGAGACTTGATTCATGCGCGCCGCGCGGCCGAGATGGCCTCCAGGCGGGCGCGGATATCGGGCGGGTCGAGCAGGATGTCGGAGGTGGCGGGCAGGCGGCGGCACCAGTTGGGATGCTGTTCGGACATGGTCCCCGGGAGGTTGGGCTGCTCGTCTAGGCCGAGCGCGTCTTCGATTGGGATGATGGCGAGGTCGCAGCCGGCGCCGGCGACGTATCGGGTGGCGGCATCGACGAAGCGGCCGGGCTCCTCGTTGGCGGGTGGGTCGCCCTGAGCGGCGCCGCTCTCGCGCATCGTCTCCCATAGCGAGAACCGATCGTCGAAGCGTTCGTGGCCCTCGCGGGCCTGGTTGTCGGGTCCGCCGGCCAGGTCGAGCCGGGCGCGCCACTGGAGGTCGCGACCGCGCCACCAGCCGGCCAGCGTCGGCAGATCGTGGGTGCTGGTCATGGCGGCCGCCGTCGGCGTCCAGTGCCGGGCGGCGACGAAGTGGCGCTGCATGCGCTCGAACCAGAGCACGCGCATGCCGTAGATGCCGGCGGCCGAGGTCTCCTCCTGGAAGCCCGGCGGGATGGTGCCGAGGTCCTCGCCGACGACGATGGCGCGGGCGCGGTGCGATTCCAGCGCGATCAGCCGCAGCAGGTCGGCTTGCGGGAAGGAGAGGTAGGCTCCCTGGCGGGCGTCGTGCCCGTCCGGGACGACCCAGAGACGGCGCAGACCGAGGGCGTGATCGATGCGGACGCCGCCGGCGTGGCGCATGGCGGCACGCAGCATCTCGAGGAAGGCGCCGAAGCCGTTGGCGCGCAGCCCGGTGGGCGAGAACGCGGCCAGACCCCAGCCCTGGCCGCGGCCGTTGAGCAGGTCGGGGGGCGCGCCGATCGTGAGCGCGCTCAGGATCTGGTCCTGCCGCGACCAGCAATGGCTGCCGCCGGAGTCGGCACCGATGGCGAGGTCGGCGATCAGGCCGATCCGCATGCCGGCTTCGCGGGCGCCGGCCTGTGCGGCGCCGAGGCTGCGGTCGGCCCGCCATTGCATGTAGGCGTGGAGCGCGACGTCGTTCTCGTGCTCGCGGGCGAAGGCGGCGACGGCCGGGCTCAGCGGGTGGCGGAGCGGTTCCGGCCAGGTGCGCCAATGCCAGCGGCCGTGCTGGCCGAATTGCTCGGCGTGCAGCGCTTCGAAACGGGCATGGGTCTCGAGCGGGTCGCCCATCTCGGCACGGAAGGCGGCCAGGGCCACGAGATCGGCGGCCGGGGCGCGCTCGAACTCGGCGCGCAGCGCAGCCAGGCGGCGGCGGGAGACGACGGGCCAATCGACCAGGCCGGCCTGTTCGAGCGACTGGCGTTCGGGCGAGGGCGGCTCGTCCAACGTGGCGTGCAGCACGTTGAGGTTGATGCGGCTGGAGGGGGAGTAGGGGCTGAAGCGGTCCGGATCGGCAGAGAATTGGGCGTGCACCGGGCTGATGGCGATGCCGTCGGCGCCGCTTCGCGCGGCCGGGCCGGCGAGTTGGCGGAGCGCCTCGAAATCGCCGAGGCCGCCGTCGCCCTGCCGCCGCAGCGCGTACAGTTGGACCGCGAGCGCCCAGGGCCGGCCCATATGGGTAACGGTCTGGCCCTGGCTCGGCGCGACCGCGATCGTGGTCTGCCGGCCGGCGCGTTCGAGCCGGTGGTAGCCGGGGATGTCGAGCGCCGGCAGCAGCGCGCCGGCACCGTCGGCCTCGAGCGTGAGGCTGCGCCTGGTGCCGTCTTCGAGCACGAGTTCGGCGTGCCCGGGGGCAGCCGGCAAGTGCACGGGCTGGCCGACCACGGCGGTGATCAGCGGCGGCAGGTCGCCCCGGACATCGGCCAGCGTGGCCAGGCTTTCGGCCGCTTGCGCTTCGGTGATGGCCGGCAAGCCCAGCGCGTCGAGAATGGTGCGAAGCGACTCGTCGCTGACCTCCTGCCACTCATACCGGTAGTTCTGCCAGCGCGGCGCGATACCGGCGGCTTCGGCGAGGGCGCGGAGTGCGCTCATCAGGCGCCGACGCCTCCGGCGAGATGGGCGACGAAGCTGCCGGCGCCCAGCGCGCCGGGCCGCACATCGCCCTCGGCGTGCAGCACCCGGCCGGAGGGCAGGCGGGGATCGACCGTGTCGGCGCCCAGGTTGACCGCGATCGTCAGGCGGCGGCCGTCGCCCAGCGTCCAGGCAGCGCGCACCGCGCCCTGCGCCAGGATCTCGGCCCCATCGCTGCGGCAGCCGGGGATACCGTCCACGATGTGTTGCCGCCGCAGGGCCAGGATGCCGCGCATCCAGTCATACTGGCTGGGATCGCTCCGTTCCGGGATCGAGGCGGCGTAGGTGCTGGGCGCGTTCGGGTCGGGGATCAGGGCGCGCCTGGCTTCGTTCTGGAAGCCGGAGAAGTGCTTGAACTCGCTGCGGCGTCCCTCGCGCACGAGATCGGCGAGCTCGTTGTGATGGTCGGTGAAGAACAGGAACGGCGTCGTGCTGGCCCACTCCTCGCCCATGTAGAGCATGGGGATGAACGGGCTCAGCAGCAGCAGCGCGGTGGCCGCGCGCAGGGCTTGCGGCTCCACCAGGGTCGACAGGCGCTCGCCCATGGCGCGATTGCCGATCTGGTCGTGGTTCTGCAGGCACATCACGAACGCGGTCGGCGGCAGGTGGCCGCTGGGCTCGCCGCGCGGCTCCTCCTGCCCGACCGGGATCTCGCCCTGGTAAGCGAAGCCTTCGGCCAGCACCCGGCGCAGATGCCCGGTCGCGTCCTCGAAGGCGTCGTAGTAGCCCTCGAGCTCTCCGGTCAGCAGCACGTGGACGGCATGGTGGAAATCGTCGGCCCATTGCGCGTCGAAGCGCGGGGCGCCTCCGAGCAGGGCGGCGCGGTTCTTCTCGTGTTCCAGCACCAGGCCGATATGGCGACCCGGCTCGATCCGGCCGCGGGTCAGGCGTGCCAGCTCGACCAGGAAGCCCTCGTCGCCGATCGCGTGCACGGCATCGAAGCGAAGGCCGTCGAAGCGATATTCCTGGAGCCAATACGCCACGTTCTGCAGGAAGTAGTCGCGCACCTCGACCTGGCGGAAGTCGATCGCCGCCCCCCAGGGCGTGTGGATGTCCTCGCGGAAGAACTTGCGGGCGAAGGCGTGGATATAGGCGCCGTCGGGTCCGAAATGATTGTAGACCACGTCGAGCATGACGCCGATGCCCAGCCCGTGGGCGGCGTCGATCAGCGATTTCAGCTCGTCCGGCGTGCCGTAGGCGCGGTCCGGCGCGTAAGGCAGCACGCCGTCGTAGCCCCAGTTGTGGCGGCCGGGGAAGTCGGCGACCGGCATCAGCTCGACCATGGTCACGCCGAGCCGCTGCAGCTCCGGCAGGCGCGCCTGGATGCCGGCGAACCCGCCCATCGCGCCAGGGTGGAGCTCGTAGATGACGCTCTCGTGCCAGGGGCGGCCACGCCATTGGGTATTGCGCCAGAGGAAGTCCTCGGGATCGACGACCACCGAGGGGTCATGGACATCCGTGTCCTGCATGCGCGAGGCCGGGTCAGGAAAGTGCATGCCGTCGTGCATGACGTATCGATAGCGGGTTCCCGCCGGCGCCTTCAGCGTCAGGCTGTACCAGCCGCCGCCCTCGTGATCCATGCCGCGCCGGCTGCCGCCGATTGCCAGGTCGAGCCGTTCGGCGGAGGGCGCCCAGACGCGGAAGCGGGTGGTGCCATCCGACTGCACGCAGGCGCCGAACGGCAGGCTGTGCTTGAAGCGGCGGCCCTCTGGCGTGGAGCGGTCGTCGGCCGGGTCGGGCTGGAAGGGTTCGAGGATGTCATTCATCGTGGCTGCAGTATGATGGTGGCGAGTGGCGGGAGCGTAAGGGCGACGGAGGCCGGCAGGCCATGGCACGCCCAGTCTTGCGCGCGGACGAGACCGGCGTTGCCCATGTTGCTGCCTCCGTAGATTGCGGCGTCGGTGTTGAGCCGTTCGACCCAGGTGCCGGCAAGCGGCACGCCGATACGATAGTCATGGCGGGGGACGGGCGTGAAGTTGCAGACGACCAGCGCGGGCGGGGACCCGGCCAGCGATTGCCGCAGGAAGGCATAGACCGAGTTCTCGGCATCCTCCATCACGACCCAGCGGAAGCCGGCCGGGTTGCAGTCGCCGTCGTGCAACGCGGGGGTCTCGCGGTAGAGCGCGTTAAGGTCGCGGATCAGGGCCTGCACGCCGGCGTGCTTGGCGTCGTCGAGCAGGAACCAGTCGAGCCCGGCGTCGTGGTTCCACTCCCGCTCCTGGGCGAACTCGCCGCCCATGAACAGCAGCTTCTTGCCCGGCGACGTCCACATGAAGCCGAAATAGGCGCGCAGATTGGCGAAGCGCTGCCAATCGTCGCCCGGCATCTTCCGGATCAGCGACCCCTTGCCGTAGACGACCTCGTCGTGGCTGAGCGGGAGCATGAATCTCTCGCTGAAGGCGTAGACGAGGCCGAAGGTGATCTCGCCGTGGTGCCAGCGGCGATAGACCGGCTGCTCCTCCATGTAGTGCAGCGTGTCGTGCATCCAGCCCATGTTCCACTTGAAGTGGAAGCCGAGCCCGCCCTCGTTGGCCGGGCGGCTGACACCCGGCCAGGCGGTGCTCTCTTCGGCGATCAGCACGGCGCCGGGGCAGCGCTGGTCGACCACCCGGCTCAGCTCCTGCAGGAACGCCACCGATTCCAGGTTCTCACGGCCGCCATGGACGTTGGGCACCCATTCGTCGGCATTGCGGCTGTAATCGCGGTAGAGCATCGAGGCGACCGCGTCCACGCGCAGGCCGTCGACGTGGTAGTGGTCGAGCCAGAACAGGGCCGAGCCGATCAGAAAGTTGCGGACCTCGTTGCGGCCGAGGTTGAAGATCAGGGTGTTCCAGTCGCGATGGAAGCCCTCGCGCGGGTCGGCGTGCTCGTAGAGCGGGGTGCCGTCGAACTGGGCCAGGCCGTGCGCGTCGGTCGGGAAATGGGCGGGGACCCAGTCGAGGATGACGCCGACGCCCATGGCGTGGCAGCGGTCGACGAAATGGGCGAAGCCCTCGGGCGGCCCGAGGCGGGACGAGGTGGCGAACTGGCCGAGCGGCTGGTAGCCCCAGGAGCCGCCGAACGGATGCTCCATGATCGGCAACAGCTCGATATGGGTGAAGCCCAACCCAGCGCAGTAGGGGACGAGGCGGTCGGCCAGGAGCTGCCAATCGATGCCGCCGTCCTCCGAGCCCGGCGCCCAGGACGCAGCATGGGCCTCGTAGACGGAGATCGGCGCATGCTCGGTCTGCGCCGCGCCGCGCCGCGCCATCCAGCCGGCGTCGGACCAGGCGTGCTGCAGCTTGCCGGCGACGATCGATCCGGTGGCGGGTGGGACCTCCGCGCGCCAGGCGACCGGGTCGGCCTTTTGCGGCAGGCGTTCTCCGTGCGGACCGATGATGTCG
>JAABUK010012136.1_pt1 | contig 11028 bp, 11 predicted proteins | sample 5559141 | NCBI WGS metagenome assembly JAABUK01 (sample SAMN10711869, study PRJNA513367) | rock metagenome | isolation source: Antarctica rocks | place: Antarctica: Victoria Land, Pudding Butte nord | collected 2016-01-03
ATGCTCGTTGACAGCCTGTGAACCGAAAATGCAAGCACGCAGTTGCAATGATACGCACTACTGTCCGTCTGCACTGCTCAGCACCCATGCGCAGTATTGTCAGTTTGTATCTGAGTCAGCAATGCATCTAGTTCTGGGGACGTGTTGCCCTGACATATGTCAGTTGCAACTGAGCCAGAAACAACAGAGGTGGTTTCCTCTGGCCATGGCATTACGCATCTTTTTTGTGCATACGCTGACAAGTTGACTGCACAGCACTGCCAATCTCTTCAACATGTGTGTACCATGCGCACAATATTCTACTGTACCGGTGCGAATCTGACAAGGCTTCTCCTACGTGGTATTTGGTAATTTAAGCTTTCGCCGTTTGATATTCTTTCTCTTCTGGTTTCCGAGCCAGCTATCAGGCTGTTCTGTCGGGCGTTCCTGCCTCTGAGGGGCGCACAACTACGGCACTGCGGAGCAAGCTGTTACTGGCATGCAGCAGCGCTGCTGCGCAAACATTCGTTTGCTTAGTGTCGGGGCGTACTCACCCTCGCACATAAAGCTCCGCCAGCACCGAGCAGCGAGCACGGTCGCCAGCAAAGACGCCTTCTTACATCAGAGTCCCCCGTCGATCACTCAGCATCAGAGACAATCGCGCATCCAGCGACAGGAGGCGACAGCCTGGCCTAGTTTGGATTTGCCACGTTTGCATTCACAGGTGAGCCCACAGACAAGCAGCTTCTGGCACCTACTCAGTTGCATAACATTTACCGTCTAGTGTTGGTTGCAGACGCCAGGGGTGCGTGTTAGACAGCATTTGAACCCGTTTACCCCGACACTACAGGCAAGCTGCACATAAAGTGTGAGCCAGGCGCTGCAGGCATGAATTTGACTTTCCAACGCTGGCTGCAGGTTCCTATTCCTCCACTCAACTGGGACAGCATATACAAGCATGCAGGCAGACCTTTGGCTATAGACATAGGCTGTGGTGAGCCTGTCGTTCAAGCTGTCATGTGGTCTGTCCAAAGTGATCCTCCCTAACCCCTTTGGGGGTTGCCTTGGGCATATACTGCTGCAACATTGCTGACTCAAGAGTGTCAGCATGAGGACAGATGCGTGACGCATGGCTCATGCATGCAGGGCCTGGGCGTTTTCCACTGGCCTTGGCAACCAAGCTCCCAGCGTACAACGTCCTTGGCATTGACATAAGAGGGAAGGTGAGCAACAACTCAACACCTTACATTGCATTTTACACATGTATGTTGAACCCACATTGTCTGTCAATTCACTTCCTGGTTTGTACAGCTTTGTGTTATCTGTGTGATAACAAATGTAAAAGCTGCTGAGGCTGCATGTTTTGTGAAAACACACTATGCACAAAGCTACCTGCTTCCTTCAAGCAAGTCCTCCAGCACGCATGGCTTTGCTGTGGCTTGCAATCTTTTGAGTCAGTTCTTCCGGGCACTGTGATATAGGCGCCTTGTAAGTTGACTGCAAGCACATTACATCTTCTGTGGGCTTGAAGTCAATGATTATGCCTTGACCACTGCGGTCATGCTCCAATAGTATTCAACGACGGTGCTTTGCCCTTATGACGTGCACTTTCCTGATGGCAGAGGATGCAAGACATGTATATACATACACAAGTCAACAAATCAATGAGTAAATGCACACATAGTTGACATGTAGCAAATGCTGAGTTTGATGCAGCTGCTTGACAGAGCTACGGCCTGGGCAAAGCTGGTGGGTTGTGCAGACACAGTACATTTCCATGTAGCCAATGCCACAGTCTCGCTGTACAGCATGCTGTCCAGCTACCCAGGGCCAATAGACCTCATCAACATACAGGTGGGCACCAGGATCATGTCATGTCCCAACATATCAGACCATCTCTGATTTCTAATCAACGGCTTCTGTCTTGCTGCTTCACATCCAGGCTTACAGAGGCATCGCTCCCCGTCTCAATGGCTGCTGTGAGGCAAGGTGGATAGTTTGTTGCTGCAAATCATGTGTCCACAACTGGTCTATGCCTGCAAACATGTGGCAACCACTGTGGGCATACTCTGGGCTGTAGACTTGCTTGCAGTAAGGCAACAGATCATAGCACACCAGTAGATTGGTATGAACACTGCACATCAGGCTTGGACATTAGGCTTGCAGGCATGTGCACTACTAAGGCTGTGATCTGGCTTGCTCAATCAACATGCAATGATCACAGAGCAGGCAAAAGCAACAGATCTTACGAGATCAGTGCACATGCATTTGCAAGCCATTGCTTAGAGACATCATCTTGTGCAGTTCCCAGATCCACATTGGAAGATGCGCAACAGGAAGAAGCGCATCGTGCAACCGCAGCTAGTGGAAGCTGTTGCAAAGCTGTTGGCTGCTGGTGGGCGAGTGTTCTTGCAGTCTGATGTGCAGGAGGTGAGACCTCCTCCCAGCAAAGCTCAAACATACACTGTCTTGTTGTTGCAAGGACCAATCCTGCCTGTGATTTGAAATGCAAATTTATGACATTGCCGCGTGTCAAATGATGCAGATTGGCCTGTCATTTACCTGTCATGTGTCTTGAAAGGTGACGGTCTTACGGAGTGCTGACATTAGCATCTGTCATTTGCAGGTAGCTGTGTCCATGCGGGATGACTTTGAGTACTATGGCAAAGGCGCATTTAGCATTGCTCCAGAGCACTCTCAGCAAGATGCAGTTTTTTACACAGACCAAATGACTGTGGCACCCCTGTCGCGTGACAGCCTAGACAGGCAGGCGTGGAAGCCAACGTGGCAGGAAAGTGGCTGGCTGCTACATAACCCCTTGGTAAGGATCTTATACATACTGGGAGAGTAAACTTGGAGCTTCAACACAAGGGCTCAAAACAAATCAAGAAAGAGTTGCAAAACTTCCAAATAAACCAGCAAGAATCAAGGCAGAGTCAAGCTTGGGTCAATGAAAGGGGACATGCAATTTTCGATGCATACTTGTATACTTGCAGTAATGAGACAACATGCAGGCCAGGCAGTGCTGTTGATTATTGCTGCAGTTCTAACGTGTTACAGTGCTGGAACAAGCTGCATGTGCTGTGACTGCCCCAAATGCCAGACCAGTTTGATTGGTTCTAAAGTGCTCATGTACATGACAGTGTGTCACAATTTGAATTTGCATGCTGCAGGGAGTACCAACAGAGAGAGAGGTACACACCATTGACAATTCGTCTCCAGTGTATCGTGTCCTTTTGACAGCTACCCAGTGATATTTGCTGGAGCAACATGACAAACAAAGCCACTATGGACATGTGTACTTGGCCCAGCTTGAGCAAAATCGTTTTGGGAATGACCCTTCCAATGATTGATTCTAGCATTGTTGAAGCGTATCATTGGCTTTCAGCTTCCAATTTGTTTGTTGTGGTTCAATTATTGTTGGGGACCAGTTTGGATGAGTCATGCATGAGTGTGGCACATATCTCATCAGCCAGTGTGGCACCCTGTCGTGGCGCAGTGCCAGTATTCATGACAATATGATGAAGAAGTTTATGCATACGCCATTGTAGTAGGCATGAGTACTTGCAGCTGACAGGCTCTTGGAATCCATCCGATGGAACAAGTTGCCGATGAGGAGCAGGGCTGCCAGCAAGCTAGCAGGCATACCTGCATTATTACAGGCACGGTTATTGCAGGCATAATGACATGCACATTTGGTACCCCAGGTACAGGCATGGTAGAAATCAGACAGGTCAGCTGCAGCAGGACCAAGGAACATTACAGGCTCAGCCTTGTGGCATGTGTATGCAAGCACGTTCACAACTAGTATGTGTGTCTCGTCAGAGCATAGCCCAGCTCAATAGGCCAAGTCAAGGGGCAAAAAAGCACAAGCTGCCTGGGCGGCCCAATATGACACTTGGCTTCTCATTAAATTGAGCAAAAAGTGTAGTCTTTTCTTTTCTCAAACAACAAGAACAGCCGAGAGAAATGGTCTCACTCAACTTCACTGTGATGAACACCTTGAATAAGACGGTACCTGACTCATGTAGAGGCTCAAGATGTACAAATGACAGCTACACTGTAATCAAGACACCTATCAACTGAGCCAGATTATGCCTGCCTCTCAAGCCTAGACTTGATAGATGCTCTTTTTATCCTTTTCAGTCCTGGCTGCGTGCGCCGGAAAGGAGACTCTTCCCAGGTGTTCCCACTTGCATCTTTCCAGAACGCCTTTTTGTTAGACCCTGGCAAAACCTGCTCAGGGCCAACACCATTTTTAGCAGAGTCATACTCTGCAGCTAGCGCAGGGTACAATGACTGCAGTGAATTGCAGATGCAAGTCTTTTTGCTTGCACAGTAGGGGCAACCAGTGTTGAGACCAACACGCTTGTTTGGCATTGCCCTAAAAAGGTGAGGTTGACCTTTAGGGCAGTTGGTACAGATCCAGTGCACCATCTTGCCGCTTCCTGCCGTGATCTTGTCAGGATCAAGACCTGCCTTCCGGTTCCTCTCAAAATCAAATTCCATCATTGCTGGGTGTTGGCTCTGTGTCAAAGTTGGCTGTCTGTTGAGCACTTTCTGTTTGCTTGAGCACTTTGGACACCCGCTCCTGTCCCTAACCTTGCCATATGTCATGGCTTGCCAGCTGTGTCCGCATGATGGGCAGAGCCAGTGCCTGCATGTGGAACTGTGTGCCATGACCTGATCCGGCGTCAGCCCATTCTTAGCTGTGTCCCAGTACTCGGCCACAGTTGGTGCCTTGGTCAACAATGAGTTGTGTTGACATGGACGCTTGTTACTGCAGAAAGGGCACTGATAGTCCATGTTCTGCCTTTGACCAACGGTGGCCAACCATTCGTGCGGAAGTCCACACGGACATTGGTCACAGCTCCACCACACCAGAAAATTACTGCTGGTCGTGATTTGCCTATTTCCCAAGTGCACGTTCTTAGCATGATGCCATTGCTGCTGTAACTCTGGCCTCAACAGGCTGATGTCGGGGCCTGCCGGTGTTTGGTGCAGTGTTTGGTTGCAGCAGCGCAGTCTCGCATACCCTGATGACACCACCACACACAGTCTCACTGTTGCATTGGACGCGTTTGCAGCCGCTAACAAAATCAACGTGAAGGCGCATGCTCGCACCAGATGCCTGCCTGTTGTTCCTTAGCTGTGGTAGTCTTCCATGAAGGAAGGAACCACGACCCAGCATGTGTGGTAAGCGCGGAATGTTGCTGTCCCTGAATTTAGTTCATGGCTGACGTCGCAGCAGACCTGCCGTGTCGTGTGCACAAGTACATAGTGCACTTACCTGCTATGGGGTGGTTCCCAGACCGAGGTCATGCAGCACACTCGTGCAGCCATCCTTGCGAATCCGCAACCCCTCAGTCGCTGCTTGAGCTTCAATCGGACAGCAGGGGACACAGGAAGCCAACGTACGACCTCGATGCCGGTAAGGTATGACCGCAAAAATCTTAACAGAGGCTCCGAAACCAGTCAAACAGACTAGTGTGTCACATCACTGATACTAACATCGAGAGCGTTGCAAATTGGCAAAAAGTCGCAGGCACCATTTAAAGAGGTTGTGTGTCAGCAAGATCTTGGGGACCACGCGTGGTCGAGCACAACTTTTCACTTGAGGAAACTCCATCAAACTTGGTCTTAAGACGCTAGCTCTGGTCTTGAGAAATGTCCACGACTTTGGCTGTCAAAGTTGTTGGGTGTTTGGTGATAGAATGGTACACTGATCAAGAATGGCGACGCATGGATGCTCATGTCCAGCAAGGCAGTTCAGTCCAATCAAATGTTCACATATGTTGATGAGGACTGATGGTCCCCTAGGCCACACACGGGCAACTGAATTGCTACCCTTTTAGTCCTTAGCGGTGTGTGGACTCAATTCAGGACTTGCTGCATGACTTTTGCACCTCGGGACCCCTGCTAAGTTTGAAGGTAAATTTGTGGTAAACCCTATTACACATGTACCACTTGATCAGAAGTGGAAAGCCTCTTGATCAATTCATGAAAGGCATGTTCCACAGGCACTTGCCCTCTCCAGCGATGCTGATACCAGACCAGCAAGACATGATGTACGTCTGGACTCACACCATCATAAGCTGTTTCACATAACATTCACAAGTCCTTCAGCAGATAACACTGATCTAGCCCACATGTACGTCTAATCAAAATGTACTCTTGAACACAAGGTCAGGTTGTCCAAGCATTCCAGACAGCAGTTTGGAATAGACTTTGGGCATTCCAGGAACTGATACAGGCTTGATACAAAGACAAAGTTCGAATGCATTCCAAGAACAGCTTGCAGAGAGAAGTAAAACTACCAGTGGACATGACAGCTGTTATGACTGAACACCTTGAAACAAAAACAAAGACATCAGCTGTCCCATGTACGGGCTTAACATGTACAGAAGGCAGCTATACTGTCATCAAGACCCCTGTCAGTCAAGTCAGATTATGCCTGCTTTTCACGCCTAGACTTGATAGATGCTCTTTTCATCCTTTTCACTTCTGGTTCTGTGCGCCGATGAGGAGACTGTTCCCAGGTGTGCCCACTTGCATCCTTCCAGCAGGCCTTTTTGTTAGACCTTGGCAGGACCTGCTCAGAGCCAGCACCATTCTTGGCAGAGTCATACTCTGCAGCTAGCGCAGGGTACAAAGACTGCAAGGAATTGCAGATGCAAGCCTTTTTGCTTGCACAGCAGGGGCAACCACGATTAAGGCCAATGCGGTTGGCTGAGCGTGCCATATAGAGGTGTGGTTGGCCTTTGGGGCAGTTGGTACAGATCCAGTGCACCATCTTGCCGCTTCCAGCTGTTATGCTGTCAGGGTCCAAACCTGCTTTCTTGTTCCTGTCAAAGTCAAAATCCATCATTGCTGGGTGTTGGCTCTGTGTCAAAGTTGGCTTTCTGTCGACATCTTTATATTTGCTTGAGCACTTTGGACACTCGCTCCTGTCCCTGACTTTAAGGCGTGTTGGAGCTTGCCAGCTGTAACCACATAATGGGCAAAGCCAGTGCTTGCGGGCATGACTGTGTGCCATGACCTGGTCTGGAGTCACCCCATTCTTGGCTGAGTCCCAAAAAATTGCCACAGCTGGGGCCATAGTCAACAGCGTGTTGTGTTGACACAGCCGGTTGTTGGTGCAAAAAGGACAACGATAGTCCATGTTCTGCCTTTGCTCGACGGTGGCCAACCATTCGTGTGGAAGGCCACACGGACATTGGTCACAGCTCCACTACACGCTCAAACGACTGCAAGCTGAGATCTTCCTGTCTCCCAAGTGCTGATTTCTGGCATGGTGCCATTGCCGCTGCAATTCTGGCTTCAGCAGGCTGATGTCTGGGCCTGCTGGTGTTTGTTGCTGTGTCTCATTGCAGCAGCGCAAGCTTGAACACCCTGGCGACAGCACCACACAGCGTTGAGATGCTGCATTGGATGCATTTGCGGCCACTTTCAAGTCAAAGATGGTGACGCAGTCTTGCACCAGATGCCTGCCTGTCGTTCCTTAGCTGTGGTGTTCTTCCGGGAGGGAAGAAACCACGACCCAGCATGTGTTGTAAGCGCGGAATGTTGCTATCTCTGCATTTAGGTCATGGCTGACGTCGCAGCAGACCTGCCGTGTCGTGTGCACAAGCACTTAGTGCACTTACCTGCGGTGAGGTAGTTCCCAGATCGAGGTCACGCAGCACACTCGTGCAGCCATCCTTACGTATCCGCAATCCCTCAGTCGCTGCTTGAGCCTCAATCAAAAACAGAGAACACCGGTAGCCAACGCGCAACCTCGACGCCGGTGAGATATGACCGCAAGAAGTCTTGCAACAAAGGCTCCGAAACCAGACTGACAACCAATTGAGTTGTTGAAGTAGCTGTAGCCATTTTGTGCAGCACATGCAACCAGCAAGAGCGTAACCGAAGAATTGCTGCCCGGACAATCTTGCTACTGCAGTTGAGTAAAGGTCGTGTAGTACAGGTTCTTGTCTGCTGTGCTGCGTCTGATCTGTCAGTTGCAGCAGTGAGGTAGACCGCCTCTCAACTGTCTGTACTGTGCATCTCAGTTGACAGCTGGCTGTATACCACTGCAGTAGAGGCAGTCGTGTCTGAGCCTCTTCTGTGGATTGTGGCACCTGGCATATCAAAGAAACGTCTGCATGAGGTAGTATCATGCTCCCATTTGAAGAGCTGCCTTACTGCCCATGGACTCTATTCCACACAGTTGTTCAACAGTTCAAGACCCTGCAGGAAACCTTGCTTGCTCCATGCCAAGCACAGGACATGCACAGGTGTCATGCAGATGTGGCTGTCAATGCCTAGTAGAGGCTCTACTGTAGAGCTCATGAGCTCTGCTGACACCGCATACATATGTGTACATGCCAGACCAGGGCTGCAAGCCAGGATTCAGCACGACGCAAAAGCGCAATCATGACTGGTTGTGTGTTGCATCGAAGGGTTCAATTGGCCGGCTGCCATGCTGTCTTGCAGGAAGGCATGCTGACTTGCAGGAAGCACTTAATTTAACGCAACTAGTTGCAACTAGTTGCAACTAGTTGCATACTTGACATGCTTGACACAGGTGTGCAATGAGCTGAGGCATGACCCAGCAAAGCATATGATGCATGTCCACACAAGCTTAAGACCACTGCATTGGCTCAACATGGTTTATAAAAATATACCTTTACACAAAATCAGGTTGTGAAGTCTTCAAAGCATTCCTCACAGCGTCACGGAACACATTTTTGAGCATGACAATAAGGGGAGAAAGCAGACTGAGAAAAGACATATATGCCAACATGGCAACATTGTCAGAAACTGCTACATGCTTGATGTACAATTAGCAGAAAACACAAATAGATTTCAAATGCATATCAAGAACAGCTTGCGGAGAGAAACAAAACACTAGATGCCATCACTGTTACAAATGAACACCCTGAAACAAAGACATTGGCTATCCCATGTAAAGGTTCAACACCTACAATTGGCAGCTCCAATGTCATCAGGGCAGCTTTCAATTAAGTCAGATTATGCCTGCTTTTTGACCCTAGACTTGATAGATGCTCGTTTTTTCTTTGTCACTTCAGACTCCGAGCGCTGAAAAGGAGTCTGTTCCCAGGTGTGCCCACTTGCATCCTTCCAGAAGGCCTTCTTTTGGGACCCTGGCAGAACCTGCTCAGGGCCAGCACCATTCTTGGCAGAGTCATACTCTGTAGCTAGCGCAGGGTACAATGACTGCAGTGAATTGCAGATGCAAGTCTTTTTGCTGGTACAGTAGGGGCAACCAGTGTTGAGACCAATACGGTTGCCTGGGGTTGCCATAAAGAGGTGTGGTTGGCCTTTGGGGCAGTTGGTACAGATCCAGTGCACCATCTTGCCGCTACCTGCCGTGATCTTGTCAGGATCAAGACCTGCTTTCCGATTTCTCTCAAAGTCAGACTCCATCATTGCTGGGTGTTGGCTCTGTGTCAAACTTGGCTTTCTGTTGACAGCTTTATGCATGCGCGAGCACTTTGGACACCCACTTTTGTTCTTGACTTTACTGCGCGGCGGAGCTTGCCAGCTGTAACCACATGATGGGCAGAGCCAGTGCCTGCGGGCATGATTGCCTGCCATGACCTGATCTGGAGTCATCCCATTCTTGGCTGTGTCCCAATAGACTGACACCGCTGGGGCCACAGTCAACAGCGTGTTGTGTTGACACAACCGGTTGTTCGTGCAGAAAGGGCATTGATAGTCCAAGTTCTGCCTGTCATCGACGGTGGCCAACCATTCGTGTGGAAGTCCACATGGACATTGGTCGCAGCTCCACCACACGCTCAAGTGACTGCTGGCTGTAATTCGCCTGTCTCCCAAGTGCTGGTTTTTGGCATGATGCCATTGCCGCTGCAATTCTGGCCTCAGCAGGCTGATGTTTGGGCCTGCTGACGACTGTTGTTGTGTCTGTTTGCAGCAGCGCAGTCTTGAATCGCCTAGTGACAGCACCACACAGAGTCTGGCTGTTGCATTCAATGCATTTGCACCAGGTGCCTGCCTGCTGATCCTTAGCTGTGGTACATTTCCGTGAAGGAAGGAAACGCGACCCAGCACGTGCGGTAAGAGCGGATGTTTTGGGTGCCTGGACGCAGGTCATGGCTGACGATGCAGCAGAAGTGAAGTATAGTGTTCACTACTACAAAGTGCACTTACCTGCAGTGGGGTAAATGCCCGACCCAGGTCGTGCAGCACATTTGCTTGGCCATCCGTTCGAATCCGATGTGCCTCACTGGCTACTTGAGCTTCAATCAGACACACAGAGAACACAGAAACAGTAGGCCAGATGCGCGACCTCGCTGCAAGGAACTCTCGAACAGACGCTCCGAAACCAGACATGCAACCTCAGATGTCAAAGATAGCACGTGCAAGAGCGATTCCAAAAGATGGCTGCCTGGACATGGACAAGCTTGCTGTGGCAGAATGTCCAGAGTTTTTCCTGTCAAAGTTGTCAGGTCGACCTGACGTCATGCTGTTCACGGATGCGATGTTACATTACGGTTACCGTGAATGGCAATGCATTACATAAAATACAAGCATTCCATGTCCTGCATCGCAAATCAGTCTGATCAAAATTTCTTCTACCTTGGCGAGCATTCTGAAGGTCTAGTGAGGGCATACTATTGGAAGCCTGCTTTTGAAGTATCCCTTGTTGCATTTAATTTTGCGTCTGAGGATCCCTGCAATTCTGGACGGTAAACTTGAATGTAAACCGCTCGATCAGAAGTTGAAAGCCTCTTGAAAGACGTGTGTCATAGGGACTTGTAAACTCTCCAAAGTTGCTGACACAAGCTGCGTCATTGGTGGAGGGCCACATTGAAACACTACATGTGACGCAATATCTGGGCAAATCTGCATGCCAAAACCGTCAATTTAGCAATGCTAATGATCAGCAGTAGATCTGATGTAAGAAGAGATGCAAGCAAGATTCACAAAACAAGTGCATCACGGGACCTGAATCCCTCACTCAAGCAATGGCTTGTGCCAATGATCAGCAGCGTGTTCTGAGTTGAGCGAATTGAGCCAGCAAAG
>JAABUK010012137.1_pt1 | contig 11027 bp, 17 predicted proteins | sample 5559141 | NCBI WGS metagenome assembly JAABUK01 (sample SAMN10711869, study PRJNA513367) | rock metagenome | isolation source: Antarctica rocks | place: Antarctica: Victoria Land, Pudding Butte nord | collected 2016-01-03
TTCCTGTGCTCATGACGCATTTCACAGTCATGGTTACCTGTAAGACAGTGGAACAAATGCGCAGATCGACGAGGAGCCGGCGTTGCTCCAGCAGGCACAGCCCAGCATGCAGCTGGGAGGCGCGGCACCGCCCAATGGCAGCGCCGTGACAAACGCCCAGCTCAGCCGGCTGCGCGCCTCGCCCACGTTCTGGCGGCACTGCCAGCAGCGCGGCGTGTTGCCAGCGGACCTGCAGCAGATGGACCAGCAATTGGCGGCCTACCGGGTAGGAGTTTGACAGTTTGATTGACGAATCCATTTGAAATCTGAATGTGGCGGCTCAAAGAAGGCACAACGTGCGCCTCGCTTAACACTGTGCAAATCATTGCTGCGCAGCACTGAAGCTGACATCACACTGATTAGATGAAGTCCCGCAGAGGTGTGCAGCTGCAGCGTCGTCCACTCAAGGTCCACGTACAGTGCACATTCGGTCCTGTCCTGTTCGCAGGGCCTGCAGGCGACGGACCGGGAGTCGCTGCTGGCGCTGTGCAGCCGGACGGACCTGCGGCACTATGAGGCGCGGCCGCCGCACCGCTGGCTGCTGGCGGCGGAGCACTGTGCCAACAGCCTGCTGTCTGCGGTGGCGGGCGCGGCGGTTGTGGGCTTCGTTCAAGGGCAGGTGGGTCGACGAGAGAGTGCTGCGTTTATGTGAGGTGCTGGTGGGCGTGCCGCAATCACGATCGAGAGGACGGCAGTGCTGCAGGAGGAGGTCTGGAAATTCCCACAGTGAGACAGCGTGTGAAGGATGAAATTATCACTTGCGTTGCAGGGCGCCGTCTGCTCAGGCTGCCTGATTACGGTTATGTTGTGGGCGGCGTTCAGCATGCGACAGTGGTGCCAGGGCCGGCCGCTGCTGGGCCAGCAGACAGGCGAGGATTCATGCCGTACGTTTGTGTATGAAACACCGCTCGTGCGTGCATTGGAGCAATTGGGAACATCAGGCAGACGTAGTTGGCACAGGAGCGCGTGCATGGCGTGATCGTATTTATGATGCTGCAGGCCTGTGGTATGAGGACAGCGTGACAGGGGAGCCTGTGTCGTGGGCGCGCATCGCAATGGTGCAGGTGCTGGAGGCTGGCTATGGCATGTTGACTATGGGACTTGGTGCAGCGCTGTCGCTGGCACTGCGGCTTGGTGCAGTGCCAGGAGCTGCGTTTGGGGAGCGCATTTGCGGAATTCGGTTGATGCAAGAGACCAGTCACAGAGTGGAGTAGGTTTCAATGTGGCCGCTGAAAGATTTTGAAAAAGGTGTCAGAGTCGGATGTGGTTTTTGAAGGGACCGGCAAGCTCGTGGCACAAAGAGTTACACCCTCAGCTTCAAAGAAAGTCTGAAACCCAAGCTGTGAATCGTGCAGCAGGTTGCAGAACAAGCCACAATCATGTCCGCCAGCCATGCCGGCCTCAGTTGAGATTCCGATCCCAACCCGTTCCATTGGGCATGGCATGCGGCTGGGCCTCATGCCGCTCCCCAAATCTGAAATCTGCAAGGGCAGACAGCAGCATGATGAACGACGTTGTTTTTCGAACATTGCTGAAGAGCTGCTGTGTGTCGCGCATGGAGGGCCGCGAGATTAGGCCAAGCCCACCGGCGACAGCAGGGATGTCGGCCCCGCTGCCACCAGGACACAGTCATGCCCACGCAGCCCCTGCTTGCTCTATGCTCAGCAGCATGTGCATCGAAGAGCAGCGCACGGGGTGGCAGCAACCCAGATGCAGCTGGCACAAGACGCAGGGTCAAGTCTCACAGCAGGCAAAGACTAAATGTCAGCGCATGTGGGTGCAACACCCAGGCAGAGATGACCGATCAGCCCCTTAGATGCTAAGTTCCGCTCCTCATGGTGCGCTAGGTAGAGTGTGAGTTTCTCATCATCTCGGTCAACAAGTTTAATACAACTACAAATGCCCAGAATGGCAAAAACAAACACAGCAGAGCGGTCGATCCATCAGACAAATGCCTCGTTTGTTCGTCACAGACAGCAACAGCCGGCAAGACGCCGACCATGCTGTTCGGTTTCGTCATCTAATTTTTGTTGTTTGTCATCATCTGAAAGTCCGCTCGCTGTGCTTGTCTCACGACAGGTGAATGGAACAAAACAGAACATGGCAATGGAAATCAGCTGACCTGTTCTGCTGAAGGACGATCGCGGGACGCGGCGGTGCAGTGGTGGCGCTGGAACCCGGGAGCAGTGGCTCGGGAGATGCATCTGGGTGCGGATCACATGTGGACCTGCGGGGGCACACAGACAGCTGTTCGCCTCAGCAAGAGAGTTAAAGTTTGTTCCTCACTGTCAAGGCTCAGCTAGTCGATCTTAGTTGCTCATCATCGGCGCAGCTTTTGTCTGATATAACAGCATGCTGTCTGTGGTTGCGTGGGATCAGGATTACTGGCTTGGCCTCCATGGAGGCTGTGTAGCAGGTTTGCGTTCAGCTTCGATCACTCGGGGAAAGTGTCATCATCTCCCTCGCAAACCACACAAGAATGGGCAGCAGACATGCAGCCAGAGCACTGGGGTGGTTCGACAAACAACCCCCACCAGTGGTGATGAGGTCTGGATGAGGTTGAAGGCAGACGCCGCCTGGAGATGCATCGAGTCCCACCTGCAGGCACAGCAGGGAGCAGCAGTAATTGGTTGTTCACCCAGCTGAGCATGGACTTGGCAGCGTGTTTGCTGACAGGAATGTCGCATACATAAATTCCTCGCCGCTCATCGCGAGGCGCTCCTGACGAGGACTCAACAGATGCTGCCGCTCTGTGCCTTTATGGGGACCCCTAACGCCACGCTTACATAGCAGCCAGGCGCCGGGGGATTAAATGGCACCTCTACATGCTTGCACCAAGAACGGCCACAGAAGTTACGAGGAGCACGATTTTGCTGCGTCACAGGTTTTCGAGCGGCAGGTCAGATTTGAATGGATTTGCCTTTGGTTCGTCTCAGCACAGCGCATCCGGGAAGCCCGGGGTGCCGCATCAAACATCTAATTAGACTCATCAGCCCTGCCACAAACAGCGCGTGACGCAACCGATCCTAAGATGAGCGCAGACACAGATATAAAGGCTGGCCTCAGAATCAGCCAAAAGTATCAGCATTGCTGCTCGAGAGCATGCTTTGACGGTAATTCCAATTTGAATCTTCACTGGCCAACACAATCAGACCAGGTGTGCCTTGCAGCGGGACAGACAGCTCTCAGAGAACCTTTTCTCAATCACTCAGGTCAGACGGATCTTCCTAATTGTGTTGTGTCATCACCGAGCTGCTGCCTGCTGCAAAGTTGATTGGGAGAAAGATAGGCACAAGGCCAAGGGCAAAGCCGCACCAGAGGCCGTGGGGAGAAGATCCGCTGTCGAAGTTGTGGTGGCGAGTGGTTTGTGGAACTGGTGTTGGCGTTGCCGCAGCGCGTCCAAGTTATGTCACATCCCCTGTGGCAGAAGCGCCAAAAGTGTCAGCCAGGTTCACGGAACATTGACGGGATGTGGGACGGGTGCCCACATGGCGGATATAATCACCCTGATGGCACTGACTAGGGTATAGAGTTTACCCTGACAGCTTCCTATATGGAGTGAAGGCTCGCTCTCAGCTCATCTGTGAGCAGACAGGGTCGTTGCGCAGTGCGCTACCCCGCCCGTGGCAAGAAGGCTGCATGGCTTGTATTGTGAGCAATGATCGCTGCAGACAGGATCTAATGCTGAACGCACCATGGCGAGACCAACGTAACGAGGCTGGCAGAGGACGATGGAAGTGACGATGCTCAACACGCAGCCACCATGGCGACGACTGCGATGGCAGAAAGCGCAAGTCAGCCTGATGTGCGCCAGCAGACGCATGTACATGGTGTGGACCAGCAGAATATCGGAGGGTGAAATAGACACGATGCAGGAACCAGGTGCCAGCACCGCAACACGATCCTCCATGTTTATGTAGCACAAAAGACAGGGACATTCACAGCATGGGTAAGCTGCCACGTCCGGGGTATGCATTGTGCATGGCGCTGTTGTCACGGAAGTCTCTAGACCTTGCAAGAAGTCTCGCAAGACACACCTTCTGTGCTCTTGCTTCAGCCCATGGTGACCCAGCGCCCTGCAGAAAACCGAGCGGGTGGATTAGACATTGTTCTCCTGAGGCATGTCCCGAGAGACAGGTCAGACAGCCACCACAAAGGAAAGACGGCTGCTGGTTTAAGGTCGGTTTTTCGATGTATGCCCTCGTACGCCCTTTGAATGCATGATGGGAAAGCATCCCAGGAACACCTCTATGGAGGGCAATATGCAACAGAGTCTTCGATTGCAGCATTGCAAGTGAGTATGGTAAAATCTGCAGCTGCGCCTCACCATTGTGCGTCATATGGGGCTGGCTGGTGCCCTTGGCTGACGCGTTGTCGGTCCCTGCATTGGGCACCTGCGAAGCGGAGATGTGAACCTCAAGTAGACCTAGTGCCATGTAAGTGGCAGTTCAGTGGATTTGGAGGATCATTGCTGGCTGTGGCCCCGCTTTCATACCGTCACCACCCACATGATGGGCGGAGCGGCTCAGAGAGAGGCCCTGACAGCTCACAGCGTCAGTGCAGCTAGGTAGCATAAACGGGGTGCCTGGAGAAGGCGCCCATTTGTAAGCAAGCAAGCAAAACATGATAAGCATCCATCAGGCGGCGCGACCTCGGCTCAGAGATGGCAAAGTTTGTATGTTCGATTCCTGCCAGCAGATCTACACGAAGAGTTCAGCAGAGGGAGCTTGGGTCTCCTCATAGCCGGGGGCAACGAGCCGCACAGAGTGCCACTTGCGAACACAATGCGATTCCTCCTGTCTTCCTCTTGGAAAAGCTTGTTTCCGTCCTCTCGAGAGGGCAGCTCTTCTGCACAAGGGCCAAGAGGCCAAAGAGGCTGCATGTGGGTGCAGTTGCACGCTTTGAAGCATTAACGAAGACACAAATTGCGGATCACCTCGTGTGGGCTTGTGGCGGCTGGCCCTCACGGGTCGTTGCGGCGCTACGCCATGGTCAGAATGGCTGACTCGGCCGCGAACTTGCGGCTGGGGAGTTGAATTTGAACGAGACGTGAAAGAGGGAAGTGGGGCGGCCTTCGCAGTCGAGAAGGTTTTGTGCCGTGGGGGTTTAGGGTTTCACGCCCGTGGGAAATGCAAGGGGATGCGAGTAGCGGTCGCATTGGGGACCCTAGTGTGCACGATTGCAATCCGAAATGCTGCAGTGCAAGGATTCTTCGCCCCTGCGCCCCAGACGGCCCTTAAAATGTGCTCGATTCAGCGTGATGATCAATCCCCAAGTTACAACATCTGTATTTGCATGTTTACAGTGGCTGCACATGTCGATACTCCATCGTCTGCGACATGTCGCCATTTTGTGTGATCTCGGGCATCCAGTTTGCACTGGCCAATCCATTTCGGAAGAATGAACCATGAAGACAAATATATTATATTCATCATCTGCGTCCAGTGACCCAGTCACTCGCAGCTTGTCATATGAGGGGCTCACGGCCATCCCGGTGGATTTGCCAACCTCGGTGGCGAATCTGAAGCTTGACAACAACTCTTTATCGTCATTAAAGGGAATTGAATCGCTGGTAATTTGATGTATTTCTGCTTCACACGCAATGCTCGCTCGTTACAAGTCGATGCCAAGGCAGCGCGGCGAGTTGTTTATCAGTGGTTTCTTCATGAACTGCATCAGGCGCACCTTGTTCATCTCGATGTGAGCTTTAACAGCTTCGTCGACATCGACGGAGAATCCTTGTCTCGTCTCACCAGTCTGACGAGCCTCTCCCTGTACGGCAATGGCATCGAACGCATCACGCCGCTGCCGGCACTGCCGTCGCTGGTGCACCTCTCCATAGGTGCGACAGCTGGAGCGCATTGGGAGTGCAGACTTCATCGATGTCACTACGAAATCTAGTCATCTGCACGTTACTTACTGTCACTGCACTTTACAATGCGCTCATGCGCAGGGCGGAATGCAATCTGTGACGTTGCAGAGGTGGGCTCGCTGCGCAATTTGCGCAGCTTGTGCAGGTGAGAGTTCCTCATAGGTCGCATGTTGGTTTCATTTCAATCTGCAGCATCATCTGAGGCAGGCAATGCCATACGTTCAGGAAGAGTAGGGCGGGTCGTGTGCCTGCATTTTGCTTGTTGATGTCCTTCGCCATGCTAATCGAATGCAAACATCATCAAGGTGCCTATGTCATCGGATAGCTGGTGAGAATGTAGCTGAGCAACACGGTTCTATGCAGTCTCACGCTGGCAGGCAACCCTATTTGCGCCGCCGCCTCATACCGCGGCGCCGTCCTCGCTCAGCTGCGCCACCTGAAGTTCCTGGACCACCAGCGCGTGTCGCCGGCGGAGGTGGCAGCCGCGATCGAGCTGCACCAGGTGACCGTGCAGATTGCCATGCAATCTGCAGATTGCCATGCAATCTGCACGGCAATCTGCAATAAAATGGCCGCTGCGTGGCACACACGGACATCTGAGCATGCATCGACGATGCCTTTGGCGCTGCACAAAGCCGTTCAATTGCAGTAGGTGCAGCAGTTGACTTCGTGACACGACGTCCTGCATCCTTGCACTTTGCCATCAGGTGGAGGTGCAGAAGATCAAGGCCGGGGAGGAGCGAGCGGCCGTCGCGGAGCGCGCCGTCGCGGAGGCGACCGCCAGAGCGACCGAGCTGCGGGCGGCGCACCTGCAGGATGCGGCTCAGCTCCCGCAGGTGTGCACTCTTGCTTCCTGCACGCATTGTCGTGGCCTGAAAGACGCCCTGCTGCGAGCGACCGAGCACCTCAACGTCCGCGCTATACGCCTTATCATTTCTCGTACATATTGTTTCTGCTGGTTGCAGGAGCTGGCAAACCCGCTTGCGCACCCAGCATGGGCGAGCCTGGAACGCGCGCTGCTGCCAGCAGCGGCACTGTGGACCGCTGCCCTCGACCAGATGGCTGCCGCCACCTCTGCTTTCGTGGTGTGCCGTCTGCTCCTTCGCCTGGCTGATTCATGCTGAGCGCGACTGGACAGCTTGCCTCAATTTTCATCTCGAGTTTGATAGCAGTCTCCGTGGCTTTTGAAGTGTCCCGACAGCAGATATGCACCTGCTGGACCAAACCACAGTGCATGGATTTTCTCGACCTGAAGGACTGCATATGTTCGTGTGGACCTGCAGGCGCAGGCGCTGCAGAGGCACGCGCATCTGCATGCGGACATCCGGCATTACCGCAGCGCTGTACGCTGCGCTGCAGACGCAGCAACACACACCTCGTCGACCGCAGTGGATGAATGGCTGACACAAGCACGAGAAGAGACCGCGTTCAGCAGTGGCGGCGCCCAGCCTTCATGCGCATCTGATGTGCAAGATATGAGCCGCAATGCTGCAGACGCGCCTTCGGCAGGTGTAGCAGAGTGCACCGCACCTGCCGTAGCGGAGGCCAAAATCGGAACCTCGGAGCTCAGGCTGCAGCTTTTCGAGATTGAGGCAGTTGCCGCCGCTGGCAGCAGCATGGCTGTGGAGAGTCTGGCAGCGTCAGCCGGCGCAGCGGCGGCAGATCAAGGCAGCCTGTGCGCAGAGCACCTCGAACAGGTGTGCTGCCTGCTGGCAGGAGCGTTTCAGGGTGCACATGATGTTTACGTGCTAAGTTTCGCGCCTTTGGGTCGGGCTGTGGCCTCTTTTGCAGCCTGCAGCGGCTGAACGCCTGCGTACGATTCAAACTCTGATCTGGCGTGTGATGAATCGGAAACTTAATACGAGACTGGCTGCAGATGCTACAACTAGAGGCGGAGTTTGACGCCGCTTGTCGGGAGGTGGCGGCGCTGCCGCCGGAGAAACGCGCCGGTGCTGCGTCTCGCCGGGGCGCCACCGGCCGCAGCAGCAGCATCATGTCCATGGCCAGCCGCCGCAGCAGCATGCAGCCGCACGAGCAGACGCAGCAGATGGTAAGCTTTGGCTCGTCATTGCTACTCGACCATGTGATCGCACTGTACAAGCTCCGGCAGCAGATTAGGCCTGGACGGGTGCAGCAAAAGGAGAGACTTAGAACAGACATGCAGAGCGGTGACTGCTCATGCATGGTGGAGGGCTCGACCTCTCAGGACACTTTCATCCAATCATACAGGGTCGGCAGGAGCTGCTGCAGCTGGCGGAGGCGGCGCACGAGAGTCGCAGCGCAGCCATCCGGACCATCATGGAAGCCTGCCAGATTGCGCAACAGGAGGAGTCCACAGCCCTGGTGCGACTGCTGCTCCATTGCATGCGCGCTGCGGCAGCTCTTGTAGATGCCGCATGGCTGCAGTGCTCCATGAATGATGCCGTGCTGCAAGTGCGTGCCAAGGGGCAACCTGATGGACACTTGAAGGATGTGCAAATGAACAGGTCGATCTGTCCTGGTGCAGGTCTGTGAGCAGCGGCGCTGGGCTGATGACAGGCACGCGATGCGGATGAGGGAGATCGATGCTTTCTGCACGCAGCACATGTTTGAAACAGCATCGTAGAGGATGCGGCAGCCCCTCCGCTGCGGCCGCCGCCGCCGCCGCCATCCCTGTTTCGGCGCGATGAATTTTGTTGCTCGGCGCACCGCATTTCAAGCCCCAGTTTGACGAGCTGCTGCCGTCAAGAAGTCGTCAAGCAACCACACTGGTGTCAGCGACGTACTGGAGCTAGCTTGGGTTTGACTTCGTCTGACGCCCGTCTGACAAGGGCATACGTGGCTTCACAGCGCGGTGACTAACACAGGTCATTATAGCGCTTTAGCGCAGTAACACGCCGACGCTGCCCAGATATAGCGCTTGTTTGCTGAAGCCCCATTTGTGTCTGTACGGAAGCGGTGCAGTCATGCGTGTGTTACTGCTCTCTGGGCAACGTCCGGCCGCTGGCTACCTGACGCATACGACTCAACACCCCACATCGCGGCAGCAGCCGTGCCCAGGTGCGCCGCGACCATACGTGCAGACGGCAGGTCATGCAATCCTATGTCTACTGACACGCAGGGCTGCGCATCTAGTCTTGACCTGGTATCGGAGCTGTCCTGCAGCTGCTGGGCAACATGTTCAATCCTTCCGAGTGCAGGTCGCCTTCCGGCCCCCTCCCGCGATCGGTGCGGCCCCACGCGGACTTCACAAGTGAATTCGGCCATTGCGACAAATGGCGTGGCGACGACAGGGGCCATTGAGCCAATGGCCATGCCTCTCCCCGGCGCGGAGCACAGCGCTGCTCCCGAAATCACAGGTGGGACGGTGCAGCATGATCCCACACGAGCTTCCAGGCTCGGTACTGAAGTCTGCAAGGCCTCGCGTGCGCGATCTGGGGCAGCAGCGTTCTGGCTGACAAGGTGGCATGACAAGGTGGCATTGCCACGGCGCGGCGTTACCGCCGGCATTTGACTGACATGTGCGCATGGCGTTAGTACAACGCTCTCGGTGCACTGCAAGCTCGGTGAAGCTTCCAAAGCGCGATGTACCAAGCTCCTCACGGACGATCACGCCACAACAATCGCTTTCAGTCCACCCATCTGCCTGCCCAGTAACTCCGGCCTAGTAACTCCTTTATGCGTGTGGTGCCGCCGCAGCCGGCATGCTGCAGGGGCTGATCAGCTTCTACCGCAGTCAGCACGAGGAGTACGACTACTGGCTCAGCGAGGACCTCATAGAGGGGGCCATTCCGGCGCAGCTACGCGGCACGCTGTTCCGCAATGGGCCCGGCCAGCTGGCGGTCTTCGGCACACAGCTCAACCAGCCGTTCGACGGCGACGGCATGGTCAGCTGCTTCACCTTTGTGGACGGCAAGGCGCACTTCTCCAACAGGTTAGTCGGGACAGGACAATCATGGTACTGATCATGAATAGCGTTTAAGATGCACAGGACAATGCGCGTGAAGGCAGAACCAACCTGAAGAGGAATGTCCAAGAGCTGCTCATTCATCGGTCTCTCAAAATGCGCGCAGGTACGTGCGCACCCAGGGATTTGTCGAGGAGCAGCGCGCGCAGAAGATGCTGTATGCCGGGGCCTTTGCCACCGGGAACCCTTCCGGCAAGTGGTTCAACAACCCCTTCACGTTCCAGGTCAAGAATGTCGCAAACACAGGTGCCGCTCGCTGGTATCCTCCTTGGAATGCCTGCGGGCCACACTTCGTGATCTGCTCCCATGGCGCTCCACGGATGGCAGCGGCAGTGTGTGCCAGCACTGGACATGCACTGAATATGCACGCGAGGCATCCACGCAGACGCTGCAGCAATCGCTTGGCGTACACCTTGCGCGTTGGCTCATTGCTACAGGTGTGCTGGAGTGGGGCGGGCGGCTGTTTGCGCTGCACGAGAGCGGCCTTCCATACGAGATGGACCCCGCGGACCTGTCCACATTAGGGGAGACCGACATCGCGGGCTCTATCGAGGGCAAGGGCCCCTTTGCGGCGCACTACCGCATCATGCACCAGCCCGACGGCACCCGGCGGTGAGCCTCAACGTCGGTCGCTTTGCACCCGCAGTAGTTGCTGATGGAATGAACATGGCCGGCCCTCCCGCCGCATCACCTGCCACAATCACTGCGTTCACCATTTCGCCAGCTATGCATCTGATTGTTTGGATTGCCGCACAAGTCGGTTATTGCAGGTCGCTCACCTATAACAACACGACTTGTCACCGCAGGTGGGTGACATTCGGTTCAACAGTGGCGGGCCTTGACGCCAAGGTCAGCTTCTATGAATACGCACAGGACTGCAGCCTGGCGCACAAGCAGACGATGACGATCAAGGTGCGCCGCCGTCGCCATAAGTACATGCGCAGCTGCATCCCGCCGTTGCGTATGGCGGCCAGAGCAGGCAACAGATTTACAGCAGTGTGCAGATGATGCAGAATCACAGCCACGCTGAGTGCTGCGGAAGTCAGCGGCAAGGGTGGTCTATCTCAGAGGCGGGTTTTTCTGTGTCCCTCTCACGAGGCCGCATCATCAATGACAACAACAACCGTCAGAGTGAGCAATTGTGAGCTTTTACCTTTGGTGCCTGCAGGA
>JAABUK010012138.1_pt1 | contig 11026 bp, 14 predicted proteins | sample 5559141 | NCBI WGS metagenome assembly JAABUK01 (sample SAMN10711869, study PRJNA513367) | rock metagenome | isolation source: Antarctica rocks | place: Antarctica: Victoria Land, Pudding Butte nord | collected 2016-01-03
CAAAACCTAGAAACCACAGGCACTCTCACCCGCGACGAATTCCACGGTGAGTGGAACTACACGCTGCACCCGCAACCCAACGACACGCCCGACCTGAACCAGGTTAATTAATCACCAGCCCTTAGCGGATGAGAAACCTCCAGGCCCGGTGCCGCTGCCACCCGAGCCTGGGCAAGACCGACGGAACCCGCCGCCAATCAGGGTGCAAGCTTGCTCGAAAGCCGACCCGCCGTCCGCCCGACCTTCGGGATGCGCTGCCAAGCTCACCGACGCAGAATCCCGGATCAGCCGTTGATGCCGTCTCTACGGACGATCGTGCTGCGGGACGCCGACGGTTCAGAGTTTCAGCTTGAGGCCCTCGTGAGAGGCGGTGAATCCGAGTCGCTCGTAGAAGCGGTGCGCTCGGTCTCGCGACTTGTCGGTGCTGAGCTGGACCAGGGCGTAGCCGCGACGCCGCGCTTCGCTGATCGCCCACTCGAACATTGCGGCTCCGAGTCCTCGGCTGCGGTGTTCCTCGCGCACCCGTACCGCTTCGATCTGCGCGCATAGAGCACCCCGGCGCGCCAGGCCGGGTAGGAAGCTCAGTTGCATGGTGGCGATGATCCATGCGCCGTCCGTGGCGACGAGCAGCAGGTGAGCCGGGTCGGCGTCGAGGGCACTGAAGGCGCGCAGATACAGGCGCCGGTCCTCCTGGCCGGAAATGCCATCGCGAACGGCCCCAAGCTGGTCGGCGGCCAGTAGCTCCACAATGCTGGGCACGTCGTCCGCCACGGCTTCACGCAACACCACGGTCTGGCCCTGAACGGGCAGCTCTGCCAGCACGGTCACGGTCACCAGCCTGCCGTACCGCCCGATCCGGAGCACGATCGACCACTGGGACGGGGCAGAAGACTTCAAATCAGGTGCTGCTCACACGGGTGGCGCCGGATCGTACTGGATGCCTCGTCGCACCTCACGGGCCCGCCCGGTGCCAGCCAGGCGGTCAACGAGGTGCAGCGCCATGTCGATTCCAGCTGAGATGCCAGCCGAGGTCACTACATCCCCGTCGTCGACGAACCGCGCCTCTGGCCGGACGTCGATGGTCGGATCGAGCTCGGCCAGCTTGTCCAGCGAACCCCAATGAGTCGTCGCTGGGCGACCGGACAGCAACCCGGCCGCGGCGTACACTAAGGCGCCGGTGCACACGCTGGTCATCAGCGGAACATCGTCACGCTGACGACGCACCCAATCCAGCTGGGCATCGTCATGCAGCTGGGGACGGGTTCCTTGGCCACCCGGGTAGAGCAGAACCTCAAGCGGCGGCGCATCGGCGTAGGAGTGGTGGGCCTGGACGACGAGACCTTTGGCGCACTGCACCAGGCCGCCTGATCGCGACAGGCATGACACCGTGTAACCGTCCTCTGGGAAGTTGCGCGACCAGTACGACAGGACCTCCCACGGACCGATGGCGTCGAGTTCCTCGACGTCTGGGAAAAGCAGGATTCCGATGTGCTTGGTGTCGTCGGCCACGCGCCGATCTTGTCAGACGCCAATCTGACGCTGCCAGGTCACCGATCCGCTTGCGAGAAGCTGATCAAGACGTAGATGCCGGTGGCACACGTCGAGATCGTCGCGGTAAGCCAGTGATCCGCATGTGCGACACGTTGTCCATCGAGTACGCGTGGTGGCGCGGCTGCCGACTCGCTTGCACTGACTGACCTTGCATACCTGATAAGTCAGAGATTCGAAGGCGTCGGACCGTCAGACTGCAGGGGTGACGCAGGCAGACAAGTCCGTAGAAGATGTGCATTCGCCGTGGTTGCTGAAAGTGGTCGACCAGGTGGCGACGGCCCCTCAGGCGCTGGCGCTGCTGAATCGGTCATGTGCAGCCGCGATCGCCCACCACAGTGCCCGCGCGCTGCGCTATGCGCTGGCGATCACCAAGCGCGAGGACGTCGCCGTGGACCACGCGGCGCTGGTGCATGCCTGCCTGCTGCACGACCTCGGCGCCTCCGTACTGGCGACGAGCGCTGAACGCTTCGAGGTCCAGGGCGCTGACCTGGCTGTGCAGTTCTTAGAGCAACACGAGGGGGACGGGTGGTCGCAGTCGCGTCGCGAGGCGGTGTGGGCGGCGATCGCTGTGCACACCAGCCCGCATATCGCCGAGCGGATGAGCCCGCTGACGCGTCTGGTTCGGCTTGGGGTACGCGCGGACTTCGGAGAGGATCTCGTCGACCCAAGCTTGCGGCGCGCCGCCGAGCAGGACCACCCGCGCGGCGACGTCGAGCGGGTGCTCAGCAGCGTGGTGGTCGAATCAGCCCTGCAGGACGAGCGCCGAGCACCGATGTCCAGCTGGCCGGCGGGACTGCTAGCAGCTCACCGCGCATCGGCGGACCCCGACGCCCGCCTGGCGGCTTTCTGACCTCCGGCCCGACGCCAGCTGACAAGTGCCCGTCCCGCGATCGGCTATCGAGACGGGCGAACCTCGACCCGATGATGTGGGGTCTGACGACTCTGAAAGCATGGTTGACATGGGCATAGTCAGTCTTGCAGCCGACCAACTTTCGCCTTCAGCGCCGCCGCCCGCCAGCCTCACTGAGCAAGGACGCCTGTATCAAGATGTCGTCTTCGCACAGCCGATCGGTTACCGGCCCTTGCTCCTGGATCTGCACCTGCCCGTTGCCGGCGCCGCCGTCCCTGTGGTCGTCTGCATCTACGGTGGCGGCTTCGCCATGGGATCGCACAAGACGGACCCGCTCGGCGTCTACCTCACGGAACGTCTTCTCAACGAAGGCATCGCAGTAGCGCGACCGCAGTATCGGCACAGCCGCGAAGCCTCATTTCCCGCCCCAGTGCACGACGTCAAGGCTGCCGTGCGCTGGTTGCGCCACCACGCGTCACCTCTTGGGATCGACACCGCCCGCATCGGTGCGTGGGGCTCATCCTCGGGCGGCTACCTATCGACGATGCTCGCGGTGACTGGTGACATCCCTGTGTTAGAAGGGACTGTGGGCTTTGTCGGACCGAGCAGCGCGGTCCAAACTGCAGTGGCCTGGAGCGCGCCTGTGAATCTGGGCCGCCTCCCGAAGGCGCCAACCGAGTCACCGTTCTACAAGCTGAGGGCCGACCCGCACGATTGGCTACTCGGTGGCCCGGTCGGGGAGCATCAGGACCGCGCCAGAAACGCGAGCACCAGCGCCCACGTCACCGCCTCGGCGCGCCCGCTGATGGTGGTCCACGGAGACGCTGACACTGGCATTCCCATCGACCAGTCCGAGGAGCTGGTCACTGCGTACGAGCTTGCGGGCGCGGTCATCGACTTCAAGCGAATCCCCGGCGCAGGCCACTTCTTCGACGACCAGACTCGCGCGGCGCAGGCAACTGCAGGGATCTCCTTCCTACGCGATCATCTGTAGTGAGAGTCCATCCTGTCCGGTCACCGATCCCGTTGCGGTGACGGTGTTGATCTTGGTTGTGTCCTGAGATGGAGCGCGTTGCGGTCGCCGGATGAGGTTCCGCTTGTGACACGGCCGAACAACAGCGTCGCCGCCGTGCGTGCTGGCGGGCGGGCGGGCGGGCGGGCGGGCGCAGTAGCGTTTGCGGGCCGTAGGAAGTGAGAATGTACAGATGACCCGCCGCGCGCTCAGCTTCGGGGCAGCCGCATCGGCGTATGAACGGTTTCGGCCCGGCTATCCCGACGAGCTGGTCGATCAGGTACTCGACTACGCGGGTCAGCCAGTGACTAGCGCGCTCGAGATCGGGGCGGGGACCGGCAAGGCGACGTGCGCGTTCGCCGCGCGCGGAATCGCGGTGACCGCCACTGAGCCAGACCCAGCGATGGTTGCAGAGCTGCGCAAGCACGTACCGCCATCAGTAGTCACGGTGCAGGCAGCGTTCGAGGACTTGCCGCTGACCGGCGTGTATGACCTCGTATTCGCTGCGGCGTCGCTTCATTGGACCTCCTCCGATCAGCGCGGGCCTCGGCTCGCCGCGATGCTCAAACGCAACGCCGTCTTCGCATCGTTTGGCGGACCGATGCGCTTGGCCGACCCTGCCGTGGAGGCCGCCGTCCACGCCGCCAGATCGAAATGGCTGGCCAGTGACGACGTTCCGTCGCAGGGGGACGGAACACCGGTCGATAGCTCGATGCAGTGGCCCGGCACAGAGCTGATCAAGTCCGGCCTCTTCGTCGACGTTGTGCAGTCTGAGATCGAACGGCGTGTAGTAATGACCGCGCGCGACTACACCGGTCATATGTCAACCATCTCGGCCTACCTCGAGCTACCAGACACGGTCCGTGGCAAGGTGCTCGACCAGGTCCTTCACGCACTGCCGCAGCAGGTGACAGTTATCGCCGACCTCACGGTCCACCTCGCTCGGAGGGCGTGAAGCAGTAGTCGATCCTCCTGCGGGGTCGAAGATCGTTTTCGACTTTTCCGTTGCCATCGGTGGTGGTTAACGCAGGACCATCGCACGAAGTGCTCCACCGGGTGGCCGTGCTGTTCGCCGACGTCGAGTCGCGACGAGGCCCGGGTCCACCACTGGTACAAAGCTCACTTCGGTTGACGAACTCCACCGTTCACCGATAGCAGCGACGCGATCGACCACTTCGCCTCCACCACCTGCTGCCTCGCGGCGTCCCGCGGCGCGGCGGACAGCTGGATGCTTTGCGCCGCCAGCGGCTACGCCGACCTGTTCGACCTGCGGGTATGGCCCGACCCGGTCCTTGCGCCACGAAACGTGGACGAGCAGAAGGCGGCGCGGTGGCGGGCCCCTGGCCGAGGCTAACCGTCAATCTCTTCCTCTGACCGGACCCAAAGGACGAGGCCGACCGCTGAGCGGACCGTTTCAACCGTCGGCAACGGTTCCGCGATGCGGTGTTTGAACTCCTTGGTTAGGGTTCAGCGGTGCTGGACGAGGAGACATTCGCGTTGGAGTTGCTCTTCGACGACAACTTTCAACAGCAGGTGAGGAAAGTGTGGGCCATCCTGGCTGAGGCCGGGATACCCAGTTTGTGGGCACCCACCCACCGAAGACATATTCCTCACATCAGCTTGGCCGGTGGTCCGGGACTGGACAGCGTTGAGCCGCGCGACTGGAACGACGTCGTCGCGCCGGACCGGATTGCCTTCGACGCGGTGGCCTCATTTGCAGGGAACGGTGGAGTTGTCTTCTATGCTGCCCGGGCTACGTGCGCGCTGCTCAAGTATCACCAGGATGTCCTCAACGCCTACTCATCGCAGGTGCAACAGGGCGTGTGGACCCAGTACCGCCCGGGATGGTGGGTTCCTCACTGCACGCTCGCGCAGGACGTCACCGCCATGGATCTAGGACGTGCAATGACCCTCGCGCAACCTCAGCTGCCGCTGGAAGGCAGACCGGCCGGGATCGACCTCGTCTCGCTGCGCACTGGCGATGCCACTCGACTCATCACGTTCCCCGCCGACTGAGAAGACTCACCCCGAGTCGGCCCCACCGGGTCCTACCTCACCGGAAGGCAAGAACATTTGAATTCGGGTGGCCCACTTCGTCCCAGTCGCCGATCGGCATACGGAGCGGATCCCTACCCTGGGCCTTGTTGGATGGGCCGGACGGCCGACTGGCTTCGGACCAATTCGAAAAGGTGCGCGGCCTGCACGTCAGCGTTGGCGACGCTGGTGATCACATGACGCCTGTCGACGTGGGCTCGGGCTTGGGCGAAGTCGGCGTACATGTGCGACCCGGCGTCGAGGTCGGTGAACCCGTGCCCGACCCTGGAGGCAACCCGGTCCAAGCACACACGCTCGGGTGGCAGCAGGATCAAGTAGTGCAGACGAAGCAGGCCGGTCGCCTGTCCGAACGCGTCCAGAAACCACGGTCCGATGACGCCGTCGTAGATGACGGTGTATCCGCCGGCAGCCAGCCGACCCGCAGCCGCGGCGGCGGCTTCGATGACGATCTCGTTCTGATGGTGCGCCGCAGTCGTCCACGGGGCCAGATAGCCCTGATCGATGAAACCGAAGAACTCATCGCCCGCGATGCGGGCGCTCGTCTCGAACAGACCGGACAGGATTCGTGACACGGTTGTTTTGCCCGCTCCTGGCGGGCCAGTCACCACAACCAGCTCACCCATCCACCCATCATCGGCGATAGAGCTTCGCTGTGAACTTTTCCGGCCACCGCAGACCGGTGGACGATCCTTCACCGGGCGACATCGCCACTTGGCACGATCCATGATTACCGGACGGGACGGTCGTGTTCAGCGGCTTCGACAGGTACTCAGGCTTCCGTCGTCACAGCGCAAGACGCAGTCGCGGTAATATCCGATCGGGGATCGACCCGCTGGGCGATTCGCCGATTCGCTCCGCGCCCATGTGCTGGTAGAAAGGCACCGCACCAGGGTCGGCGTCGATCAGTAGGGTGACCAGGCCGAGCCTTCGTGCGCGATCGGCCGCGTCGTCGAACAGTCGCCGGCCCAGCCCGCTACCGATCATCGGCTCGTCCACGAACAGCGCCTCGAGCGTGCCTTCGGGCGCCTCGCCCGAGAGCCGGTAGAAACCGATGATCACGCCCTCGCTCTCGGCCACGATCAGCCGGACTCCGTCGCACCGGTCAGGCGCAATCGTCAATTCCGTGCGGCACGCGTTGAGGAAGTCGTCGTCATATCCCCAGTGCGCCTTGCTACGCATCGCCAGGTCGCTGATCGCCGAAGCTTCGGGCGGCCATGCGGGACGCAGTTGGATATCAGTCATCGCGTTCGATCCCGACATACGAGGCGCTCTCTGCCGGAGTGTTTCCCCGGACTCGCTTGACGGCCGGCGCAACCTCATCGCAGCGGTCCCGCAGACCGATCCCCAAACGGCGACGACGGGTCTTGCCCGGCCACCGCCCGAAGGGCCAGCGTCGTGACCGGTCGTCGTTCGGCTACCGGACTCGAAGGAACGGCCGTCAGGATAAAAAGCGGGCGCCCGACTGCCGGGAGTCACGGGGCTTCTGATCCGCGGACTTGGGTCAGGCGGTTCACCGAGATACCAGCTCGCGTGCCAAACTCGGCCGCATGACGTCAGTTCCAGAAAGTAGCGACCTTCCCACTAATCCGGCCCTGTCGTACGACTACGACGGCATCGCCGAGGGGTACACGGCCGAGAACGAGACCAGCCTTGTCAACGCTTACTACGAGCGGCCCGCGATGCTGGACCTCGCCGGTGATGTGACCGGGCGGCGGATCCTTGACGCCGGCTGCGGTTCGGGCCCGTTGTTCGCCGCGCTCCGAGACCGCGGCGCCAGCGTGACTGGCATCGATGCGAGTGCCGGGATGCTGGAGCAGGCCCGTCTACGGCTGGGCGCCGACGCGGACCTACGGGTCGCAGACCTGGCCAGCCCGCTGCTGTTTCCCGACGGCGTGTTCGACGACGTCGTCGCTTCCCTGGTACTGCACTACCTGAAAGATTGGGGACCGACGCTGGGCGAACTGCGGCGTTTGCTGACCCCTGGCGGCCGGCTCATCGTCTCGGTCGACCATCCGTCCGCCATTTACCTCATGGATCGCATGGCCGGGGGCAAGACCAGCTATTTCCAGACTCGTCAACGGACCGAAGAATGGACCATGGGTGGGCAGACCGCCCAGCTGACCTTCTGGGACCGGCCGCTGCACGCGATGACCGACTCCTTCACCGCGGCCGGCTTTCGCATCAACGTCATCAGCGAACCGCCACCCGTGGCCGCCGCATACGATTTGTTCCCCGAAGAATTTCGCGGGCTGACCAGCACAAGCTTCCTGAGCTTCCTGTTCTTCGTCCTGCAGGCCAGCTGACTGCGAACTGAACCAAAGTAGGGATGCTGACCGGAAAAGCGGACGCCCAGTAGCGCAACGGGCTGTTGCGCAATTGGGGATCGGCCCACGGTACTGGTGACTCGCACACCAGTCTTCGGACTCCGCTACCCGGACCTTCAACTCCAACGGCCTACGAACTGTGCCCCGGACGGATGCAGGGCTAGCAGGCCCGCGCCGGATCTCGCCGACCGGCGGCTGCACCCCGGCAGTGCCTGAATCTCGGGTACTCCCTGAATGCGCTGCTCTGGTCTACTCATCGGGTGGACCTGACAACCGTTGCCGTGCCCCATACTCTCAGCCATCTGAAGTCGTTGCTTCCCGAGCCGCCGTCCCGAATCCTCGAAGTGGGCTGCGGCCGAGGCGCTCTGGCCGCCGCTCTGGCGGATCTGGGCTACCAGGTGACCGGCGTTGATCGCGACGCCGCGGCAGTGGCGGCTGCCACCGAACGCGGAGTGGCGACCGTCCAAGGCGACGTCCACGACATGTCCGGCGAATACGACGTGGTGTTGTTCACCCGGTCCCTGCACCACGCAGAGAACCTGCACGGCATCCTCGAGCCCGCCGTCGAACTGCTCACCCCCGGCGGGCAGGTCATCATCGAAGAGTTCGCCTGGGAACGGGTCGACCACCGCGCGGCAAGCTTCCTCTACGACAACCGCGCCCTGCTGGTGGCCGCCGGCCTACTCGACGCAGACCACCCGTCCGGCGACCTACTCGACAGCTGGATCGCCGGCCACCACTCCCTGCATCAAGGGTCGGCGATGCTGACGGCCCTGGCCCGTGTCGGTATAGAGCTGATCACGGTGCCCACGAGCATCCTGTGGCGCCTGGTGGATGGGCGCGGCGGCAGCTGGATCGAGCCGTCCAGCCGTGCCGGCGATGTCCTCGAAGCCATGCGCGAGGCCGAGGAACGTCGCATCCAAGCTGATGAACTTCCGCCTGTCGGTCTCCTCGCATCTGTCCGCCGCCGATCACTGTCCGTCTGAGGTGCGCTACTGCTCCGGTCAGCGATGGCTCACCGGGCACTTGACACGGACGTCAGTGCGTCGGGACCACGCGCGGCGCTTACTCGTCTGGCGTAGCAGTGAGAAGCGCGAGTTGTGGAGCAGCCTTGAACACTGCGTCATGCGACACGAGCGGCAGCCCCACCGACAGCTAGCGGTGCGTCCGGCGAGCGAAGATGATCGACGGGCGCGGGCGTTCCCGATTCGGAGCACGGGCCGTCGTGATGCGCCGAGGCGTCATGGCAGGCCTATTCCCTGGTGAGGGCATCGAGCAGATCCTGGCGCCACGTGTGGCGACCGAGGTCATAGGCTCCGAAGTCGGTGCCGAAGTCCCAGTAGGCCCACGGTAGTCCGAGGCGGTCGAGTTCCCGTCGCACCCAGTGCGTCCAGCGCACCCGCGAGCCCTGATCTGCCCGGTCGAGAGCTCCGAACTCCCCGACGTACAGCGGCACGCGGGCGCGTTGGGACCAGGCCACGGCCTCCGCCAGATCGCTGGTCACCGCGGCGCGGTCAGCGGCCGAACCCCACCCGGTGCCCAGCCAGGCCGCCGAGCCGACTGCCATGGCGCACCTTGATGCGTGAAGTGAAACGGCTGGTAGTAGTGCACCGTTGCGAGGAGATGGTCATCCGGCGGGAGTTCGAGATGGCGCAGACTCCCGATGGTGCTGGCCTCGGCGCCGCCAATCACCACGAGCCGGTTGGCATCGACGTCGCGGACACCTCCGAGCACCGTCGGCAGCAGCGCATTCCACTGGCCCGGGGTCATCGGCGGGTGCGGCTCGTTGAGCAGCTCGAACGCAAGCGCGCCGGTGGCAGCGGGCCAGTGGAATGCGCTGCTGCCGCCATATCGCGACCAATTGATCCACCGAACCCTGCGGATCGCCGTAAACGGCGTCGGCGTGGTGCATCGTGAGCACGACGGCCAAGTCCCGAGCCCATGCCTCGCCGAGGACCGCTTCAACCGCGTCGAGGATGCGGCCGTCGAGACGGTAGGGATAGCTGGATTGGGCATAGCCCCACCAACACACTGGCAGCCGCACCGTGGTGAAGCCAGCAGCAGCGATGTCGTCGAGGTGCTTGGCGCGCACCCGCCAGCCGCGCGCGGCGTTGCGGCCGTCGAAGACGCCAGCCAGGTTCATTCCACGGCCCGGCGCATCCGCCACATCGCTGCACGCCGACCCCACCGCGACATCATCCCCCCATCGGACAGGACCGCCCGTTGAGCGATCCCTGCCTTCCGACAACACCGGAACTGACCCGCTGGCCGATCGATCAGCGGGCGTGCTCGGTAGGTCGCCGAAGCGCCGGCGGGCGCACGGGGTCGTAGTCCGGTGTCGACGTCGACCTTGCTGTCGAGGTCGTTGAGCGTAGACGTGTTGTCGACATCGATGCCGTCAGAGCTGGTCTGTCATCCGGGGGTAATGATGGTCGGGTGGCGAAGCTGTTGGAGGCATCGAAAGTGGCGAAGCTACGCTCCCAGGAGCTGACCTATGACGAGGTCGACCGCCCCGCCGCGGTGCCGCCGATCGGCTACGCCCACTTCTCCCGCACCCACCAGATTGCTGCGTCAGCAGATTTTCGCGTTGCCGGCCGCGCTTTGATGACCTGGCAGGTGCAGGCCCGTTCGGGCCTACGAATCTTCGCCTCGTCGCTTGAGGTCGAGCCCGGGGGCGGTGGTCATCATGCGGCTCGGTGTCGGCGTAGTGGCGTTGAGCATTCCGTGCCGCGTCGTCGACGTCATTGACGAACCGGACAGTCAGGGTTTCAGCTACGGATCATTGCCGGGGCATCCCGAATCGGGTGAGGAGTCGTTCCTCCTTCAGCGCACCCCGGGTGGCGTGACCACCTTTACGGTTTCGGCGTTTTCCCAGCCAGCCAGCCGGCTAGCCAAACTGGGCGGGCCGCTGACCACAGCGGTGCAACGGTTCATGACTGGCAGATACCTTCACGCGCTCGGCTGACACACCGAGAGGGGAACGTCTACCGGTCACGATCAGCGATCGCACCAGGCACGCGGAGCATAATCGCTTCGTCCCGATCGGGAATCCCCGATCGGGACGGGAACGATCTTGATCGCCAGCAGCCGAATCGTCGCCGTAGGAGGTTCGTCTTATGGCACTGCTATGACCAGGGTCAAGGGCCCGTGTACGTCGGTGTCTCACGCAGATGACCGTGGCACTCACGCCGCTGGAGCGAGAGCTGCTCCGGTGTTGGTGTGCTCAAACCTGGT
>JAABUK010012139.1_pt1 | contig 11026 bp, 16 predicted proteins | sample 5559141 | NCBI WGS metagenome assembly JAABUK01 (sample SAMN10711869, study PRJNA513367) | rock metagenome | isolation source: Antarctica rocks | place: Antarctica: Victoria Land, Pudding Butte nord | collected 2016-01-03
TTACCTTGTCTGAATATTCCCCTACATCACAATTCAGAAGTATATATGCAGTTCGGAAAGTTTGTGAAGTATGTGAACCTTTGTTGATAATTGCATGCAATTCTTCTACTTCAGATTTTGTTAGTTTGATAGTATAAAGTAACATTTGTACAAGGTTTTTCAAATGTACAATTAATACGTCATATTATACTTAACTTAACATTAGTATAAAATGCAATATCTCTTTTTTGTTCACCAGTTTTGTTTTGCCCGAAAATGTTTAAGCTGATACAGATTGAAATAAGAATAAAGAGCAAATTTTTCATTATGCGATGTCAGTTAAAATTTCAGTAATAATTAATGCCTGGTCCAGATTAGTAGAAAGTTTCATAGTGGTTTACTGCATCTTCAAATTCCAATAAATATTCTTTGTCTTCCGGATAGTATCTGGCTTTTTCATAATCATTACCTGCAAAGTTTATAATACTTTCAATGTCTTTCCATTCGGTTATGGTGTAAAAATGGCAAATTTCCCCATCTATCTTTCGAAGTATTTTGGCTGAAATGATTCCTCCTGTTGCCAAATAATCTTTGAGTCCTGTTTCTTGAATATATTCTAAATATATGTCTGCGTTCTTTGCTGTAGTCCTGCCATGCCATATTCTTGTTATCATATTGAAGATTTTAAAACTTAAATCATAATTCAGTGCTGTAGTTTTTAATTTTATTGAAGAAAAGTTTGCTTGCTTACAACAACCAACCTAAAGTTGTGCGTTCGTTTTTTGTCCACCGCCAAAAAACAACTTGCTAAAAAGCTATTACCACTTTTCAAATTTTTGAAATTCTATGCCTTTCTCTTTCAAAGTCTGCTCATACGCCTTTACTTACTACACATCTACAGTGTCAAACAAGTAAATTTGAACATCATCATTGTCAGGAGCTAAAATTTTTCTGTCTGCTGCACATGCTTGTCCTTGTGGAGAAGCAAATGCGGTTTTAATTGCATCTAAGCTATCAAAGTGTAAAGTGCCATTGCAATAGGTATCTGAATGTCCTGTCGTTGAAATAATCGGGCTTTTGCCAACATCATACTTTTTTAGTCCAGGAAGTTTTTTTGCCAGTGGTATATGTACTTCAAAATAGTGTTTGTTAAAAGCATATATGTCTTTTGGCGTTTTATAAATTGCAATCATTCGTGCCATTGTATTTATTATTTTATTTCTCCCGAAGCTCCAATAGTACCTGTCTTAACTTCCCCAGCCCGCTTGTAATTGGCAACAATTACTCCACTTGGTGTAACAACACTCTCTGTTAATGTAAATGCTGCGGGAATCGGTCCATCGTCAAACAACTTTTTTCCTTTACCAAGCGTCAACGGGTAAATTTTGAGCCAGAGTTCATCCACTAAATCATTCTTAAGTAGCAGCTGAACAAGTTTACCACTACCCCAAACTTTAATGTCAGAACCGTTTGAATTTTTGAGCTTTTCGATCTCTGCCACGCTTTTAAGGAAAACTGAGTTTTTCCAATCTGACTTTTCCATGGTATTGGACATGACGTATTTGGTTACATCATTGATACCTGGCCATAAGTCTGCATGTTCAGGCCAGTAGTCGGCCCAAATCTCAAATGTTTTTCTACCCAAAAGAATATCTGTAGATTTCATCTGTTTTTCCATGATCTTACCGGAAACTTCGTCACCATAAGGTGCAACCCAACCGCCATATTTGAAACCGCCTGATGTATCTTCCTCGGGCCCACCAGGTGCCTGCATTACTCCATCTAAAGTAATAAATGATAAAACGATTATTTTTCTCATGTTTATGTCGTCAGTGATTATTGTGCTGACTCTGCACTTTTATGTTTGCCTAATCTGGTCGGTTTTCGGCTGCCCCGCTGTTTTTGTTGTTAATCTAATATCTCACACCTAAACCCATACTCCTTTAAGGGTATTATTATCCTTAACGCCTCCATCTTGTCTCCTTCAACTCTAAGCACCTTATCACAATCTGAAAGGTCAAAATTAATTTTAAACGATGGGAATGCTTCAGACAAAATACAAAGCAGCATTTTGCTTTGTGCTTTTTTCTCAACATTTGTTTTGAATATTTCCACCATATTAAAGTGATGCTTACAAAATTGATTACTATAAAGTTGCCAATAATTCTTCCAGGTTTTTCATTGTCATAGCAAATCCTTCCTTGAAGCCCGTTTCAATCATCTTCTCTAAGCGGGCAAGGGATTCATTGTAAATAGTAATACTGACTTTTGTCGTTCTGTTTTGTTCGCTGAAATTATAATCCCAATCAGAACCGGGCAATTCAGGGTTTTCATCTTTGTCTGCAAAAGCATTGAACGTTTTGAAATTGGTTTTTGGAGTAATAGAAGTATATTTCTGAATTGACCAACGCTCTTGTCCTTCCGGGCTTACCATAGCATAAAATCTTCGTCCACCAACTTCAAAATTCATATATTTTGTTTTTGATGCCCAGGGTTTAGGTGCTACCCATTGGTCAAGAATTTCCTGTTTGGTAAAAGCATCCCATACCAGCGAAAGGTCGGCAGCAAATTCTCTGTTTATGAATACCGTTTTTGTTGTTTTGTCGACGGTAAAATCAAATAGCAAATCATTTTTCATTTTTTCTGTTTTTTAATTGTTGATAATACTTTGTCAAGTTGATTAAATCGTGTTTCCCAGATTTTGCGGAATTGCTCAATCCATTTGTCAATTTCTTTCATTTTGTCAATTTCGAGTTGGTAATAAATTTCTCTGCCTTTGTGTTCTTGCTTTATCAGTTCACACTCGGTTAAAATGCGGAGATGTTTAGAAACGGCTTGTCGGGTAGTGTTGAAATGTTCGGCAATGGCATTAGGTGTCATTGCCTGTAGTGCAATCAAGGTTATGATTACCCTTCTTGTTGGGTCGGCTATTGCCTGAAAAATGTCTCGTCTCATATTGTTTAAATTTTTGTTTCCGAAACTAATCGGTTGCAAATATATGCGCAACTATTCGGTTACGCAAATATTTTTCAGATTGAAAGAAAGTCAGTTGGAATCGTTGGTTTGGAGGGTCGGCATAAATCGCAGCTAACGATTAAGTATTACTGCGGTGGGGAATTTTGTAACGTCCTGCCGAGAACTTCAGCTTGGTTTTGTTTTAAAGGATGAAAATAAGAACATTTTGCCTGGGTTTGTTCGTCAAGCCGAAACTGCTACTAGTAGCGATTTTTCCGTCCGCCCCACTTCCACAAAACCCAATATTGTGCGTTTGTGCTTCTTTGTCCTATAAAATATTTACATTATGGCAGATTAACTATTCTCGTCTTCCCAAATAACAGAACTTATTTTCCATTCCTTATTTGTTTTGACAAATTGCAAAAATTTATGCCCTTTTTTGTTAAACGATTTTCTTTCTAATATTCCATTTTTTAGATATTCAGAATATCGTTGAGCAATGTTATTACATATTTTAGTTTGCTCATTAATTTCACATTCTTCAAATTCAGTAAGTGTACCGTCAGTTAACATTTTTTGTCTTGGTTCTATAAATGAATCAAGATTGTAGATTGTATGCTTATTATCTACTTTGCTTATAATCATTATTTCTGGAATACAAATACTGTTTAGTAAACTAATGTTAGGTTGTCTATTATTTATATTTGAGAAAAGTCCAAAAAAAGATCTTGAAACTTCATTGATTTGCAACTTATCTATAGAAACTCCATACACACATATTCTTACATTGTCAGATTCAATTTCTTTTTCAAAGTTCAGACCCAACTTTTTCAATAATTTAATTGAGGTTATGTTTTCGGGTATTGTAGTAGCAAGTATATAAGATAGATTATGAGTTTGAATTACACTATTTAAAACTGCAAACGTAGCTTCGTAAGCGTAGCCTTTGTTAAAAAAGTTAGGTAAAAAAGCAAATCCAATGTCGTGATACTCTAAATAGTCTCGTTTGATGAAAGTAATTATTCCAATCGCTATCTTACTGTCTTTAAGTTTAACAATCCAGTAATAAAAATTTGAGCTGTCAATAATTTTTTGAATATAAGCAGTTGCTTCAATCGTTGAATTTACGTTTCGGTTTCCAATAAATTTAAGCCATCCATTTGAATTGACTAATTCCAAAATAAATTTATTGTCATTAAGTGTAATATTTTCTAATAAAAGTCGGTCAGTTATTAATGAAATTTGGAATTCCATATTTTAAAGTTGTTTATTTCTTAAAGTCTGCGATCGCATAACGTACAACGGATCGGGTATTACCGCGGTGGAGGATTATTAAACTTGTCAGCCGAATTTAGACCTGAAGTTTCATAGTAGCACAACAGTTCAATTACTTCCGTCAGTCCCTATTGCGGCAATACCATGTTCGCGGTTGGCAGTTTCATTTCAATCGTTGTCTAGTTTTGAGTTTTTCAACGGCTTTTGTTATTCTATTTAGCCTTGTCTCATCTTTTTTAGCTTCTTCAACCCATTTTACATATTCCTTTTTGTGTGAAGGTGCAAGTTTATTATAAAATTCAAATACTGCTTTCTCCTTCTTTAATGCAATATTTAAGTCTTCTGGTGTCTCAATGGCTTTTCTTGAAATGTCAAGCTGTAAGCCTACTGTAATTGTGTCGCCAACAGTAATTTTAGCTTTATCTCTAATTTCCTTTGTCAAAATAATAAAATGCTTTCCATTACCGTGAGGCATTAGAGACGTTTCAATATCTTGATTGTTGATTTGTCCTTTTACTTTTATTTGTGCTTTACTACCAAATTCTTTTTCACAGTCAAAAGGAATGGTTGCATATGTCCAAGTACCTACACTAGCAAAACGTTCTACCAAAGTTTTAAATTTTTTCACTCTTAATAAATTTGAGGTGCTAATTGCAAAAGGTCAAACCTGTTTCCATAAAGGTCGGCAAAAACAACCTCTGTACCCTAAGGCATTTGTTTAGGTTCTCCAAAAAACTTAACTCCTTTTTCTTTAAGTGCTTCGTAGTCTCGCATCCAATTATCTGTTTCAAGTACAATTAAAACGTGGTCCGCAACCTGTGAACCTAATCTTGCTTCTTTATCTGGGGTGTCTGCCTTTACAAATACAATTTTTGTTCCGCAGTCTTTGCTTGGGGCAACTGACACCCAACGCATATCTGGTCCCATTGGATTGTCCATTAGTTTTACAAATCCAAGTTTATCAACGTAAAATTGGCTTGCGTTGTCGTAATTGTCTACCAAAATTGTGATATGTTTAAATTGTCTTTTCATTTTACTATTCTGTCGTTGGTTTGCTTGCCGCTAACTCATAAATACCTGAGCCATTTTTTTTCTTTATGATTTTCTTTGTACCTGCCATACCATTTGCAAAGCGGATAAAGCATAATTACTACTCCTATCCATATCAAATATGTATACAAAAGGTTTACACCGCTTATACCTTTTGGTCTGCCCAAATTAAATCCAAATAAAAGATCAGAACTTTTGTATCCCTGTAAAAACACAATCAAAAACATAATAGGGTGCAGTATATACCAGTGAACAATAAAATAGAACAAAGGCACTTTGCCATACACTGTGGCTATTTCAGTAAACTTATTTTTCATCCCTTCCACTATTGAAAGAATTATAAACATAATCCCCAGGGTAACAAGACAAAACACAAGCGAAGGAGGATATTTGGTTACATTCATAAATGAAAGAAAAGTATATAAAAAATTTTTTTGAGTTGCCCATGGAATAGAATCTCCATAAATATTAATTTCCCTTATATTTATAAAAAGGAGTATAGAAGCTAATCCAATTTTCAGAAAGATAGATTTCCGTTGAGCTGCTGGAAGTTCAAACAATTTACCAGTTGCAAAGCCGATTAACATTATACCTAACCAGGGAATAGGAGGATACCCCATAACAAATAATCTTCCGCTAACTAAAGGAAAAGCCCCCGGAGAAAAACAGGCTATCAGGATTCTTTTAAAAAGCGAAGCATCTGTAGAAGGGGTAAGAGGAACAAGATTGTGTAAAAAGATAATTGCCAAGCCCGTTATAGCAATTGTTTTTACGGATGCTTTTAAAAAAAAACTTAAAATAATAAATCCAACCCCTATTGTCGCAATTACATCAAAGAGAAAAACATTGAAATGAATATCGAACCATAGCCCGAAGTTTACCAATGTAAATTCTACAATGATTAACCATAAACCTCTGGATAATAAAAAGCGCCTTGTTTCATCAATGTTTTTCTTATTCTTAAAGGAAATGTATGCAGAAGTGCCGGATACAAAAACAAAGGTAGGTGCACATAAATGAGTAATCCATCTTGTAAAAAACAATGCAGGATTTGTAGTTAATAAATCAGTTGGTTGTAGAGTAATTGAATTTACATGTATTAAATCACGAGTGTGATCTAATGCCATAATAATCATTACAAATCCTCTTACTATATCAATGCTCAGAACTCTTTTCATGATTTGTGATTAAGAATTAAGTACGTATCAGTTATTGTTAGTATTTATAGGATGTAAAAGTTTCAAAGCATTTGAAATTGCCTGATGCGAAATAGTGGCATGGTCTTCATCGGGCAGGTAATCAAAATATACTGTTACACTTTTACTCTTAGCTGATTTAATTTTTTCTGCTAATAAATTTGCATCTACTTCCATAACTCTTGGATTAATACCCGGCACAAGTCCCTCTTTTCCAACTCCTACATAAATATCAGTTTTCGGTTTAAAATTTTCAGACAGAACTGAAGAAGGTAGCTTCAAAATGGAACCATTATCCCACCAAATACTCGGGCTGATTATTATATACTGATTAAATAATTCAGGTTTTTTTAATAAAATTTCAGTTGCTAAAAGTCCGCCCAGAGACTGTCCAATAATGGTTCTTGATGAAATTGTTTTATACTTTTTTTCTATGTAAGGCTGTAATTCTTTTTGAATAAAATTTATGAACTTTTCAGATTGACCAGTAGTCGGATAGCGTTTTTTATCTTCCTCAATAGTTGTTGGGTAAGTAAAATCTCTTCTTCTGTCAACCGTTGCAATGCCTACCACTATTGATTTTGGAACTCTGTTTAACCAGGAAAAAGTATAGAATTGATATAATCCAACAACATGAATAAAATCTTCAGCTGCAGAACCATCTAACAGATAAACTACAGGATATTTTACTGTATCGTTTTTATTATAACCTTCAGGCAGATAAATATTTAAAATTCTTTTTTCAGCTAATTCTTCAGATTGAATTTCGTCAATCACTCCCAGAACGAATGGCTTCTCTGTTACCATTTCCTTATTGGTTTTTTGACAATACGAAAATGTTGAAGAACAGATAAAGATTAATGTTGCTAAGGATTTGAAGATTTTTACGATACTTAAATTTTTTTGAAACATTTTTTTGAAATTTTTTTGTTCAAATTGTATTACTTAAAAATAAAGCTCCGGCTTTTGCAATTTTTCCATCTTCATGCGAAGCAACGCCACTCACTCCAATTGCACCTAACACCTGATTATTGCAAACTAATTGTACACGTCCTTCTATTGGTTAAGAATGCGGTAAACTGAGTACAACAAAATTTCCCTTGGCCAGCCAGTGTTGATGAAATTTTGTATCTCTACGATAATAAGACGGATGTCTTGCTTTTGCAATGGCAATACCCCTGTTATGCGCATGTGCTACTCTTCGTCCTAAGTTGTGTCGTCTCATGTCAGCAGTCATTTTTTGCAGGCTCATAGTAAAGGGTTATTGCACCACAGCTAAAGGTTTTTGTTTTAAAGAGTGTAAGATCAATTCTATCGTTTATGTTTTTAAATAAGGGTAAACCTTTCCCTGTTATAATTGGCTGAATATTGATTTGGTATTCATCAATTAAATTAAGTTTCATGGTGGCTACGATTAAACCTGGGCTGCCAACTAAAATGTCTTTACCTGGTTGTTGCTTTAGTGCTAAAACTTCTTCTTTAATGTCTCCCTTTGCCAACTTTGAATTTTTCCATTCAACATTTTTCAGCGTGTTGGAAAAAACAATTTTGGGAATGACGTCTATTATTAATGCAAATTCATCCATTGGCTTGTTACCAGTCGGGTTTTTTACTACAGTTGGCCAGGAACTTTCCATAAGTTGGTATGTTATCCTTCCATATATAATGGCACCTGCGTTACTTAATAGCTCATTGTAATGTTGATGTATTTCCTCATCTGCAATCATTGCCGTGTGATCGCAAAACCCATCAAGTGTAATATTAATTGCTGCAATTAGTTTTCTCATACTATTTTGTTTAAATCAATTGTCAATTTTCATGTCGCCTTGTTGAAGGTTGCACTGGAGATAAAGCATTGCGCATAACTCTTGCATTGGTAGTAACGAGAAAGGTATTTTTATCAAATCTGTTTATTGCTTCTCCTCTTCTAAAGAAGCAATTACTAATTCTTTGTAGCTTCTTCCAATAGGAATTTGTTTTCCATTTATTTCTACATCTGTTGCAGAAAATGCATCTATTTTATTTTTTGCGACAATAAAAGAACGATGAATACGCAAAAAATTATTCTTTTTCAATAAATCTTCAATTTCTCCTAATTGAAATTTTGTAAGAATTGCTTTATCCCTGGAAATAATTCTAACGTATTCCTTTAGACTTTCGATATAAAGGATTTCATCAAGAAACATTTTTACTTTCTTCTTGCTAACATTAAAAAACAAGTAAGCTCTTTCTGATGCAATTGAAGTTGGGTTGTTAACCTGGTCAATCTCATTTAAATGCTTAAGTTTATTTACAGCCATAAGAAACCGACTGAATTCAATTGGTTTTAGTAAATAATCAACTACATTTAATTCATAACCTTGCAATGCATATTCCTGGTATGCAGACGTAATAATAATTTTGGGTGAATTGCTTAATGTTTTTATAAAATCAATCCCTTTTATCTTGGGCAAATGAATATCCAAAAAAATCAAGTCTATTTTTTCTTTTTGCAACATTTCAAGTGCATAAATAGCATCGTTGCATTTCGCAATCAATTGCAAAAAAGGAACTTGATTAATGTAATCTTCCAGCACTTCCGCAGCTAGCGGCTCATCTTCCACTATGAGACAATTAAACTTCTGCATTGCTCTTAAGATTTATTGTTAGACATACTTTAAATAAAGAAAGCTCGCTTTTTACAACCATTTTATATTCTTTATACATTAATTCCAATTGCCTTTTTACATTCTTCAAACCGATATTTTCCTTTACATCACTCTTTTGATTATTTTCTTTTGTGTTTTCAATATTAAAATGAAGAATGCTGTTCTCCAATTTCATATCAATATGAATATATGATTCAAAGCGACTTTCACTGGCACCGTGTTTAAATGCATTCTCTACAAAAGGCAATAAAAGCAATGGTGAAATTTGTTCTAATTCACTATCTATCTCTCTCAGAAAATTTATTGTTAAGCGTCCATCGTATCGAATTCTTTCCAGCTCTATATAATCATCCAGCATTTTAATTTCATCCCCGATTTTTATTAAAGGTTTCACTGTTTCATACAACATAAAACGTAATAATTTTGACAGCTTCATTACTACTTCAGGTGTTTGGTCAGACTTTTTTCTTGCTAATGCGTAGATATTATTCAAGGTGTTGAAGAGGAAATGTGGGTGGGTCTGATAGCGTAAATATTTTAATTCTGCCTCCAGTTTTTCCCTGATGAGGTTCTTTTCTTTTTCTTTTCCAGTTAATTGTAACCTAATCTGCTTAACAGCAATAGCTGCCCCGGATGCAAAACCTATATCCATTAGACCGACCAAAAAGCCCAAAGGATAAAAGAATGGCAATGTATGAGGCAGGCTATTTATTAGTGGGTCTACAAAATAGATTACAAGCGCCCTATATAAAAATAATGCAGCTATTAAAGCAAATATTGAATAAATAATTCCTTTTTTTTGTATACCCTTTTTACCGATATTATCCAGGGTCACATACAACATAAAATAAGTGAATAACAATTTTGGCAAAAGAATTACCAAACAATTTTCAATAGCCAATACTAATTGATTTTCCGGAGGTAAATTAAAACGGGTAGTATTTAAAAAAAATATTAATAAAACATCCTGAAACAAATACACTAACCAGAAAATAATATGTAATAAAATTCTTTTCATGTATAGTAAAATTCATAAAAAAAAGAAGAGATTTTTGAAATAATATCCAAACAACAGTTTTTTACATACAAATGAATATCTGCTGTGGCTGGGTATTAAAATTAGATTATAAAAAAAAGTATCAAAATATTGTCAATGTGTTAATTGTTCAATTTTTAGTTCAACGCCTGTGATTTTGTTTTGTAAGACATATAATTTAATCATTTTTTTTCAAGGCACCTGGAAATACCCTACACCAAATTCCTAGGTAGTTGACTACATACCCATCCTCATCCACCTCAATATTCGATGTAAATCCTGAATCTAAGTTTTCGTACCTATAAATTCTACCCCCAAGGTTAGTATACCGCTGTTTAACTGATTTGCATTCTCTTGTAGGTAAATTTATATAAAGGACAGTATCTTCCTTTAATGAGCCTACTGGCAAATCGGATCGATTAATAGCAAGTGAATTAGTAAATGGTGTTATGGAAATATCAATATCTGTACAGTCATTAAATTGAGATAACAACTCACCTTTTTCATTAAACCATTGATGGTTCTTTTTCTTAAGGGATATTTTAAAAGAAGAGTCCGATTGACAATCAATAACAACTGCTTTGATATTCCACACCAAGTCAATTGTAAGTTTATAAGAAACGTGAAATAATATTCCATCCACCTCGCCGGTTATATATCCGTTTACTGCAATAGATTTTTTTGTTTCAACTTTGACAAATTCGGTAGTGTTTAGGCTATGTGACTCTTTGTTTTCACTGGTGCATTGATTATAAAAGTTAAATGACTATCCGCTATTAAGCATAGGCTTATACCAGGCACATGCTAAAGCTGCTTCCATCAATCTTTCAAACAATTTTATTCCTGGTTTTCTTCTATTAAACTTGTAGCAAAACTCGTTCAGGTAG
>JAABUK010012141.1_pt1 | contig 11026 bp, 9 predicted proteins | sample 5559141 | NCBI WGS metagenome assembly JAABUK01 (sample SAMN10711869, study PRJNA513367) | rock metagenome | isolation source: Antarctica rocks | place: Antarctica: Victoria Land, Pudding Butte nord | collected 2016-01-03
GTAAAGGCGAGGGCGGCGCATTTAAAAAGAAAGAAGATACTCACAGAATGGCTGAAGCTAACAAGGCTTTCTCACACTTCAGAATATAACTTAATATAAATGTAATAACAAAGCCACCTGTTTTAGGGTGGCTTTGTTATTTACCTACTTTTGGTTGCATGTTGAAATTTCAATTTTTCATGCATTAAGGTCATTAATAGCTATAAAATAATCCGCCATAAAAGCGGATTTACCTTTATTTTCTACAGAACTATTATTTATAGTTCTTTAATTTTCAAATTTCTAAACCAGACCATACTTCCGTGAGACTGCAAAGCTATTCTACCTTTTGTGGTTTTTGCAAAGCCAGGCATGGATTTAAATTTGCTTGCAGCAACTAATTGATTCCAATTATCATCCCACATGGTAGTTGAAACAACATGTGTACCATTAAGATAGAGATCCAGCTTACCGTGATTTAATGTTATCTGAGCATCATTAAATTCTTCTACCGGACGAACCGTTTCTTTTGAAACAGGTATTAAATCATAGAGGTCGCCTGCACGATGTTTAGGATTTTTCGCATCCGGATGCCCGTTATTATCAATGACCTGCATTTCAAGACCTGTAAAATATGTCTGCCTGTATTTTGCCGTGTCTTCATTTACATCGAAAAGAAGACCACTATTACCTTTAGGGGCAATTTTCCATTCATATTTCAGGTCAAAATTTTCGTATTCGCTATTAGTAACAAGGTCGCGATCGTGTATTTTCCTTTCGTCTGTAGTATCATAATATATAGTTCCATCAGCAACTTTCCATGAAGGACCAGATGTAGCACTACCATAGCTATGCCACCCAGATGTACTTTTTCCGTCAAATAATAATTTCCATCCGTCCTTTTTTTCCTGATTACTTAGATTGTTAACTAAAGCCTGTGAAATTGAACCGCCTGAAGAGCTTGCAGTTGCCTTTTGACTGCTGCAGTTGAAAGAAAAATAAATTGCAATACCCGTTAGAAGCAGAAAGCCATTTTTCATTATTTCTTTTTTAGTAGTAACACATATTTAACCATTTTCATAGCATCTTCCCTGGAAAGGGCGGGATGTGGACTCATTGCGATCGGGCCCCAAACACCAGCGCCACCCTTAATAACTTTGTCAGCAAGCATATTGACGGTTTTATCATCAGATGTGTATTTATTAGCAACATCACGATAAGCAGGGCCAATAACCTTTTCTTCAATCTTATGGCAGGTAAGGCAATCACTTTTTGCTATAAGTTCAAGTCCTGCCGTATAATCAGGATTTTCAGTAACATCTTTTACTGCCGGTTCTGCAGGCGTAGTAGTAGTAGCGGCGCTATCTGTTGTTTTTGCAGCCCCAGTGTCCTGGTTTCCACATGCATATACAATCAAAGAAATAGAAAAGATGATAATTATTTTTTTCATATTAAATATTTTATTAAAAATAAGAATGTCAAATCTCCGAAACAATTTTAATTCAACCCTAAAATAGTTCGATTAAATTTTTCATCAGAACCTGTTCCTGCAAAATCATCAAATGCTTTTTCTGTTACACGGATAATATGTTCTTTAATAAAAGGAGCCCCTTCCCTGGCTCCATCTTCAGGATGTTTTATGCAACATTCCCATTCAAGAACAGCCCATCCTTGGAAATCATATGCAGTAAGTTTGCTGAATATTGATTTAAAATCTACCTGGCCATCTCCAAGGGAACGAAATCTTCCCGCTCTGTTGATCCAGCTTTGATAACCACCATAAACACCCTGCTTACCGGTAGGATTAAATTCGGCATCCTTTACATGGAACATTTTGATACGGTCATGATAATAATCTATGTAAGTTAGATAGTCAAGGCATTGCAATACAAAATGGCTGGGATCGTATAATAAACATGCCCTTTTATGTTGGTTAACCTTATCGAGGAACAGTTCGTAAGTTTCCCCATCGTGCAGATCTTCACCCGGATGGATCTCATAACAAACATCCACACCGCTTTCGTCGAAAGCATTAAGGATTGGCATCCATCTTTTTGCCAGTTCATTAAAACCTGTATCTACTAAACCAGCCGGGCGCTGAGGCCAGGGATACAAAGTGGGCCAGAGTAAAGCACCGCTAAAGGTACCGTGTGCATCTAATCCCAGATTGCGTGAAGCCTTTGCTGCATAAAGTAGTTGCTGAACCGCCCATTCTGTTCTGGCTTTCACATTACCATGCACTTCTTTTGGAGCGAATCCATCATAAGAGGCATCGTATGCAGGATGTGTAGCTACCAGTTGCCCTTGTAAATGGCTGCTTAGCTCGGTTATCTGAAGTCCACATTCATTAACAATGCCTTTTATTTCATCTGCGTATGTTTTACTTTCTGCAGCTTTTTGAAGATCGATACAACGACTGTCCCAGGTTGGAATTTGAACTCCTTCGAAACCAAGGCCTTTCGCCCAGTTACATATACTTTTCAACTCTGTAAATGGTGGTTGATCACCCATAAATTGGGCTAAGAATATTCCAGGACCTTTTATTGTTTGCATGTAGATATTATTTAAAATGGTTTAATTCGAATAGATTATTCCTTTTTGAAAACCGGGAGTTAGCGATATAATAACCATTATACAACGAACTCGGTCCATTTTTCATTACTCTTACTACTTTTCACAACATTTTGAATAAAAGCCATTCCCCGAATACCGTCATCTACCCCGGGAAAATCTAACCATTCTGCTTTAGCAGTATTTCCTTCAGCTTGTGCTCTTACACTAAAAGCAAAGTTCCGGTATAAATTTGCAAATGCCTCGAGGTAACCTTCAGGGTGACCCGGCGGAGTGCGTGAATTATGTTGAGCATAAGAGCTTAAATAACTATTACCTGCCCGTAGAATTTCAGTAGGCTTATTTAACCATTTCAACAAAAGCGTATTGGCGTCTTCCTGCTTCCATTCAAGTCCGCCTTTTTCTCCATATATCGAAATTCTTATATTGTTTTCTTCGCCGGCAGCAACTTGAGACGCATATAACAATCCGCTGGCACCGTTATTAAACTTTAAAAGTACACTGCCATCATCATCCAGTTGCCTTCCTTCCACTACGATATTAAGATCGGCACAAAGTTTTGTAACTTGTAATCCACTCACATATTCCGCCATATTAAAAGCATGCGTACCGATGTCACCCATACATCCTGCAATGCCACTTTTACCCGGATCGGTACGCCAGGAAGCCTGTTTGTTGTCACCACCTTCAAGAAATTCACTTAACCAACCCTGAGGATAGGCAACATAGATTTTTCTAATTTTTCCCAACACACCATTTGCAACCAACTGTCGGGCCTCCTTAATCATTGGATAGCCGGTATAAGTATGGGTAAGGCAAAATAATTTACCACTCGTCTCCACCACTTTTTTTAATTCTTTTGCTTCCTGCAAATCGAATGTCATCGGCTTATCCAGAACCACATGGAAACCGTTTTCCAATGCCATTTTTGAGGGCGCAAAATGCAAATGATTCGGGGTAACAATGCTTACAAAATCCATCGCTTCCCCTTCAGGTAAGGATTTTTCTTTAAGGATCATTTCTCCATAAGAACCATAAACCCTATCCGCATCAAGATGCAACATTTCACCACTCAGTTTTGATTTTTCAGGGTTACTACTAAAAGCCCCGCAAACTATCTCGATCTCCCCATCCATTAATGCAGCAATGCGGTGTACTGCACCAATAAATGCATCTTTTCCTCCACCAACCATACCCATCCTCAATTTTCTTTTCATAATCGTTGTTGTTAATTACTTGTTGTTAAGTAAATGATGAATATAAATTAAAAATAAAAAAATTACATTTATAAATGTTTTTATATGATATTACCGGCAAACTGAAAGACCTTAAGCTGCCTTATGAAATGAAGTTTGTTTGCCAAGTATAAATATATATGAGAATTATGGAATTTAATAAACTGATATAACAAAACATTTGTAACTTTCTCTTCTTCAATAACGATATATGCTAGAAAAAAAAACAAGAAGGCTTGCCATAAAGAATATTCTTGTGGGAACTGCCGCTCTGGGTGCTTTACCCAATATGTCTCTTGCTAATAACCAAATTGCCAACAGAAAATCTAATAAATTGAAAGGAAACATTAACCACTCCGTTTGTCGCTGGTGTTACAGCTCCATTCCCTTGGAAGAATTTTGCCAGGCAGTAAAGAAGTTAAATTTTAGTGCTATAGACCTTGTTGGTCCAAAGGACTGGGACATGCTCAAAAAATATGGCATTTTTTCTTCCATGTGTAATGGAGCTGAAATCAGTATACCTCATGGCTGGAATGATAAGCAATATCACTCCACATTAATAAAAAATTATACTGATATGATTCCACTTGTGGCTAAAGCAGGATATAAAAATCTAATTTGTTTTAGTGGAAACAGAAGTGGAATTTCCGATCAGGATGGTTTAAAGACCTGTGTTGAAGGGTTAAAGCAAATCATGTCTCTGGCTGAAAAAAATAATGTAATTATACAAATGGAACTGTTAAACAGTAAAGTTAACCATAAAGATTACATGTGCGACAGGAGTGCATGGGGTGTTGAGTTATGTAAGCAACTGGGATCTGAAAACTTTAAACTTTTGTATGATATTTATCATATGCAGATTGACGAAGGAGACGTAATCAGAACCATTCAAAATAACAATCAGTATTTCGGGCATTATCATACCGGCGGAGTTCCTGGCAGAAATGAAATTGATGATACACAAGAGCTATATTATCCGGCTATTATGAAAGCAATTTTGAAGACAGGGTATAAAGGATATGTAGCTCAGGAATTTATTCCTGCTAAAGAAGATAAGATTGCTTCTTTAAAAAATGGTGTAGAAATATGTGATGTATAAACTGTTTACGGTCTTAAATTAACAACTTAGTTTTTACAAATAAATATAATGGAATTATGGCTGATAATAATACTTATGATGCCATCGTGATTGGCTCCGGGATCAGTGGCGGCTGGGCAGCGAAAGAACTTACTGAAAAAGGTCTTAAAGTAATAATGCTCGAAAGAGGACGCGATATCGTACATATTAAAGATTATGTAAGCGCAATGAAAAAACCCTGGGAATTTCCTCACAGGGGCGTAGGCCGCACACAGGAAATGATTAAAGATTATCCGGTACTAAAAAGGGATTATCCTTTAAACGAAGCTAACGTTGATTACTGGGTAAACGAAAAGGAGAGTCCTTATGTGGAGGTTAAACCCTTTGATTGGTTTCGTGGTTACCATGTTGGCGGACGTTCTTTAATGTGGGGCCGGCAAAGTTATCGTTTGAGCGATTTTGATTTTGAGGCGAATGTTAAAGATGGAATTGCTGTAGACTGGCCTATCCGTTATAAGGAAATAGCTCCCTGGTATAGTTATGCTGAAAAATTTGCAGGTATCAGTGGTACAAAGGATGGTCTGCCACAATTACCTGATGGTGAGTATATGCCTCCTATGGAGATGAATTGTGTTGAAAAAGATGTAGCTGCCAGGGTAAAAGAACATTATAAGTATGCCCGGACAATGATCATAGGCCGTACTGCCAATATCACTGTGCCTCACAATGGAAGAACTAATTGTCAGTATAGAAATAAATGCTCCTTAGGTTGTCCATATGGAGGTTACTTCAGTACCCAGTCGGCTACTTTACCCGCAGCAGTAGCAACGGGTAATTTAACCCTGCGCCCCTTCTCTATCGTTACACAAATTTTATATGATAAAGATAAAAAGAAGGCAAAAGGTGTGCAGATCGTAGATGCTGAATCGAATAAAACATATGACTTTAATTCCAAAATTGTTTTTGTATGTGCTTCAGCGATGAATTCCACCTGGGTTTTAATGAATTCCGCAACAGATGTATGGCCTGATGGTTTAGGAAGTAGTAGTGGAGAATTAGGACATAATCTAATAGATCATCATTTCCGGGCAGGAGCTTCAGGTAGAGCAGAAGGATATGATGATAAATATTATTTTGGCCGCCGTGCTAATGGTATTTATGTTCCGAGATATAGAAACTATAACGGAGAAAAGCGTGATTATATTCGTGGCTTTGGTTACCAGGGCGGTGCAAGCCGCAGTGGATGGAGCCGGGAAGTAGCTGAACTTAGTATAGGTGCAGAACTTAAAGAAGCGCTTACTGAGGCTGGACCATGGAGCATGGGGTTAACAGGTTTTGGCGAAACATTACCTTATCATGACAATAAAATTTCTCTTGATAAAAAAGTAAAAGATAAATGGGGATTACCGGTATTGGCTGTAGACGCTGAAATTAAAGATAATGAGAAGAAGATGCGTAAAGATATGATGGATGACGCCAAAGAAATGCTTGAAGCTGCAGGTATCAAAAATGTAACTACTCACGACCCTGGATATGTTTTAGGAGGCGGGATACATGAAATGGGTACTGCACGTATGGGTAAAGATCCAAAAACATCTGTCGTTAACAAAAACAATCAGGTATGGGATGCACCCAATGTATTTGTTACTGATGGAGCGTTCATGACATCAGCAGCATGTGTCAATCCGTCTTTAACTTATATGGCTATGACAGCCCGGGCGGCAGATTATGCAGTTTCTGAATTGAAAAAACAAAATCTATAATAGAAGTGTTATTTGGGTTTTAACAAAAGCAAGTTTTGTTATAGCTCCTTAATTCTTTTTAGTTAAATATTTTTTATGAATAGAAGAGAAGCAATATCAGCAGTGTCCATTCTGTTAGGGGGCACTATTGTGGGATCAAATTTATTTTTGTCAGGCTGTAAAAATACGGAAACAAAGGTCGGGAATGAACTGACCTTTGATAAGGATAAGATTGCTTTATTAGATGAAATTGGCGAAACGATCATTCCGGCAACTTCTACTCCTGGAGCTAAAGCCGCTAAAGTTGGCGAATACATGCAGGTTATTGTGAAAGATTGTTATGAAGATAAAAATCGAAAGATTTTTATGGAAGGCTTAACTAAAATTAATGAAGCTTCGAAGAAAAAATTTGATAAATCTTTTATGGAAGCAGATGCAAAGCAACGAAATGCATTATTAGTTGAACTTGATAACGAGCAGAAAGAGTATATGAAAAAGAAGAAGTCCGAAGAATCATCTCATTATTTCAGGATGATGAAGGAGTTAACGTTATTAGGGTATTTTACTTCAGAGATCGGTTGTACACAAGCGTTAAGGTATGTAGATGTACCTGGAAAATATGAAGGTTGTGTTCCTTATAAAAAAGGTGACAAAGCCTGGGCTTGATAATCCTTTAAATTTACAAAAAGAGGCTACCATATTGTATGATAGCCTCTTTTTAATTTACTATGAACAAAGCGATTTATGAATCTGATTCATTTTTCTGATCTGGTTCTGACTCTGGAGTTTCAGTATCGTTGGATGGCATATCAGGTTCTGTAACCGGCATAGACTCTTCAGTAGTGGTAGGTTCTGACATTGGTGCCGGAACCGCTTTTTTTGAAGCCCTTTTTTTAGTAGCAGGTTTAGGTGATGCTTTTTTTGGTGCGGCTTTCTTAGCTGCGGCTTTTTTGGGAGGCGTTGCTTTTTTTGGTGCGGCTTTCTTAGCAGGCGCCGCTTTTTTGGGAGCCGCTTTTTTTGGCGCGGCTTTCTTAGGCGCGGCTTTCTTAGGCGCTGCTTTTTTTGGTGCGGCTTTCTTAGGTGCTATCTTTTTGGGAGCTGCTTTCTTAGCTGCAGCTTTTTTTGGAGCAGTTTTAGAGGCACTCTTCTTCTTAGGAGCACCCTTTTTCACTGGCGAATTTTTACTGGGCATAGTATTTCTGAATTTAATGGTTAGAAATGATAATTAAATTTACGTAAGCAAATTTTAATTACAAATATATTTTGATTTAAATATGAATAAACTTTAATAGAACTTAATTAATCATACAATTTTGACGTAAGAAAATTGTTATTGTCAACATGATGCAAATTTGTTACCACGCCTAGTTTTATAGAGGCTTTATTTATTAATCATAATTCAATACCTTTGCGCACCAATTTAAAGTCTTAACCGGTAAAAATTCTTAAAGAATTAAAAAGGTCAATTACCAATGCAGTGAGTACATATTAAACAGAATTAAAACAAAGGAGATTCACATTAGCTCCCTTGCTGTGTGTTAAATCCTCTTGAAATGAAAACAATACATTAGTCATTAATAACTACAAATAAACAAGTCATGTCAGACTTAAGATATCAAAGGAATTTTGGGATTGCGGCTCATATTGATGCCGGCAAAACTACTACTACAGAACGTATTCTGTATTATACAGGAGTTAATCATAAAATTGGAGAGGTTCATGATGGAGCCGCCACTATGGACTGGATGGCCCAGGAACAGGAAAGAGGCATTACAATTACTTCTGCCGCCACTACCTGTTTTTGGAATTTCCCAACAACTCAGGGTCAAAAGAATGCGGATAGTAAGCTTTATAAATTTAATATTATCGATACACCGGGCCACGTAGACTTCACTGTTGAAGTAGAACGTTCGCTTCGCGTGTTAGACGGGTTGCTTGCTTTGTTTGATGCTGTAAGCGGTGTTGAGCCTCAAAGCGAAACCGTATGGCGTCAGGCCAATAAATACAAAGTTCCCCGCATTGGATTTGTAAATAAAATGGACCGTTCAGGTGCCGATTTCTTAAATGTTGTAAAACAGGTTAGAGAAATGCTCGGTGCCAAAGCTGTGCCGTTGCAGTTGCCTATTGGAGCTGAAGATCATTACGCCGGAGTTGTTGACCTTATCACCATGAAAGGAATTATCTGGGATGAAGAAACCCGTGGAATGACTTTTAAAGAAGTCCCTATTCCGGATGATATGGTGGAAGAAGTAAATGAATGGAGACAGCATCTTATTGAAGCTGTAGCTGATTATGATGAAAATTTGCTGGAAAAGTTTTTTGATGATCCAAATACTATAACTGAAGACGAAATCCATAATGCTATCAGAAAGGCCACTATAGATATTTCCATTATTCCAATGATCTGTGGTTCTTCTTTTAAAAATAAAGGGGTTCAAACCGCCCTTGACGCCATCATCAGGTATTTACCTGGTCCTCTTGATATTGAAGCGGTTAAGGGAACAAATCCTGATACCGGAGAAGAAATCACACGTAAACCCGATGCAAAAGAACCTTTCGCGGCATTGGCGTTTAAAATTATGACTGATCCTTTTGTGGGAAGACTGGCATTCTTCCGGGCGTATAGCGGTCACCTTGATTCAGGATCATATGTATTAAATACTCGTACAGGAAAAAATGAACGTATCTCCCGTATCATGCAAATGCATGCTAATAAGCAAAACCCGGTAGATTTTATTGAAGCAGGTGATATAGGAGCCGCTGTTGGTTTTAAGGATATTAAAACCGGCGATACACTTTGTAATGAAGATCATCCGATAGTATTAGAAATCATGACCTTCCCTGAACCTGTTATATCAATTGCTGTTGAGCCTAAAACCCAGGCAGATGTTGATAGAATGGGAATGGCCATTGCAAAGCTTGTTGAAGAAGATCCAACATTGAAGGTTAAAACTGATGAAGAAACAGGTCAAACTATTTTAAGTGGTATGGGTGAATTACATCTTGAGATCATCGTTGACCGTATGAAGCGTGAATTTAAAGTGGAAATTAACCAGGGTGCCCCAATGGTTGCATATAAAGAAGCTTTTAAACAAACTGTTGAACATAGGGAAACGCTTAAAAAACAAACAGGTGGTAGGGGTAAGTATGCAGATATAGTTTTTGAACTCGGACCTGCAGATGAAGAATTTTTAAAGGAAGGGAAAGGATCCTACCAGTTCGTTAATGATTTGTTTGGGGGGTCTATTCCCCGTGAATTTGTTCCGGCAATTCAAAAAGGCTTTGAAACAAGCATGACTACAGGTGTACTTGCTAGTTATCCTGTTGAAAACATGAAAGTAAGGGTATTCGACGGGGGCTTCCACGCAGTGGATTCCGATTCAATGTCCTTTGAACTTTGCGCCAAGCAGGGCTTCCGTGAGGCAGCTAGAAAGGCAAAGCCGGTATTGCTTGAACCAATTATGAAGATTGAAGTTATCACGCCGGATCAATACATGGGAGATGTAACCGGAGATTTAAACCGTCGTCGTGGTATGCTGGAAGGTATGGATAGCAAAGCCGGAGCCCAGGTAATTAAGGCTAAGGTGCCACTAAGTGAAATGTTTGGTTATGTAACACAATTGAGATCATTATCATCGGGCAGGGCCACTTCTACCATGGAATTCAGTCATTATGCGCCTGCACCGAATAATATTGCAGAGGAAGTAATAGCTAAGGTCAAAGGAAAAGTAAATGCATAATTTATAAAGGATTTTTATAAAAACCCCTGTCCGACAAGACAGGGGTTTTTAATGTAAACAAAGTAGTGTTATGTAAACAATAAATGAGGGATTTGCTATCAGGTTTCAGCTAAACTTTTGCTGTTGTTCTCTCCTGATAGCTGACTGCTGATAGCAAAAATTAATAGTCAGTTCATATTTTATAAATCTATACAGGCAACCTTTAAATCAGATATTTCGAATGTTATTGAACACAAAACCTTGACCTTGCTTCTAAGCCAGGATATTGAAAATATTATTCACGGGTGCGTAAAGCTGCAAAGAGAAAGTCAGAAGCAATTCTATACTTATTTTTACAGCTATGCAATGTCTATTTGCATGCGCTATACCCATACTGATGATGATGCAATGGAGATTGCAAATGACGGATTTTTAAAAATTTTTAAGGAACTGGCATCTTTTCAGGCGAGATATGAAGATGTGGAAGCTTCTTTAAAAGGCTGGATGAAAAAAATAATGGTTAACACTTCTATTGATCATTTCAGGAAAAATCAAAAATACCAGATGAACGTTTCTATAGATGACAACTTGTTTCACATAGAAGACCATGCTGAAACTTCTATTGACAAATTGTCTTATAATGAAGTGTATAAATTAGTGCAGCAGCTATCTCCGGTATATCGTACGGTTTTTAACCTATAC
>JAABUK010012142.1_pt1 | contig 11025 bp, 11 predicted proteins | sample 5559141 | NCBI WGS metagenome assembly JAABUK01 (sample SAMN10711869, study PRJNA513367) | rock metagenome | isolation source: Antarctica rocks | place: Antarctica: Victoria Land, Pudding Butte nord | collected 2016-01-03
CCTCACCGGAAGTGCAGCCGGGCGTCGTGACCTCGGCCACGCGCGGCAGGTGGCACGGATGAAGTCCGGCTCGTACACGGTCGAGCGGCCGCTGCAGCTCGGCGCCGCGGCCGCCCATGCGAGTGGGGCCGCCCGGACCCGGCTGGCACGCTATGGCCGCGAGGTCGGCGAGGCGTTCGCGCTACGCGATGACATCCTGGGCGTCTGGGGCGATCCGGAGCGGACCGGCAAACCGGCCGGCGACGACCTTCTCTCCGGCAAGCCGACGGTGATCCTGTCGCTCGCCACCGAGCGGCTGACCGGGAGCTCGCGACAACTGCTCGAGCGCACCGGCACATTCGGACTCGGACGCGGTCTCGGACCCGACGACGTCGCCATCCTGCTCGACGAACTCGAAGGGGCCGGCGTGGTCGACTCGGTCGAGGCGATGATCGCGGGGCATCTCGACGTCGCGCTGGACGCGCTCGACGACCCGCAGTTCGACGCCGACGGTGTCGCCGGCCTCACTCAGCTCGCCCATCAGATCGCCTGGCGGGATCGATGAGCCGCGTCGTCGTCATCGGCGCCGGGCTCGCCGGGCTGTCCGCCGCGTGCCGACTCGTCGGCCGGGGCTACGACGTCACCGTGGTCGAGCGTGCTGATGGTCCGGGCGGGCGGTCCGGGCAGCTCACGATGGACGGTTTCACCTTCGACACCGGCCCGACCGTCCTCACGATGCGTGATCTCGTCGCCGACGCCCTACGCGCGGTCGGCACCGAGATCGACGACGTCCTGCCGATGCGCCGCCTGGACCCCGCCTATCGTGCGCGGTTCGCCGACGGCAGCACCATTCACGTCCGCGCCGGCCGGGACGCGATGCGGCAGGAGATCGCCGACACCTGCGGGAGTGTCGATGCGGCCGCGTTCGACGACTTCGTCGACTGGCTGCGCAAGCTTTACCTGATCGAGATGCCGAACTTCATCGACCGCAACTTCGACTCACCGCTCGGGCTCCTCACGTCGCCGACCGCCGCGGCGAAACTGCTGCGACTCGGTGCGTTCGGCAAGCTCGGCGCCGCGGTCCGCAAGCGGTTCCGCGACCCCCGGCTGCACAAGCTGTTCAGCTTCCAGGCGATGTACGCGGGCCTCGCGCCCGACGCAGCGCTCGCCCTCTACGCCGTCATCACCTACATGGACAGCATCGAGGGCGTGTGGTTCCCCGACGGCGGTATGCACGCGGTCCCGACTGCGTTGGCGACAGCTGCGGAGAAGGCCGGAGCGCAGCTGCGCTACGGCGAGACCGTGACCGCTGTCCTTCGCCGCAGTGACACCGGCGGCGTAGCAGGTGTGCAGCTGGCATCCGAGGAGCGGATCGCCGCGGACGCGGTCGTCTGCACCCTCGACCTGCCGGTCGCCTATCAGCAGTTGCTGCCGGATCTGGCTCCTCCCCGGGGCGCGGTCGACGGTGACTTCTCGCCGTCCGCGGTGGTGTGGCACGTGGGCGTCCGAGGTCAGGTCGGGCCTGAGGTCGCGCACCACAACATCCACTTCGGCGCACAGTGGGGCGAGGCGTTCGACGCGCTGCTGAACAAGGGCACGCTGATGCCCGACCCGTCCCGGCTGGTCACCGTGCCCAGCATCGATGACACGACGCTTGCGCCGGTGGGTTGCTCGACGGTTTACGTCCTCGAGCCGGTGCCGAACCGCTCCGGCTCGGTCGACTGGGTGCAGGAAGCGCCGAAGATGCGGGACCGACTGCACGGATTCCTTGCGGAGCAGGGATATCCGGCCGATGTCGTCGTCGAAGACCTCGTCACCCCACTCGACTGGGAACGCCAGGGCATGCAGGCCGGGACGCCGTTCGCACTGGCGCACACGTTCGCCCAGACGGGTCCGTTCCGGCCGCCGAACGTGGAGAAGAAGGTGCCCGGGCTGGTCTTCGCCGGGTCCGGCACGGTTCCCGGGGTCGGCGTTCCGATGGTGCTGATCTCCGGCAAACTGGCGGCCGAGCGGGTTGGCCAGTACCTACCCGTGGGCCGCGCATGAGGCGTGCAGCTGCGCCCGTGACGACGCCGGTCAGCCCGAAGCTCGAAGCGGGGTACCTCGAGTGCGCCCGGCTGACCAAGGAGTTCGGCACCACCTACTTCTGGGGTGCGGCACTGCTCCCGATGGCGCGTCGACGGCACGTGTACGCGATCTATGCCTTGTGCCGGCTGGCCGATGACATCGTCGACGACACCCTGATCGACGACACGACGCGGATCGATACGGGGGTGCGGTTGGCGACGTTCGCTTCGTCGTTCCGCTCGGCCTTGGCAGCCGGTGACAGTGACGACCCGGTGATGGCCGCGGTGGCCGACACCGTCACCAGCGCCGGTATCGACCCGGAGTGCTTCGACCGGTTCTTCGGTGCGATGACGATGGATCTCACGACGACCAGCTACGAGACGTGGGACGACCTGCTCGGCTACATGGAGGGCTCGGCCGCGGTCATCGGCGAGATGATGCTCCCGGTGCTCGAGCCGACCTCGGCCAAGGCTCGCGACGGCGCCCGCGCGCTCGGGCTGGCGTTCCAGCTGACGAACTTCCTCCGCGACATCGACGAGGACCTCGACCGCGGCCGGGTTTACGTCCCGCAGGAGGACTTGCGCCGGTACGGCATCGACATCGAGTCGCGGACGTTGACGCCACAGTGGCGTTCGCTGATGGCCTTCGAGATCGAACGCAACCGCGGTCTCTACGACGTCGCGGACACCGGCATCCCGCTGCTGCCGCCGGCCTCCGCCCGATGCGTCGGCACCGCCCGGGTGCTCTACGCGCAGATCCTGGACCGGATCGAAGCCGCCGGCTTCGACGTGTTCGCCGAACGGGTGCGCGTGCCCACCTGGCGCAAGGCTGCGACGGCCGGGCGGATCATGATCACCGGACCAACCCACACCCGAAAGGCGGCCATCCGCGGTGTCACTTCGACCTCGCGCTGACGCGTCGGCGGTGATGTCGCGGATCCCGATCACCCGGGTGCCGCAGCCGCCGGCGAACCGGATGACACCGACGTGGCGGCAGGCTCGGCCGGGTCGCATTGCAGCGTCGCTGGCGGTGTCGGAGGAGCAGAACTCTGGTGGCTGGTTCGTGGTCGGCGCGAGCGCCGACGTCGCTTCGTCGACGTCCATCACCCGCACCATCGGTGGCCGCGAGCTCGTGCTGTGGCGTAACGCGTCGAACGACCTCGTCGCTGGTCCGGGCGCGTGCCCGCACCTCGGCGCGCTCCTCGACAGGTGCCCGGTCGTCGGCGACACGCTCTATTGCCGGTGGCACGGGCTGGAACTGCACCAGGACGGCGACGCAACCTGGCGGCCGTACCGCGCCTGGGACGACGGTGTGCTGCTGTGGGTCGGGCTTCCCGTCGCCGGCGAGACGCCGACCGAGCGGCCGTCGTTGCCGCCGCGTCCGCCCCTGGCGTCCTCGGTGTCGGCGGTGATGACCGCACCCGGGGTCTGCGAACCGCAGGACGTGATCGCCAACCGGCTCGACCCGTGGCACGGCGCCTGGTTCCACCCCTATTCGTTCAGCCATCTGATCGTCGACGACGACGCGAGCGACGACGCGAACCTGGTCGTCGACGTGACGTTCCGGCTCAGCCGCACCTGGGGTGTGCCCGTCCGGGCGGTGTTCTTCTGCCCCGACGCCAGGACGATCGTCATGCAGATCGTCGAGGGCGAAGGCGCCGGAAGCGTCGTCGAGACGCATGCGACTCCGCTCGGCGTCGGCCCGGACGGTAGGCCGCGGACGATGGTGACGGAGGCGACGATCGCCTACTCGGCACGCAGCGGTTTCGGTGTCGCCCGCCAGCTCGCGCCGCTGCTCCGGCCGGCGATCCGCCGGACGGCCCGTCGGCTCTGGGTGGACGACCTGATCTACGCCGAGCGCCGTTACGAACTCCGGGAACGCGGCGAGTACCCGGGCTGACGGTGGCCCGGTCGCTACGGTGCGACGGTCAGCTCGAGTCGGTCCGTCAGCGCTTCGGTTCGGCGTGCGTCGACTCGGCGAGCCGGGATCGATCGGCTGCACCATGAGCTCGGTCGGATTTGGAGTCCGACCGGTCGATCGCGGCGGACCGTCGAGCCTTGTGGCCGGCCAGGAACTCCTCGTCGTGAAGGAACGAGTCGAGACTCGCCGTCGCGTCTCGGCGGTCGGCGACGGTGTCACGAGCGTCTGCCCGGCTGTCGCGCTCGGCTGCGCTGGCCAGGATGGTCTTTATCTCTTCGTCGCGGCCGGTCTGCGGGGCACCCCGGGCGTCCGCGTCCCGCTGACGCGCGTCGAGCGACGCCTCCCGCTCGTCCGCGAGAGTGTCCCGCTCCTCGAATCTGCGCGGTTTCCCATCGGCAACTCTGTCGTCGCCACCATGGGGTGTCCCGCTCTTTCGAGGCTGAGCCACTACTCGTCCCTCGTTGATCTCGTCGAGTGCACCGCTGGATGCGCCTGGCCGCCGATGGATCGGACGGGCGAACCCGTGCGACCGGCCCGGGTGGCGCTCGTTCCACAGTAGCCGTGCGCCGCGGGCTCAGCTACGCCGAGCGGAGAGACTCCACGGCTCGGCGGGCGGCCGCCCCGATGGCGAGGTCGACGGGTTGTTGAACGAGCGCGCGCTGGCTGGACCTCGTGAGCGCCACGACCACGATCCGGTCGCCGCGGTCGGTCTGGACCACGCCGGCGTCGTGCCTGAGGTTGAGAAACGTCCCGGTCTTGGTTGCCACGCTGATGGTGTCGGCTTGCAGGTCGCTCGACAATCGGTGCACCGAGGTCTGCTTGCCCATCAGCCGCCGCACCTCCGCCGTCGCGGCGGGCCGAGAGATGTCGTCCAGCCAGATCCCGGCCAGCAGATCCACCACCGCCGCCGCCGATCCGACGTTGGCCTTCGCCGAATTCAGACTGTCGATCCGGTGCCGCCCGCTCGCATCGTCCTCGATGGCCAGCTCGAGGGCCAGTCGGAAGTCATTGCCCGCCACCCCTACTGCGCAGTCGTACATCGTCTGGAAGCGGTGACGAAAGCGGATGTCGGTGATGCCCCAATCTGCGAGACACCCGTTCAGCTGCTCCAATCCCACGAGGTCGAGGAGCGCATCGCCGGCCGCGTTGTCGCTCACCACCAGCATCTGGTGAACGAGGTCGTGCACGGAGATCGTCACCGGGTAGCGGAACCCCGACAGCCCGGTCGCGCCGAAGCTGCTGGTGGCCGGATCTATCGTCCGCGCCAGGTCCAGCGACCCGAGCTGACCCGCCTGTAGGACGGCCAGCGCGAGCGGCACCTTCGCCACCGACGCGAGCGGTATCAGCTCACCCCCGCTGAAGCCGAGCTGATCCCCGGTGACGAGGTTGCGGGCGACGAAGTCGCCGGTCAAGCCGATTGCGTTCCAGTCGGCCCGGATCGCGCCGGCAACCTGAATGCTCACGGGGGTCGAGCCGAGGACCGCCGACGCGATGCCGCTCATGCCGACGTCGCCAGCGGCGACGGCGAATTGACACTCGTCACCGCGGCACGTGTACCGGTGGCGCCCAGCGAGCGGGCAAGTGTCGGTTTGAGTGTTTCGAGCAGGCGGACCGACGGCGGGTCCAGGTGGGCGGATCGGCTGATCCGTAGGTCGTACTGACGGGCCAGATCGTCACGCAGGAGCGGTGACCAGGCCAGCCCGGTGGCGCGGGCGAACGCCTCGGAACAGAGGATCACCGCGTTGCCGGCCAGGACGTCGACGACGGCCTCGGACATCGAGCCGACGTTGCGAAACTGGCAAGCGGTGAGGCCGGCCCGGTCGGACGCGGACTCGAGCAGTTCGCGATACGAGGTGAACTGCTGATCCTCCGCGGTTACCCAGACGGTCCGTCCGGCCGCGCCGGTGTCTCGGCGCGCCCGGAGGTCCTCGAGATAGACCCCCATCCGCCCGACCGGGATCCACGCCGTGTCCGTGGACCCCAGTCCGGTCGGCACCGCGACGGTCGCGAGATCTTCGGGGACGCGAAGCGCGGCCAGTGCGAGCGTGCCGTCGGCGAGTCCCTCGATCCGCTCCTGCAACGGGAGTTCACGAATGACGGCTGACACGCCCACCGCACGCGACATGCCGACCACATCAGCAAGCAGTTGCGCGTCGCTGTCAGGTGGCACGCCGATCGCCAGCACCCGGTCTCCCGTCCGTGCCCGGACCACGTCGTGGATCGCTGCAGCGCGGCCGAGCAGATCTTCCGCGAGCGGAAGTAGGGCGATTCCGAGCGGTGTGGTCTTGATCTGTCGCCGCGAGCGGTCGAAGACCAGACCTCCGAGCTCGTGCTCGAGCGCCTTGATCCGGCGACTGAGCACAGGCTGCGGAATCCCCACCTCGTCGGCCGCCTGGGTGAAGCTCCCGGACGTCACGACCGCGACGAAGGCTTCCAGCGACACGACGAGATCCACGGGCTGACTATACGAAACTTGCATGGCTTGACCGGGTTGGTGTCTTGGACATATGCGAGGGCTGGTGTTCGACGTGGCTGTGATCTCGGTAGCAGCGATTGCCGCCGTCGTCGTCGCGACCGCTGGTCAACTGATCGGTAGCTCTCTGGCACCGACCGGACCGGCGACCTACCGCGGCTGACGATGTAGCCGCTTCGCACCGCTGCGTAGTACGCCGGCAACCGGATGCCGGCTTGCCATCGGCACCGTCCAGAGCTCGTGACCGGCGAGGCCCCAGCCGGCGAGCAGGGCGTTCGCGGCGAGGAAGCCGGTGGTGGCGGCTCGTTCCATCAGCGCGACCGGGTAGTCGCAACGGACGCCGTCGCCGGCGAGGACGACCCGGCGATCCGGGGTGACGACCTCGGGACGCCGCAACCACGGGCCGGTACCGACCAGCGGGCAGTCGTCCATCACCAGCCACTCGTCGGCGACGACACCCGCGGCGGCCGTCTCCGGATAGACACGGCCCAGCTCGGCCCGCAGTTGTTCGCGGACGGACGCCTCGTCGGCGTCGTCGGGCAGCGCGTAGGCGTGCACCTCGACCACCGAGCCGCCGTGCTCGTCGGACCAGGTGCGCGCGCCGGCCTCGAAGCGCTCCAGCACCGTGACGTTGTCCAGCGGGCCGTAGCCGCTGGTGCCGAGGAACGGCGCACGCTCGGCGTCGACCAGCCGGTCGAGCCAGAGCCGCCACACCGCGAACCGGGGCGCCGGGAGGGTTTCGGCGATCCGTTCCCGCCACGCCGGATCGGCTGGTCCGGGACTGCTGCCGACGAGCCGGCGGGTGGTAGTGAAGTCGGTGGCGACCACGACGGCATCGGCGCTCAGCACCTCCCCGTCGTCGAGTACCACCTGCACGGCCGCTCCGGAGTCGTCGGCGTCCACTGCCAGCCGGTCGACCGAGCGTCCGGTCAGGGTCCGCACGCCGAGCCCGTGCAGGTAGCGGCCCAACGGCGCCCACAGAACGGTGTCGTAGTCGTCGGTCGGGACGTCGAAGAGCAGCCCCTCGGACGACCCGAGGAAGTACGTGTGGAACATCGCCACCAGCTCGCCGGCGGAGAAGTCCGTCGGCTGGGCGAAGAAGCTGCGGGCGAAGACCTCGAGCGCGAGATGCCGGGCGCCGTCCGGGAACCGCAACCGGTCGAGGAAGTCCGACGCGCTCTCACCGTCGTAGGCGGAGAAGGTGGCGGGAAACTCCACGTCGAGAAGTTCGAGCGCTGCCGCGACGTCGACCTTGGCCAGGTCGGACACTGAGAAACTCGGGCTACGGGCCACGAACGCGGCCATGTTCAGCGGCGGCGTCTTCGGGATGGTCGCGAACGAGTCGGCATGGCCACCGGCGAGCACGAGCGGGTAATCGGGCACCGGCGTCAGCGACTCCAGCAGCGGATCGACCCTACGTAAAAGGCCGCGAAGGTTGTAGTACTGCCGGAAGAACGCGTGGAAGCCCCGGCTCATCGTCACCACGGACGACCCGTCCGCGTGATCGACCGGCCAGGCGCTGACGCGGCCACCGAGTTGGCCCTGCTTCTCGATCAACGACACCGCGACACCGCGTTCGGCGAGCCCGACAGCCGCTGCCAGACCCGCGATCCCGCCGCCGAGCACGAGCGCCGACGCCCCCGGTGCAAGCCGCAGCGCCCCGTCCGCACCCGGATGCCGGACCGCGCGGCTGTCCCGCCCCGGCGTCCACGCCTTCGTCACGCGGCAGCCGCCGGCACGCTGGCGCGGAACGTGTGCAGGATGCCGCGCTGCCAACCGCTCGCGGTGTCGACCTCGACGTCGACGAAGCCGGCGCGATGAAGACGTGCCGTGAACGTGTCGACGGAGTCGAAGGTGCGGACGCTGCGCCAGAGGTAGCGGTACAGCCGGGTCTGACGGGAGGTCAGCCAGCCCAGCGGGATCACGACCGTCCAGCAGACCGCCGTCCAGATCATCCCGGCCGCTCGGTTGCCGGCGGTCGAGTACTCCTGCACCACCAGCACTCCCCCGGGGGCGAGCAGGTCGCGCACCGCCCGCAGCGCCTCGTCGCGAGCGTCGGCCGGTTCGACGTTGCGGAACAGGTAGGCGGCGAGGACGCCGTCCACCGGGGCCGCGATCCCCCACGCGGCACGGTCGCCGGCGAGCTGCTCGGCACGACCGTGCACGAACCGGACCCCGGACGGCCAGCGCTTCGCCGTCGCCTGCGCGAGCATCTGCGCCGAGGCGTCGATCCCGGTGATCTGCGCGGACTGCCGCCCGTCGGCGTCGAGCGCCCGAACGATCGCGGCGGTGGAGGCGCCGGAGCCGGCGCCGAGGTCGACGAGACGCAGCGGTTCACCCTCGGTTCCACGGCGGGGCACCCGTGCGAGCAGAGCACGCGCCGCCGACCTCAGGTGCCGGTGGTAGCCGGGGTTCAGCCGCACCATCACGTCGTAGGTCGCAGCACTCTCGTCGAACGCCTCCGGGACGTCAGTGGTCTGAACCTGGCTTGCCATGGTCTGCCTCTCGGTCGAGCTGACGGCGTGCACGATCGGTGCCGGCGAGATGACGCCGCCACAACACGATGGTGAGTGTGACCATCGTGAACCCGAAGCCGAAGTCCTCGATCGGGATGTCCCACGGAACCCGCAGCCCGGACATCTGCGCCGGGTTGTAGATCACGATCGGGTCGGACAGCTTGGTCAGCCACCCGTCGACGACCACCTGGAATGCGAAGACGATCGCCATCGAGATCCAGTACTGCGCGGTCTGGAAGATACCGGTCCGCAGCCACGCCAGTTCGAGGGCCACGACCAGGACGACACTGATCGCCGTCAGCACGGTGTATTCGGGCATCAACGGGCTCGGGCATCCGGGCGGAGGCCCCGATCGCGAATGCGTCGATCGCGGAGTCGTCGGACCCGCGTGAGGGTGGCACCGACCGCCTCGTAGGTGAGCAGCCCGCAGATCGGGATGACGAGAAAGAAGACCAGCTCTTCGAGCGGCATCCCGAAGCCGAGCGTCACGCCGGTGACGAAGCGCGGGTTGTAGGACCAGTGATGCCGCGAGATCCCGGCGACGTCCCAGATCGAGAACACCAGCGCGACCGGAACCAGCGCCCACAAGACTGCCCGGAACCTACGGTAGACGTGCGCACCCAGGACGAACTCGAGCGGGAGCGTGACGACGAGGCAGCCGGCCATCAACACGAGGTACTGATAGCGGTCGATGCTGCAGCCTCCGCGAGCCTGAACGACTGTGCTGGGTCGGATCCCGGCGGCCGTGGTCGCCCTACGGTACCCAGCCGAGCGCGGTCAGCTGCCGGTGCGGCTCACGGCTCGCTCGGCGAGGCGGGCGGCGGTGCGGCGGTCGGCGGCCAGGTCGCATGCCATCGCGGCCGCGGCGGCGAACGCCAGCGCACCTGCGGCGGCCGGGCCAAGGCCGCTGCCTACCGCAGCCCCAAGTCGGCTCCCGGCTAGCCGGCCCTCATCCAGTCGACGGCCACCGGCTCGACCAACGAGACGGTGGCTCGACGCTGTTGCGATCGGTCGATGGTCGGTCTCGTCTAGCCCACAGTCACGGGCTCGTCGAACGGCAGCGCCTGGTAGTTGGCACCGTAGGGGGCATCGGGACGGCCGAAGTCACCCATCAGCGCACGGCGCATCGGTGTCGTCCGGGCGAGGAACTCCTGCGAGTTGTCGAACCGGTCGGCCGTCCGGACCCACGGCGGGCTGTAGACGTAGTGCGCAGTGTAGCGGTCCCGGTCGCCGTCGTGACGGTACGTGCGGTGCCAGACCCCGTTGTGGAACAGGAGAACCGAGCCGGCCTTCGCGCAGATGACGTGGCCGATCGCGACGTCCCCCTTGGCACTGCGGACATCGGCCGGAAGCGGCACCTGGCTGCGGTGGCTGCCGGGGACGAGCTCCATGTTCCCGGTGCCGGGCTCGGTCTGATCGGTCAGCAGGAACGACGCCCGCAACTGCAGGAGCGGGATCGGGTAGCTGACCTGCTTGAAGTCGTAGGCACTCGAGCCGTCCTGGTGCCAACCGCCGAGGCCGGCGTGCGCCGGCTGCATCGTGTTCCAGCTGGCCTGGAGGACGAAGCGGTCACCGAACAGGCCGCGGATCTTCGGGAGCACCGCCGGGTGGTCGATCAGGCGCTCGAGGCTCGGCTCGGTCTCGTAGCCCCGCCCGATCTGGCCGAACTCCTTGTCCCGCGCTGCGTGCAGCCGCTCGGACGCCTCGTACGCCTCGTCGCACTCGGCCGGGCTGAGGACGTCGGGGATGACGAGATAACCCCAGGATTCGAAGGCGAACGCGTCGAGGTCGGTGAACGACCCAGCCTGCGCCTCGGGATTCAGCATTGTCAGAAGCTCCCAATCGGATGGTTGAAACGACGGTTGTAGCGAAGGGCCGGACGACGGGCGCGGTGCTCGAATCACTCTTGCAGCCATTCTCCCGCCACAACGACCATGCCCCTGGGCCATCTCGAGAACGCCGCTTCCGGCCACGGATCAGTCGACGAAGGTCGCCATCGGCAGGCTTACCCGGGCGCCGCTGGCCATCGAGCGCAGGCTCGCGTCGAGAATCTCCTGGGTGTCCCGCGCC